>Ga0310897_10000001_pt1 | contig 71339 bp, 117 predicted proteins | sample C8D2metaG_FD_203913 | JGI IMG/M metagenome (GOLD analysis project Ga0310897, IMG submission 203913) | Lab incubated soil microbial communities from West Virginia University Organic Research Farm, Morgantown, WV, United States - C0D1 | ecosystem: Environmental > Terrestrial > Soil >...
CGTCTTCAACTCCCCGACCCGCATCCGCGACCACGCGGGCGAGTTCGACGAGACGATCGTCCCCGGCGCGTTCAAGCGCAGCCTGGCCGAGCGCACCCCGGTGCTCCAGTGGGACCACGGCCGCGACCCCTCCGTTGGCACGGCGCCGATCGGGGACGTCACCGACCTGCGTGAAGACGACCACGGCCTGCTGGTGCGCGCCCGCCTGTACGACCACCCGAGCACGGAGCGGGTGCGAATGGCGATCAAGGGCAAGTCCGTCAAGGGCATGAGCTTCCGCTTCGGCGTCCCCGAGGGCGGCGAGTCGTGGTCGAAGCGGGACGGCGTCGAGCAGCGGGAGATCCGCGACGCCGACGTCCACGAACTGGGCCCGGTCGTCTTCCCCGCCTACAAGAGCACCACGGTCAGCGTCCGGGACCTGCTGGCCACCCTCGACCCGGACGAGTACCGGGAACTGATCCGCGAGCTTGCCGCCGAACTCCGGCGCGCCCCGGATCTCACAGACCTCGTCGGGCAGTCCGGGCCGGAGCGCCCGGGCGGCGACGACCTCGGCTCGGAGCCCAGCAGCGGCCGAGTGCCGGACCCCCACCTCCGCCAGCGCCTGGATGAAGGCGCACTCCGAGTCCGAGGGATTCTCAGGTGAATAACACCGCCCGGCCGACGCTGATCGGCTACCGCAAGAACGGCGCCCCCATCTGGCTTATCCAGGGTGGCGCCATCGACATCATGCCGGAGCTGCGCGGCGCATCGGCCGACAGCAACGACGACGCCCTCTACGAGGCGCTGCGGGGTAAAACCCCCGACGACCTCACCCACTTTGTCGAGGTTCTGGACGCGCACCTGCGCACCATCCACCAGGACGAGCACACCGGCGAACTGCGGGACAAGACGCCCGCCGAGCAGACCGCCTTCGACTTCGGCCTGCGGCTGCGCGATCTCGCGATCAAGAAGGTCGACGAGCACCGGGCGGTGCAGGAGGTCTTCAAGCGGCGCCCCAAGTCCGTCGAGGCGGCGATGCTGAACCTGGGCACCCGCGACAAGGCGGACCCGTACGGCGACATCCGCCGGATGACGGTCTCCGAGGCCCGGGACCGGGCGCTGCGCATCCTCGATGACCGCAACTCGGCCGCGCACCTGAGTGGCGAGGAGAAGGACACCGTCGAGCGGCAGGTCCGTGTCTCGACCGACATCGCCCGCCGGATCCTGGTCACCGAGCACGAGGCGTACCGGGACGCGTGGTTGAAGATGGTCACCCGCCCCAACGGCGCGATGTACCTCAACGAGGACGAGCGTCGCGCGATGATGGCGTTCGACGAGTACCGGACCATGTCGGAGGGAACGACCACAGCGGGAGGATTCGGAATCCCCGTTTTCATCGATCCCTCGATCATCCTCACCGCGCAGGGGTCCGGGAATCCGTTCCTCCAGATCGCCCGGCAGGTCGACGTCAACACCAACGCCTGGAAGGGCGTGTCCTCGGCCGGCGTGAACTGGTCCTTCGATACCGAAGGCGTCGAGGTCTCCGACGACTCCCCGACGCTGGCCCAGCCGACGGTCACCGTCTACATGGCCCGCGGTCTGATCCCCTACACCATCGAGGTGGGCCAGGACTACCCGAGTTTCGCCGCCGAGATGAGCACCCTCCTCGCCGAGGGCTACGACGAGCTGCTCGTCGACAAGTTCACCCGCGGAACCGGCACCGGCGAACCGCAGGGCATCCTCACCGTGCTGTCGGCCACGGCCGGCGCCCGGGTCGCGGTCCAGACCTCCGGCGTGAACTTCGGCGCCAACGACCCGTACGCCGTCTGGAAGGCGCTCGGCCAGCGGTTCCGCCGCAAGGCGGCCTGGATGATGTCCGTGGACGTCAACAACAAGATCCGCCAGATCGGCACGGCGAACGTGTTCCACGCGTTCACCGAGTCGCTGCCCGCCGAATGGGCGGACATGCTGTTCGGCAAGACGGTGTACGAGTCGCCGTACATGCCGGACACCACCACGTCGACCGCGGCGAACTCGGGGCTGGCGATCGTCGGGGACTTCCAGCAGTACGTCATTGCTCGAAGGGGCGGCATGAGCGTCGAGCTTGTGCCCCATTTGACCAGTACGACTACAAATCTGCCGAATGGCACCCGGGCGTGGTTCGCGTACAGCCGCATCGGTGGCGGGGCAGCGAGTACGAGCGCGTTTAAGTTGCTGGTCAACACGGCGTAGCCAGCGGATGCCCATGACGACCTCATCCGCCCCGCACCTGAGGGAGACCTCCGTGGCAGAAGTAATCAAACCGAAGACCGGCACCGAGAAGGCGGCTGAACCCAAGGCGCCCGAGCCGAAGAAGGCCGTGCTCGGCAAGGCGGCCGAGTCGGGCGACCCGACCATCCAGCGGCTCCTCGCCGAGCAGGAGATCCACCGCTCCAACGGCGACGACGAGCAGGTCGACAAGATCCGCGAGCAGCTCGCGGGCCTCGGCTTCGAGTAGCCCCCCACCACCAGCGCGGAAGCCCCGGACCACCCCCACGGTCCGGGGCTTCCGCGTCCCCAAGGAAGGCCAACCATCCATGAACATCGTGTACGCCAAGGACAGCCTGCGGGTGCAGATGGGCGACGGCACGACGCGGCGGTACCCGCCCGGGTCACACTGGCCCGCCGACGACCCGTTCGTCCTGGCCAACCCCGGCCAGTTCTCCACCGACCCGCGCTACCACCTCGCCTTCAGCGACCCGCGCCCCGAGTACTTCGGCGACGTGGCCGACGAAACGGCCACCGCGAACCCCGGCGAGCGCCGCAACACCCGCCGCACCGCCTGAACTCCTCCGGCCGGCCGCTGGGATGGTCGGCCGGCCGGAGGTCCACCATCCCGACCTGAAGGACCCACCGTTGACCGACGAACCCGCCGACGTGACACCGGACCCGTCCGAAGCTGTCGCCGTCGCCTACGTCCACTCCGACACCGTCCACTATTCGTGGCACCACTGCATGACCCAGCTGCTCGCCTACGACGCGGCCACCGAAGGGCGAATCTGGACCGGCGGGTACGTCGCCATCCGAGGCGGCACCGACGGCCTCGCCGAGGCCCGCAACACCGCAGTGCGGGAGTTCCTCGCCGACTCCACCGCCGGCTGGTTGTGGTGGGTGGACACCGACATGGGCTTCGCCCCGGACACCGTGGACCGGCTGATCGAGGCCGCGGACCCCGCCGAACGGCCCGTCGTCGGCGCATTGGCCTTCGCCAACCGCGAGGTCGAGAACGACGGCATGGGTGGACGGCGCTCCGTCGTCGCCCCCGTCGTCCTGGACTGGAAGACCATCGACGGGGAGTCCGGATTCGACACCCGCTGGGACTACCCGCGCGACACCCTGACCCGGGTCCACGGGGTCGGCTCCGCGTGCGTACTCATCCACCGGTCCGTGTTCGAGCGGGTCGCCGCCCAGTTTGGGCCCAACTGGTACAGCCGCGCCCGCAACCCCTCCACCGGCGCGCTGATCAGCGAAGACCTGTCCTTCTGCGTCCGGGTCAACGCTCTGGATATCCCGCTGTACGTGCACACCGGCATCGGGACCACCCACGCGAAACTCGCCTGGCTCGGCGAAGAGGACTACTGGCGCCAACGCGCCATCAACGCCGAGCCGAGCGTCCAGGGCGGGTTCACGCCCGAGCAGGCTGTTGCTGCCGTTAGTGCCCCCGAGCGGACCTGGACCGTACCGCGGTACGCGATCATCCCCACCCACAACCGGCCGGCCCGTCTGCTCGCGCTCGTCGCGTCGCTTCGTGGCCAGTGCGACCACGTCCTGGTCCTCGACAACGCATCCGACCCGCCCGCGGACGCCGCCAAACTCACCGGCACGTTCGGCGGGCACGACGTACAGGTCTGGCGCGACAAGGAACAGCCGCCACACCTGAGCCGGTACTGGAACGTGCTGTTCGACCGGGCCGCCGAGCACGCAGAGTCCGAGGGCATCACCGCCTGGGACGTCGCGGTGCTGAACGACGACGCGACGGTGCCGGCCGGGTGGTACGACGCCTGCTCGAACGGGCTGCGCGACCACGGGACGGCGATCATCGCGCACACCACCCCGACCCGGCCGGCGCTGCTGACCGAGTTGGGCAACGACCCCCGCAACCGCATGACCCCGCACGCCTTCGTGATCCGCGGCGAAATCGGCATGCGCGCGGACGAGGCCATGAGGTGGTGGTACTTCGACTCCGACCTCGACCAGCGGGCCCGGCTCGCCGGCGGGGTGCTGTCCGTGCGCGGCCCGCAGGTCGCGAACTCGCTGGCCAACACCACCACCAGGGGGGCGCTGGCCGAGCAGGCCGAGAAGGACCGCGCCGCCTTCGAAGCGAAGTGGTCGGCATGATCGGATACGGGACCTGTGTCGGCTCCTGGGACAAGCTGCGACGCAACGTCGCGCCCCGCACTGCCGGCCGGCCGCTGTTCGCCCTGTCCGGGCAGACGCAGCTGACGGTGGCCTACAACACCGTCCTCGACGCCTACCGGGGCAGGGACCTCGACGCGGTGATCCTGCTGCACGACGACCTGGACATGGTCGACCCGCACGCGGAGGAGAAGTTCCTCAAGGCGCTCGCCGAGCCCGACATGGCGCTGGTCGGGGTGTGCGGCGGCAAGGGCGACGAGACGCTGGCCTGGTGGACGTCGGAGACCGTTGGTCACCAGATGACCGACTCCGGGATGCTCGACTTCGGCGAGCGCACCGGGGATGTGGCCTTCATCGAAGGCTCGATCATGGTCTTCAGCCCTTGGGCTGTGGAGAACCTGCGCTTCGACGAGCGGTACCCGGGATTCCTCGGCTACGACGACGTCTGCCTCACCGCACGGGCCGCCGGCAAACGGGTCACCGTTGCCGACGTCGACACCCACCACCACTCCACGGTGGGCTTCAAGTCGCCGGCCATCGCCGCGGCGTGGGATGTCGCGGAGGAGATCTTCCAGGAGAAGTGGTGGGGCCGGTGAAGCGCACCTCCTGCTCCGCCTGCGGCCACCAGGATCTCGACGAGTTCCTCGATCTCGGCCTCAGCCCGATCGCCGACGCGTACACCACCACACCGGACGAGCCGGTCGACCGGTTCCCGCTCCAGGTTGCGGTGTGCGCGAAATGCCGGCTTGTGCAGCTGCTGGAAGTCGTCGACCACGACGTGCTCTTCGGCACCGGGTACTCGTTCTACAGCTCCGCGAGTGCGCCGCTGAGCGCCTACCACGCCTCGTACGCCCGTGACGTGCTGCGCCGCTACCCGGACCTCGCCCGCCGCGGTGTGGTCGAGGTGGGCTGCAACGACGGGGACCTGCTGCGCCACTTCGCCGTCTACCCGGCGCTCGGCGTGGACCCCGCCGCCGGCCCGGCCGCCGCGGCCGCCGACCGGGGGCTGGACGTGCTGGTGCGCCCGTTCGGGCTCGCCGCCGCGTGTGACATTCGTGACCGCCGCGGCCGGGCCGGGATCGTCGTCGCCAACCACGTCCTCGCACACGTCGCCGACGTCGCCGATGTCCTCGCCGGCATCCGCGCCCTGCTCGCGCCGGATGGCGTGGCGATGGTCGAGGTCCAGTACCTGCCCGACCTGTTGGTCAACAACGCGTTCGACCTCGTGTACCACGAGCACCGCAACTTCTTCAGCCTCTCGTCACTGGAGCAGGCGGCGCAGCGGCACGGCCTGTTCGTCGCCGACGCGCAACTCACCGACCGGCAGGGCGGCTCCCTGCGGGTCACCCTGACCACCAACCCCATTCCCTCGGCACGGGTCGACGCGATCCGGGCGTCGGAACGCTGGCTGCAATCCTGGGGCGCCTACGAGGGGATGCAGGGACGGGTCGAGCGGATCCGCACCCGCCTCGTCGACCTCATCGCCGCCGAACGGGCGGCGGACCGTATCGTCGCCGGCTGCGGCGCACCCGCGAAGGCGACGACCCTGCTCAACTTCTGCGGCCTGACCCGCAACGAATTGCGGCTGGTCACCGACACCACCCCGGCCAAGCGGGGCCGCCACATACCCGGCACCGGCATACCGATCCTCGCCCCGGTTGAGGTGACCGGCGGGGTCGACACCTACGTGTGCCTGGCCTGGAACTACACCCGCACGATGATCCGCAACAACCCCCGGCCCCGGTGGATCGTCCCCATCCCCGCCCCCATGCTGTTGTGACGGCGCTGATCCTGGGAGTCAGCGGCCAGGACGGCTACTACCTGGCCACGCAGCTGCTCGAAGCCGGCATTGAGGTGCACGGGGTGGTCCGCCGCCGCACATCATGGCCGCTCGGCGTCCGGCTCCACGCCGCGGATCTCCTCGACCAGGACTCGCTGCGGCAGGCCCTGCGCCGGTCCCGACCCGACGTGGTCTACAACCTCGCCGCGGTCACCGCGCCCGGCGGGGCGTGGGGAGCCCCGCCGCCCCCGCTGCTGGCCGAGGTGACCGGGCTCGGCGTGGTCCGGCTGATGGACGCCATGCTGAGGGTCTGCCCGGACGCCCGGCTCGTGCACGCCTCCTCCAGCGCGGTCTACGACCCGCACCGCTACGGCCTGTACGGCATCAGCAAGCGGTTCGCCCACGATGCGGTGGTCGGTTACCGGAATCGGCTGCGCTGCTCCAACGCGGTGCTGTACTCGCACACCTCGCCCCGCCAGGACGGCAGGTTCCTCGCCCCGACGATCTGCGCCACCCTGGCCCGCATCCGTACCGGCTCCCAGGAGCGACTGCGGCTCACCGACGTCCTTGGCCGCCGCGACTGGGGCTACGCACCCGATTTCACCCGGGCGCTGACGCTGATCGGCACGGCGGACCGGCCCGGAGACTGCGCGGTCGCCACCGGGCACCGCCACACGGTGCGGGACTTCGTGGACATCGCCCTCGATGCGGCCGGGCTGGACTGGTCCGTCGTCGACATCGACCAGGGCCCGGTCGCCCCCGCCGAGCACCCCGCCGACCTCATCGCGGTACGGGCGCTGGGCTGGAGACCCGAGATGGGCTTTGCGGCAATGGTCCGGCTCATGGTGGAGGCTGCGTGGACATCACCGTCGCCATAGCCGTTCACCCACCCCGGCTCGGCGCCGGAGGTCCGTACGAGCGGGCCGCCGCGAGCGTGTGGGCACAGACCCTGCAACCGTCCGGCGGCATCGCCGGCGTGCTCGACGAAGCAGGCGACGGGGCTGCGGTCACCCGCAACCGGGCGCTCGACCTGGTCACCACCAAGTGGGTCGCCTTCCTCGACTCCGACGACGAGTTATACCCGGACCACCTCAAGCTGTGCGCCCGCTACGCCCGCCTCAGCGGCGTTGACGTCGTCTACCCGGGCTGGGACGGGCCCGACCCGACGGGCATGTTCGGGCAGCCCTTCGATTCGGTGCTGCTCCAGCGAGCGAACTACATCCCCGTCACCGTCCTAGCCCGCACCGCCGCGGTCCGGGCGGCCGGGGGCTTCCAGGACCACCCCGACGACAACGGTGACCCGTGCGAGGACTGGGGACTCTGGCTGGCCATGTGCGAGCAGGGCGCCAGGTTCGGACACCTCCCCGTGAAGACGTGGCGCATGCACCCGGGTGGGACCCGGGGACGACCAGACAGGTGAAGGAGCCCAGATCATGCACGGTGGCACCATCGGTCCGGCCGGTGACCTCGGGCTGGCCATCATCCGCAGGTCGGGCGCCCGGATCCCCGTGGTGGAGCCGACGGCCTGGCCCATGCGTCCGGTCAGCGTCACGGACGTGCTGGAGCACGGAACCCCGCAGAAGGGCCTGTCCCGGGAGGTCAACGACTGGCGGCTGCGAAACCTGCGGAACCTGTGGCGGGGCGTGCGGCGGGTCGGGCTCGCCCGGTCACTGCGGCTGCCGACCATGTACGGACAGCTGTGGCTGTCAGTGATCCGCGCCGACGGTCAGGTAGTGGACCTGGGTCTCGCCTCGCTGCGGGTGGTCACCACGGCCGGCGTGAACTTCCTGGTCGACGCGATGCAGGGCATCGTCGAGCCGGAGATCCTCAAATTCCACGGCATCGGCACCGGCAACACCGCCGAGGCCGCCGCCGACACCGCGCTGGTCACCGAGTCGACCACCGCGCTCAACCCGGACTCCACCCGTGCCACGGGCACGCTGACCGAAGGTGCCAGCGCGAACATCTACCGCACGGTCGGCACCCTCACCGCGGACGCCACCATCGCCGCCGTCGAGCACGGCATCTTCAGCCAGGCCGCCACGGGCGGCGGGACGCTGCTCGACCGGTCCGTGTTCTCCACGGTCACCCTGGCCTCGGGTGACTCCCTGCAATCCACCTACGACCTCACGTTCACGGCAGGGAGCTAAACCCCATGGTCAGCATCCAGCAGGCCGCCGGGCCGCCGCCGAACCCCTACGTCTGGGAGTCCCCGGACTACCACGGCAACGTCATCCGGATCACGATCAACTTCGACTCCGGGACCGGCGCTCTGACCGGCGCGACGGCGTTCCGGGACACCAACTGCGTCTACCGGAAGATCTACTTCGGGGTCGGGGTCGACGGGAAACCCGATACCACCGGCCACGTTGTCAACGTCTCGGCCGGCACCGCGAACGTCCCCGCCGGCCAGCTGCACTCCGCCGGCCTGGACACCATCTCCGACGTCCTTGCCGGTCAGATCACCGCCGGACCCTGACATCCGGGGGTAGGTCATGGCCCTGGCGATCGACGCCTCCACACCCGCGATCGCCACCCAGACCACCGGCACCGTCGCCACCGTCGCCACCGCATCATTCACCCCACCGTCGGGGTCGGTGCTGCTCATCGGCTGGGCCGCCAACAGCGCCACGGGTGCGGACCCGACGACACCGACCATCACCGACAACCTCGGCGTGCACCTGACCTACTCGCTGGTCGCGCACTCGCACCGCGCCGACGGGCCCGCCGCCGACGGGCAGGCAGCCATGTGGACCGCGGTCGTCGCCTCGTCCGCTGCGATGACCGTGACCGTCACCAACGGCGCGGCCTCCGGATCGCGCGAGGCGGCGCTGCGGGTGTGGGTGCTGACCGGCGCGGACACCACCACCCCGGTCGGGGCGAGCGGCAAGTCCGGGTCCACTTCCGCCGGCAGCATCGCCCAGAACTACACCGCGCAGATCACCGGCGGGCAGGGCTTTCTCGCCGACGCGGACTGGGATCTCAAGGGGACCCAGACCGCCGGCACCGGCACCACCCGCGACGGCTCCGCGAACGTGTCCTCCGCGTTCACCTACGGCTTCTTTCGCCGCACTTCGGCTGACGACGTCAACACGGTCAGCAACACGATCAACGCGACGTTGGGCGGCACCAGCACCAACGTGCGCTGGGTGTACGCCGAACTCCGCCCCGCCACCGCCGCCACCGTGTCGGACGCCCCGATCCGCCGCCCGCTGATGGGCGCCCTGCTCCAGGTCTGAGGAGGCTCCACGTGGCAGCACAGCGCGGCGTGTACACGGTGAGTTTTAGCGAGCAGACCATCGCCGCCGCCTCCGGCGACTACGACCTGTTCGAACTGGTGCCGGCCGACGACCGGCCCATCGAGCTGGTCGCCCTGTTCCTCGGCAACAAATCCGAGGTCGGCGACGCCCAGGACGAAATGCTGTCCATCAACATCATCACCGACTACACCAGCTCGTCGAACGGCACCTCGACGACACCACGGCCGCTGGACTCCCGCGACGGGGCGGCCGGGTTCACCGCCGAGGTTCTCGGCGCCACCGTGGCCACCACGGGCACGCCGATCACCACCCATGCAGACACCTTCAACGTCCGTGCCGGATGCCAGCTGATCTTTCCAGAGATCATGCGGACGAAGGCCGACCAGGGCGACACGGCGATCTACATCCGCCTCACCTCGGCCGTAGCCGACGATCTCACCCTGTCCGGAACCGCGTACGTCCGCGAGCTGTAGGAGGCGCGGTGCCGCTGTTCGGGCCGGACACCACCTGGCAGCATGTCCGGCCCCGACAGCGCCCGGTGCCGTCGGTCACCGCGGGCGGAACGGTCTTCACGCAGGACCTCGCCGGCTCCATCACCCCGTCCGGCGTGCTGCAGCGCAGCACCGGTAAGGCGCTCACCGGCACGCTCACCCCGGGTGGCGTGCTGCTGCGCGCCGCGGGCAAGATCCTCGCGGGTTCCGCCGCCCCGACGGGCGCGCTCATCAGGCAGACCGCGAAAACCTTCACCGGCACCCTGACTCCGAGCGGCACGCTGGCGACGATCCGGGCGATCCTGCGCACCTTCGCCGGGACCATCACACCGACCGGGACGCTGACCAGGCAGGACCAGAAGCCACTCGGCGGATCGGTCACCCCCGCCGGGGCCCTGGTCAAGCAGACCACCAAAACCTTCGCCGGCAGCCTCACGCCCACCGGGGCGCTCAGCGTCATCAAGGCGGTCCTGCGCACCTTCGCCGGGACCCTGACCCCGGCGGGCGCCCTCGCCCGGCAGGACCAGAAGCCACTGGCCGGCACCCTCGCCCCCGCCGGCACCATCACGAGGCAGACCGCGAAGCGACTCGCCGGCACCGTGACCCCCACGGGTGCCCTCGCGGCGGCGAAGGCCGTCCCGCGCTCGTTCGCCGGCACACTCACCCCGTCGGGGTTGCTGGTCCGGCAGGCCGGGAAGGCGCTCGCCGGCAACCTCACCCCGGCCGCGGCGCTGACCCGCACCACGACCAAGACCGTCGCCGGAACCCTCACCGCCACAGGCGCGCTGCTCAAGCAGGCCGCGAAGCGGTTCGTCGGCACCGCGGCACCCGCCGGCGCGACGACCACCCAGACCATCGTCGGGGGCGCCTTCCACCGCGCCACCTCGACGGCCTCCATGACCGCCCGGCGCACCTCCACCCCGGCGGTAGCCGCCCGCCGAGCCTCCACGGCAGCCGTGACCGCCCGGCGCACCTCCGTGCCGACCGTCACCGGAGGTGAGTAGTGGCCGCCGAGGTGTTCTTCACCAACGCGAGCGAACTGGCGACCCTGACCAACACCTTCGAGGTGTCCGGGGTCGCCACGGACCCGACCACGGTGTCCCTGATCGTCACCGACCCGTCGGGCACCACGACGACCTACACCTACGCACTGGCCGAGATCACCAAGGACTCGACGGGCGTCTACCACAAGGACATCGCCTGCTCGACCGCCGGCACCTGGCAGTACGTGTGGATCGGCACCGGCACCGCCACCGACGTGGTCGCCGGGACCTGGGCCGTCGTCTCGACCGCGCTGCAGAACCTCTACTGCACCCCGGAGATGCTGAAGAACCGCAAAGGCATCACCGACAGCTTCGACGACTTCGAGATCCTCGGCGCCTGCCGGGCGGTCGCGAGGTGGATCGACGAGCAGTACTGCGAGCGGTTCTTCTACCGGATCACCGCGACGAAAACATTCGGCGCCGGCGACTGGTACTGCCTGAAGGTCCCCGACCTGGTCAGCATCACCACCCTCAAGACCGACGAGGACGGCGACGGCGTCTACGAGACCACCTGGACCGCCGACGTCGACTACCAGCTCCTGCCGGTCAACGCCGCCACCGGGCTGGAACAGAAACCGTACAACGAGATCAGAGCCATCGGCTCCCGGCTGTTCCCGGTGATATACGGCCGGGGCGTGCGGACCAACCGGGTACAGATCGCGGGAGTGTGGGGCTGGCCCGCTGTCCCCGCACCCGTCACCGAAGCAGCGAAGATCCTGTCCGGCGACTACCTGAAGCTGGGCGGCATGGCCTTCGGGGTGGCCGGCTATGGCGAGTACGGCGCGGTACGCGCCCGGATGAGCAACCCGGCCATGGAAATGCTCAACGCCTACCGGAAGAACCCGGTCCTGATCGGCTGAAGCGGCGGTGAGCGTTGGCCACCATCAGCCAGATCCGCGACGCCATCGGCACCCGCCTGCTGACCCTCGACCAGATGCGGGTCCAGGACGAGTTCGGCGAGGACCCGCCCGTGTCGGCCAATGCCTGCGTTGCGGTGGTCCAGTACGCCGGAGCGACGTACGACTCCGTCTTCGGCGGTCAGGGGGACGCTCTGCTCTTCGGGGTCATCGTCCTGGTCAGCCGGGGGTCCGACCGCATCGCGATCGACACGCTCGACGCCCTCAGTGACCCCAGCCCCGGCTCGACCACCTCGGTCCGCAACGCGGTCAACGGCAGCCTCGGCGGGGTGGTGGCAGCGGCCACGGTCGCCACGGGCAGCGACTACAAGGACTACCCGATCGGCGAGCAGAGCTACGTCGGGGTCGAGTTCGTCGTGCAGGTGATGACCTGATGCGCTGGCTCGCCGCCGAACCTGGCCCGCAGTTTTCCGTGTTGGACGTGCACACCGGCTACGTGGAGGCGCTGCGCGCGGCCGGCGAAACGGTGGTCACCTACCCGCTCGGCGCCGCCCTCACCTTCTACGACTCCGTGCTCCTGCAGTCCGGCAGCCACACCTTCCACAAGGCGCTGAGCGGACAGCAGGCCACCGAACTGGCCGCCGACCGGCTCGCCGGCGCGCTGTACAAGGTCCGGCCCGACGTGCTGCTACTCACCAGCGGGTTCTTCATCGACACGGACCTGCTCGACGTCGCCCGCCGCGACGGCGTCCGCGTCGTGGCGATCCTGACCGAGCAGCCGTACGAGCACGCCCGCGAACTGGACCTGGCCCGCCACTGCGACCTGGTCCTGCTGACCGACCCGGTCAACATCGGAGACTTCCGGGGCGTCACCCGCGCCGCCCACGCCCCGCACTGCTACCGGCCCGACGTGCACCACCCCGGCCCCGCCGACCCAGCCCTGGCCTGCGACCTCGCGTTCGTCGGCACCGGCTACGCCTCCCGGATCCGGTTCTTCGAGGCGATGGATCTGACCGGGCTGGACGTGCTCCTCGCCGGCAACTGGCAGCAGCTCGACGAGGACTCGCCGCTGCGCCGGTACGTGGCCACCGGCCCCGACGACTGCCTCGACAACACCCGGGCCGCCGACGTGTACCGCTCCTGCTCCGTCGGGATCAACCTGTACCGCCGCGAAGCCGAGTCACCCGACCGGATGCAGGGCTGGGCGGTCGGACCCCGCGAGGTCGAAATGGCCGCCATCGGCTGCTTCTACCTGCGCGACCCCCGCCCCGAGGGCGACCAGCTGCTCCCGATGCTGCCCACCTTCCACAGCCCGGAGCAGGCCGCCGACCAGATCCGCTGGTGGCTCCACCACCCCGACCAGCGCGCCGCGGCCGCGCTCAAAGCACGCGACGCCGTTCAGGACAGAACCTTCGACCGCGCCGCCGAGCGGCTGCTGCGGCTGCTGGATGAGGAGTAGATCGTGGGACGAATCGCCGGCAGGAATGCCGCCATCTACCTGGGCGCAACCACCTCGGCGGCCGCGAGCCCGCTGAGTTTCCAGAACAAGTGGTCGATCAAGTTCACGTCGGACAAGATCGACGTCACGTGTTTCGGCGACGCGAACAAGAACTACGTCGCCGGCCTCCCCGACGCCCAGGGCGACCTGTCCGGCTTCTTCGATGACGCGTCCGCCCAGACCTACCCCGCCGCGACGGACGGCCTGAGCCGCAAGTTCTACCTGTACCCGTCGTCGAACACGCCGACCGTGTACTTCTTCGGCACCGTCCTCGCCGACCTGTCGATCGACGGGTCCGTCGCCGGCGCCGTCGAGGTGTCTGCGTCCTGGAGTGCGGCAACACAGATCCAGCGGGTACCGGCCACATGATCCAGATCGGGTTCCGCGGCACCGAGGAACTCGACGACCTGGCCCAGCGCCTCGCCGAGGCTCCGCGACGGCTCCGCGACGAACTCCGCAAAGGGCTCGCCGCGGCCGCCCGACCCGCGGTACAGGATCTCCGGCGGGAGATCCGCGGCGTGTCGATGGCCCAGACGAAACGGTGGGTGCCAAGGTCCCGCCGCCTCGTCGGAAACAGCCTCGGCCGGGGCAGCAGCCCCCTGCGCTCGCCCATCGCCGCCGCCGTGCAGGTCAAGGCCGAAGTCAACGGCGACGGGGCCAGCGTGCAGATCCAGCTCGACGAAGCCCAGGTCCCGACCCGCGGCCGCTGGCTAACCCCATACGTCGTCGGCCGCAAGAAGCGGCTGCGGCACCCGTTCATGGGCCGCTGGCGCTACGCCGTGCAGGCCACCGGCGACCTCAACGTGTGGTGGCCGACCCTGCAGAAACACATGCGCCGCTTCGCCGCGGCGCGGGATGCCGCCGCCGCGAGCACCGAACGCAGTCTGGAGGGCTGACGTGCCACGCATCCGCCTGTGCGACTCCGACCGGGAGCGCTACGGCGGGCCGGAATGGGTGGAGTTGCCCGCCCTCGACCTCATGGACGAGGACACCGGACTCATCGAGGCCATCGAGGAGGCGTGGGACCTTTCCCCCACCGAACTGCTGCGCGGGGTCGCCCGTAACTCGACGAAGGCGCTCCGGGCGATCATCTGGGTCGCCCGGCGGAAGGCCGGTTGCAACGACCCCGTGGCCACCTTCAAACCGAAGGTCCAGAAATGGTCGGGGATCACCTACGAAGCGCTGCCCGCTGAGGATGCCGCCCTGGCTGATGCCGACCCCCCAGCCAACCGGGCGGACCGCCGCGCCGCCAAGGCAGCTGGGAAAAAGAAGAGCACCGGAAGGTCAAAGCGCTCATCGACGAGCACCACATCGACTTCCTCCGCGTCCTCCACTCCCAGCCCCACGACGTCCGACGCTGGTCCTACCGCCAGTTCCTCACCGCCGTCGCCTACCTAGAGGCCCGGGCTGACGAACGGGGGTAGCCGTGGTCACGCTGCGCGTCGATGTCGAAGCCGCCCGCGCCCGCACCGAGTTCGCCAGCGCCAGCCGTGCCGTTCAGGGTTTCCGCGGGTCGCTGGCCGATGCCGAGCGGGAAGCGGACCGGCTCGGCGACGAACTCCGGGTTGCCGACGCCCGGCTCGCGCAGTCCGTACGAGAGTTCGAGGCAGCTGAGCGGGCCGCGGACGCCGCCGCGGACGAGGTGCGCCGGCTCACCGCCGACGTCGCCGCGGCCGGCGCCAACCCGCCACGCGCCCTGACCCAGGAGCTACGACGGGCCGAGGACGCCCTACGCGCCGCGGAACGGGAGGAAACCCGCCTCCGCGACCGGATGGAGGAAACCAACGAGGCCGCCCGCCGCACCCGCCGCTCCTTCGACGACGCCGGCGACGAGGTTGCCCGGATCACCCGGGAACTGGTCGCCGCGAACGTCGAGGCGGCCCGGCTCAGCCGGCAGTTGGAAGCGGCGCAGCGCCGGGCCAACAACCCGGGCCGCAGCGCCCAGCGGGGCCTGCTCGGCTTCCGGCAGCAGATCTCCCAACTGCTCGGCGGGCAGCAGAACGGCGCCCGGCAGGGTTTGGGGGACATGCTGCGTGACGCGTGGGCGGCCATGCCCGTCGAGGTGCGTGGCGCCATCGTCATCGCCGGCGTCACCATGGCGGCCATCTTCGCCGAGGCGGTGGGGGCGGCCGTCGCCGGACTGCTCGTCACCGCGCTCGGCGTGGGGCTCGCCGGGGCGATCGCCGCTTTGGCGGCATCGACGTCGAACGTCGTGCAGCAGGCGTTCAAGAACGTGTTCAAGCCGATCGGCGACGAGGCCGTGCGGCTCGCCCAGATCGCCGAGGGCCCCCTCGTCCACGCCGCCCTGGAGTTCGGGGACGTCTGGACCGACGTCGGCGGCGACGTCCGCGAGATCTTCCAGACCATCTCCCCGGAAATCGCCAACCTCGCCGACGGGCTCGGCGGGTTCATCCGCAACGTCATGCCCGGCCTGAAAGCGGCAGCCCAGGCCGCGGTTCCGCTGCTGCAGGAACTGGCCCGCAGCCTGCCCTTCCTCGGCGAAACCGTGTCGATCTTCTTCACAGAACTCAGCCGCGGCGGCGACGGCCTGGTCAAGGGCCTGCGGCTGGTGGTCCAGGTCATCGGCGGCGCCATCATCGTGCTCGGCCAGCTGTTCGGCTTCCTGGCCCGCCAGTTCGACCGCGTCACCAACGGGCTGGAGATCATCCTCGGGGTGCTGACCCGGATCCCGGTCCTCGGCCGGGCCTTCGACGGCGCGCTGGAGTTCATGCAGAACTTCAACAACATCTCCGACGGCACAGCCCGGTCGCTGGACAACACGGGCGCCTCAGCGGACGCGACCGCGCTGGCGATGGGCCGCCAGACCCAGGCGACCTCCGCCGCCGCACGGGCCGCACACGACCTGTCGACGAAGATGGCCGAGATCATCGAGGGTGAGCTGGGAGCCAAGGACGCGGCGATCCAGTTCGAGGCTGCGCTCGACGCGGTCACCGAGTCGGCCAAGGAGAACGGCCGGAGCCTGGACATCAGCACCGGCAAAGGCCGGGCCAACGCCTCCACGATCCTCGACGGCGTCCGGGCCGCAGAGGCGAAGCGGCAGGCCGACATCGACCTCGCCGGCGGCGAGAACGCCAGCGCCGCCGCCGTGGCCCAGGCGAACGCGAAGTACGCGCAGCAGGTCGAGCAGATCAGGGCCGCCGCCTACGCCGCAGGGTTCGACAAGGCGCAGGTCGACGCGCTCATCGGCAGCCTGGGCCGGATCCCGGCCAACGTCCGCACGGTGGTCACGACCGAGTACCGCACGTCAGGCAACATCCCCCAGGACCAGCGCGTCGGCTCGGGCAACATCAAGGGCTACGCCGCCGGCGGCACCGTGGTACCCGGACTGGCGATGGTCGGCGAGCACGGACCGGAGCTGATCACGTTCCGCGGCGGCGAGCGGGTCCTGAACGCCGTCGAGACGGCCCGGCTCACCGGAACCCGGGCGGCCGGGTCGGACCGCGCATCGGCCCTGGCGGCGAAGGCATCCGCCGCGTCGCCGCCGGTCTACAACGTGTACGTCACCGCCCCGGTCGGCTCCACGCCGGCCGATGTCGGCGGCGCCGTCGTTGAATCGATCAAGGCGTACGAGAAGACCAGCGGCAAGGGATGGCGAACGAACTGAGGTGACCTGTGGGCGTCACTGGATGGAACGGGGTCACCCTCACCGTCGAGGTTGCCCTGTCGGCCGCGACCAGCGTCTACGGGGTGTGGGACACGGCGATCTGGGACTCGTCGACCTGGGGCCCCGACGTGGTGTGGACCGATGTCACGGCCTACCTGCGGCGGGCCGCGACGAACCGGGCATTCTCCCGCGGGGTGCTGACCTGGCAGGCCGGGTCGGCCACGGTCGTGCTCAACGACCGCGACGGCCGGTTCAACCCCGCCAACCTGTCGGGGCCGTACGTGTCTGCGGGGGTAACGCAGATCCGACCCATGCGCCCGATCCGGATCACCGCCTCGTACGCCTCAGTGTCCTACCCGGTGTACCGCGGCTACGTCACCGACTGGGGCGAAGCGTGGTCCGGGGGCGCGGTCGGCAAGGGCGACGCCCTCACCACCCTGACCTGCGCCGACGAGTTCGTGATCCTCGCCGGCGTGGACGGGTTCGCGGTCACCCCGGTCGGGACGGGGGACATGACCGGCGCCCGGGTGCACCGGTGGCTGGACGCCGCCGGCCACACCGGCGACCGGGACGTTGACCTCGGGGTCAACACGTTGCAGGCCACGGACCTGGCCGACGACACCCTGCAGGGCCTGGAAGCGACCATGGCCGCCGAGGGCGGGGCGCTGTATGTCGATGCGGCCGGCGCGGTCGTCTTCGACGGGCAGACCGCCCTGATCGACAACAGCCGGTCGGTGGTGAGTCAGGCCACCTTCGCCGACGACGGGACGGGCCTGCCGTACGTCAGCGCCGAGTTGTCGTACAACTCGGACCTGATCGTCAACTACGCGGCGTTCACCCGGACCGGCGGCACCGCCCAGACGGTCGCCGACGCGACCAGCCGCGCCCTGTACGGCACCCGCCGCCGCACCGAAACCAGCCTGATCTGCGAGACGGACGCCCAGGCTCTGGCCCTGGCGCAGTGGCAGGTCCAGCAGTACAAGGACCCGGAGCAGCGGATCGCGAAGATCACTATCAAGCCCCGGAAGGCGCCCTCGACCCTGTACCCGCAGGTGCTCGGCCGGCTGGTCCGGGACCAGATCACCGTCAAGCGCAACCCACCCGGCTCGTTCGCGATCACCCAGGCATGCCACATCGCCGGGGTGTCCCACGACATCACCGCGGACGACTGGACCACCACCTGGCAGCTGTGGTCGGCCACCCCGTACGTCGCGTTCGCCAGCTCCCGCTGGGACACCGGCCTTTGGGATAGCGCGGTCTGGTTCTTTTAGGGGGTCCGGGTGCTCGACGATGACGTGACGGTGGTCGACTGCGCCAGGTCCAGCGGTGTCCTGCTGCCCGAGGTCACCCTGTTCGTCCACCCGATCGACACCCTCCGGCACCCGACCTCGCCACCTGGCTGGCGGTGGGCGGTGCACGCCGGCGGCGGCCCACCCGGCGACCTGCGTCGGTGCACGAACGCCGGCTGGTGCCCGGACGAGAAGGCCGCGCTCGGCGAGGGTGAGCAGAACGCCGCCACTGCGGTCCAGGCCGTCCGCGTCTTCGGCGTTCCCGCCGCACTGCGTGTCCTACGACTCCAGTCCGACCCGATCCCCGCTGGCGAAGACCGGGTGCGGCTACTGCGGAACGAGGTGTGACGGGTGCCCTATACGACTCTGGTTGCGGGTACCACGATCACCGCTAGCTGGGCAAACGCCAATGTCCGCGATCAGGTAGTCACGCCGTTCGCATCCTCGGGCGCCCGTTCCTCGGCAATCAGCTCTCCGGTCGCCGGGATGCTCTCGTACATCACCGGAACCAAGCAGCTGGAGCCCTACGACGGATCGGCGTGGGTATCGGTACCCGGCACGATGCTCGCCTACGGCAACCGGCAGACCGACAAGACCTACTCCGGCACCGAGGTCGGCGTGCTGCGCCTGGACTCGATCTCGTGTCGGTCCGGGTACCGCTACCTGATCCAGACGGGCCCGCTCAGGGTCCAGGTCACCAGCGGCGAAACCGGCAAGGTCAACCTCAGGTACTCGACCAGCGGCACCGCAGGCACAAGCGACACCGTCCTGACCGGCCAGGACGCGAACGCGAACAGCGCCTTCACCCCCGCCAATTCGCACTCCATGAACACCACGATCGCACCGGGCACCGTGACCCTGTCCGTGCTGATGTGCCTGACGCGTTCCGGCGGCTCCAACAACGTCACCATGACGGGCGCGGCGACCCAGCCCATCGAGATGTGGGTGACCATGGGCGGCCCGGACCCGACCGACACCGGAACAGACATCTAGCCCGCCGAACGGTGGTCAGGGGGTGCCCGCGTGGCGCTGGCGGTGGACTACGCATCCGGCCCCATCGCCCCGACAGCACTGCTCGCGGCCGGTGTCACCGACGTGTGCCGCTACCTGGCCCCGCTCGGGCGGGGCGACTGGAAACGGATCAAGGTGGGGGAGTACCGGGATCTGCTGGCCGCCGGGCTGCGGGTGACCCTGGTCTGGGAGTCGTACGCCACGGACTGGCTCGGCGGCGGCGCAGCGGGTCGGGAACACGGCGTTGAGGCGGGACGGCAGGCCACGGATCTGGGCTACCCGGCCGGTGCCACCGTCTTCGGCTCCTGTGACTTCGACCTTGCCGCTACGGAATGGCCGGCCTGCCGGGACTACGTGGCCGCGTTCGCCGCCGCCCTACATGCTGGCGGGTACCGGCCCGGTGTGTACGGGCCGTGGGATGCGCTGCAACGCTGCGCCGACGCCGGCCTGGTCGCCGTGTTCTGGCAGGCCGGCATGTCCCGGGCCTGGTCGCAGGGCCGCAACGCCCGCGACCACCCGCGCGCCCACCTGATCCAGCGCGCCCCGGCCCGGATCGGCGGCACGCCGGTGGACCGGTCCGACATCGTCGTCCCCGCCTGGGGGCAGGCATCAACCTCGGGGGCAGTCATGACCTACGCGCCAGCCGACCTGCTCGCAGTGCGCCAGTACGTGATGGGTCACACCGGCCTGGACGCAAGCAGCGTAGGCATCGCCGGTGACCCCGCCCACGCGAGCAGCGGGGGCTACCACGAAGGCAACGACGATCTCGCAAACGCCGGCCGGTTGGACTCGGACTACTCGAAACGCGAGTCCCCCCGCGACCGGCCGGGCAGCAACGCGGCGAGCGCCGAGGACATCGGCGACTTCAACCGCGACGGCAAGACGCTGCGGCAGCTGAGCCTGTTCGTCGTCGCGAAATGCCAAGCCGGGGACCCGCGCTGCAACGACATCCGGGAGATCATCTACACCCCGGACGGGTCGGCGGTGCGCCGCTTCGACCGGCTCGGCATCCGCTCGACCGGCGACAGCTCACACCTCTACCACACCCATCTCTCGTTCTTCCGGGACAGCGAGGGCCGCCGCGCGGGCGACGGCAACTTCCTCGGCCTGCTCCGGGAATTCTTCGAAGGAGTCACCATGGGCAGCGAATGGCATGTTGGGGAGCCGAACGGTGCGGCCCTGACCCAGGGCGCCCCCGGGTACGCCGGGCAGCAACGCGACACCGCGCTCGCGTTCACGTGGCAGCAGGCCACCACCGCCGCAGCCATGGCGGCGGCGAACGGCGCCAAACTCGACCAGCTGCTCACCGCGGCCACCGCGGAGACCGCCCGGGACGCGGCACTCAAAACCGTGGTCGACGCCCTCGCCGCAGCCATCACCGCCGGAGGTGGGAGCGTGGACGTGGCCGCCATCCTCGCCGGCGTGGCCGACGCCGTCCACGACGCGGTCGAGCCCCTGGAAACCGAGATCGCCGACCTGCGGCACCGCCTCGCCGCCGCCGAACGCGCCGCCGCCGACTCCCTCGACTCCTGACCCCCCGCAGCACGCACAACACCCCGGCCACCTAGACCCCGTGGCTGGGCATCACAAACCCGCTTCACGGTGGGGACCGGGCGGAGATGGGAGCGGCGGTGCGTGAAGGCAGAGCGATTCATCGGACTGATCACAGTGTTGGTCCGCGACGTCGTGCCGACACTGACCGGGTCGTTCGGAGTGGGGTGGATGCTGTACCACGATTCGGTCGACCCAACGGCGATGCTGGTCTGCGCGGCACTGCTGGGCATTCCCGGGGCGTTTGGGGCCCGGCGGCTGGCGCAGTCGGGTGGGGAGTCTGGTACGCCCGAATCTGGGTCGGACTCAGCACCTGCCTCGTCATCGCTGCCGTCGCCATCACCGCCTTCGTCGAGCTGAGCCGGCGATGACCGTACCGATGACGCGGCGGCGACTGGGCGGGTTGGCGGCCATCGGACTCTCGCTGATCATGCTCGGTGGCGGCGGATACGCCTACACCAACTGGTCGATCAGCCAGCAGGACAAGGCCGAACGGGCCAACGACCAGCGCTGGTGCAAGCTGCTGACCACCCTGGACGAGGCGTACCGGGCCACCCCGCCGCAGTCCCCGACCGGGCAGCGGCTGGCGGCGGACATCCACAACCTGCGGGCTGAACTCGGCTGCGGCTGATGCGCGGGGTCAGCATCCTCGACCACGTCCGGGCCCTGCTGGCTGAGAAGGATCTTCGAGATGAGCAGCGCTACGCCGCCCAGACCAAAGCCGTCGAGACCGCCATGTCGGCGCAGCAGACCGCGATGCGCGCGGCACTGGACGCGGCCGACAAATTCAACGCCATGATCCTCTCGGCGCAGAAGGAAGCCGTCACCAAAGCCGAGGTCGCCGCCGACAAACGGTTCGACCTGCTCAACGAGCTGCGCATGGGCGTGGCCACCCACGAGCAGATGGAAGCGCTGGAGAAGGACGTCACCAGGCTGCGCGAGGAGGTCACCGGCCTGCGCCAGCGCGCGGTCGGGGTCAGCGCGAGCTGGGCGATGATGCTCGGCCTCGGCGGCCTGGTCATCACCATCGTCGGGGTGGCGGTTGCCATCTTCGTCGCATCCCGCTGAGGAGGACCCCCTCGTGAAGGTCATCATAGCCCTGCTCTACATCGCCGCCGTGATCCTGCTGCTCCTCGCCGGGTTCGGGGTACCGGCGAGGGTCAGCCTGGCCCTGCTCGGCGCGGCGTGCGCCCTGCTGGCGTTCTCGCTGCCGGCCATCCAGACCGGGTTCAGCGGCTGACCCATGTCCCTCCTCCGCCAGGGCGACGTCGGGTTCTCCACCATCGGCGGACACACCGGCTGGGCTGTCAACGTCGGACAGGCCATCCTGCGGGACTCCTGCCGGTTCACCCACGCCTACCTTGTGCTCGACGGCGACCGGTGCATCGAGGCCATGCCGGCCGGCGCCAGGATCGTCCCGATGGGCGAGCGCCGCGGCCCGGGCTACGCCTACGCCCGGCTGGACCTCTCCGACGCCCAGCGGGCCCTGGCCGGCAAGGTCGCCGCCGAGTTGGACGGCACGCCGTACTCCTTCGCCGACTACCTCGCGCTCGCGGCCGTCCAGGTGCACATCTCGACGCCACGGCTGCGCCGGTACGTGACGTCGTCGGAGCGGATGATCTGCTCACAGCTCGTCGATCACATCCTCTGCCTGGTCGGGTACCACGTCTTCGATGACGGTCGGCTACCGCAGGACGTCACCCCGGGAGACCTGTTCTACGCGACGGACCCCCGGGTCGAGTAAGGGAGTTGACCATGCTCGACAGGCTCAAGAAGTGGCGGCACTACCGCAAGTTCACCGCCGCCCTGGCCGCAGCCGGCGCGGCCGCGCTGTACGGCTGGTGGCCCGACCACCACCTCGACGCGGACGAGGTGACCTACATCGTCACCGCCGCGATCGGGGCGATCGGGGTCGTGGTCCTTCCGAACAAGCCACAGCGGCCACCGGCCGCCTAGCAATCTGCCCGCTCACCTCCCCGCACAGTGGCCCGCTCGCGCCTTCCTCCGGGGCGCGGGCGGGCCGCTTCTCTGCGCGTGCTTCTGCGTGCGTCAGGCGACCGCGTGCGCGCCGTGTTGGGTCACGGGCACGCCGGCCGGCACGATCAGACGTAGGGCCTCTGCGTGCAGCCGGCGCACCACCGACTCGGGCACCTGCCGCCCGCCAGCGGCCACCCGTGCGGCGATCCGCTCCAGGCACGTCTCCACCGGCACGTCGCGGAAGTCCCACACGGCCGGCCGGGCGCCGACCTGCTCGGCCAGCCCGACCCAGCCGGCCAGCACGCCGGGGCGGATGTTGGTGTCGTCGATGGCAACGTCGGCGCCGTCGACGAGCAGGGCGGCGACCGCCGCGCGTTGGGCGATCGTGACCCGGTTCTCCGTGTCGCGGTCGCCGTCCGCACCCAGGTAGACAGTGTCCGCGCTGTGCAGCATGGCCCGCAGGTCGTCGCGGTTGACCCGGACCCGGGGGCGGGCGTGGGGGCCGCGGGGGCCGGTGAGCTGCCACTGCCGGGCGGCGGTGCTCTTGCCGCAGCCGGGAGCGCCGAGGGTCAGGAGCAGGATGGGGCTCACGGCAGGCGCCACAGCCGGCGGTGCTCCTGCCGTTCCCAGCGGGGCAGCTCGGCGTCTACGTAGGCGTGCCACGCGCGCATCTTCGAGAGACCTCCGACGCGAAGTCCGTGCTGCGGTCCGGGGACGTTGCGGTAGGCGCCATTGCGGGGGACCACAATGCCGTACCGGTTCAGGTGGCGTTCCCACCGCAACCACACCCGCCGCGCTTTCGACCGGTTCATCTGGCTACTCCTGTCCGGTGAGACGGTGGGCCTGCGGGCCCTGGCCGGCGATGCCGGCGGCGACGAGGCGGCGGATCATCTCGGCGCGGGACACGCCCTCGGCCTGGGCGCGGCGGTCGACCTCGGCCTGGACGTCGGGTGCCAGGCGCATGGGGAACGGGTCGTCGAACTGCTTCGGTCGGCCGATCACGGCCGGGCCGGATTCCTCCTCCAGCTGGCCGAACCACTTCGTGATCAGGTCGTCGCTGTTGTTGCGGATCAGCCACTCCCGTGCCCGCTCCTCGGTGATGCCCTCGTAGGTGTCCTGGCTGCCCTGCCGGTTCGAGTACCGGTTGAGGATCCACCGGCCCTTGGCGGTGCGGTACAGGCTCTCGTGGTCCCACTGGCTGCCGGTGTGGACCGAGATGTGGTTGTGGCCGTTCCAGTCGGTGTCTTCGTTGACGTGCTCGGCCTTGGCGTCGTCGAACCAGCCGTCGAGGGTGGGGGCCTCGCGGTACGGGTCGTCGCGGTCGCCGTAGTTGTAGACGTTGATGCGGGCCATGGTGTCCTCCGAGCAGTCTGCGTTTCCGATACCGGTAAGTCTAAGCGACATCGGAAACGATTGCAATACCTAAAACGTTGACCATGGCGCGAACGCGGTCCGGCCCCGGTCTCCTCAGGGAGATCCGGGGCCGGCTTTGTGCTGTCCAGGGAGGACGGGATTCAGGCGTTCAGCTCTGCGGCGTCGCCGGCCCAGGCCCACGCGGCGATCGGCAGGTCCCAGATGCTGCGCGGTCCGGGCCGGGTGATCAGCCGCTCGCGGGCGGCGGCGAGGTCGGCCTGGCGCTCGGCGATCTCCTGGTCGGTGACCTCGTACTGGTTGCCGCAGGGGTCGGTCTCGATGATCACGGCTCACTCCTATCAAGATCCGAAAGGGGGTTTGTTCAGTGATCTTCCTTACTTGGTGGGGGCCCCGGAGGGCCCCCGTGCCCTCCGCCTACTTCGCTACCGTCCAGCCCGCCGCCAGCCGCTCGTCCACCCGGCTGGCCGGGACCTTGGCGGTCCGCCCGGTGGTGGGGCTGGTCATCGCGATCGTGGTGTGGATGCGCTCGACGTTGTTCAGGAGTTCGATCGTCTCGGTGTAGGTCCGCTCGTCCATCTCTCTGTCCTCCCTGGTGTGTTTCCCTTGTGCCTTTAACTATACGGCACATGCCGTAATGTTGGCAAGGGAGGACCGAGGAAACTTTACGGCAATTCTTTGCCCAGGTCATCGCGGTGCACGATGATCTCCTGGCCCGGATCGGTCGGGTCCGGGACGCGGATCACGTCCGCCTCGTCGACGAGCTGCCCGCCGTCGAGCAACTCACGGATTCGCCGCGCGGCCAGGGCATCGGGCCCACCGGCCTGCACCTCGGCGTGGGCCTCCATGTCGCCGTCCATGGCGGCGGTGATCCCGGCGCGGATGCTGGCCTCTGCCTCGCCCGGGTAGTAGCCGCGGGACGCCCAGGCGGCGGCCTCGACCGCGGTCAGCTCGATCCCCTGCTCGCGCAGCGCCCAGGCCAGGCGCATCCAGTCGCCGGCGAGCGCGTAGGTGTTGAGCTGGGTGGCCCGCTCGCGGAAGGCGTTGATCCACGCGATCTTCTCGCTCATGCCCTCAACCATACGGCACGTGCCGTAAAATACAAGGCGGCACCCCCCTTGACCTTTTACGGCACATGCCGTAACGTTGTGGATGTCAGGGAGAGCGGACACACCAGGGAGCCAGCGATGACCACCACCTACCAGCCCGGCGACGAGATCAAGGTCGGCGAGGTCACCATCACCCTTGCCCGCCGCGGATCGTTCCGCAACGCCGCCGCCCAGCGCTGGAGCTGGTACATCGCCGGCACCGACTACTACAGCGAGTGCGGCACGCCCACCGCGGACGAGGCTGTCGACGACGCCTACCGCACCCTCAACGGCCCCCGCTGCTCCTGCGGCGAGCCGGCCACCATGACCGCCGCCACCAAGCCCAGCTGCCCCCGCTGCTACGACCGCCACGCCGACTGAGGAGCCCGCCGACAATGACCGAACCGACCAAGCTGTACAGCGCCGAGGCCGCCGCCCACGTGGGGGTGGCTCGGTCCACCTGGGCCGACTACTACAGCGACGGCCGCACACCCGGCGCCGTGGAGATCGGCCCGTCCCAGCGCGAGGGCCACCCCCGCCGCGCCGACGGCGTGGACATGGACCGCGGCGCCGCCCGCCCCTACTGGTACCCGGCCACCCTCGACGCGTGGGAGCGCCCCGGCCGCGGCGCCGGCGGCGGCCGTAAGCCGGCGGTCGTGGTCCCGCCGACCATCCGGGAGGTCCTGGCCACCATCCGCGCCTGCACCGCCCACGACCCGCAGGCGCCGGTACGCCCCATCCCCGGAGAGCACCCGGCAACCACCCCGATCGTCCGCGCCGAACTCGCCGCAGACGTCGCGCCGTTCGCCGACCTGCAAGCCGCCCTGGACGAGTACTTCGGCCCGGAACTGGACGAGGCGCTGTCCGGACCGGAGGCCGACACCGCCGAGGCCGAGATGCGGCGGATCATCGCCGAACACGTCACCGGCGCCCAGGCCCGACTGGCCGCACCACCGCCCAAGCTGTCCTGGTCGTCGCGGGACTCGCTGTCCCGGGTCGCCCGCACCGCGATCATCCGGGCCGGCGATCTCCGCTTCACGGAGGCCCTCGGCGAAAGGTAAGGAAGATCCACGAACAAACCCCCTACCGGGCTCGGTGCACCCCGCGCCGGGTCCTACCGGTTACAGGGATGATGGCTGTCCCCACCACCGACCAAGATCCGGGTCAAGAGCGCGGCGAGAAGGAGCAGGGCGACCGCCCCACCGAGGATGACGGCCACGTGCCCGGCCGCCCAGATGAACAGCTCCACAACCCCCCAGGCCACCGCGCCGGCAGCTCCGAGTCCAGCCCCGACGGAGGCCCCGACAACGGCCGCGCGTCGTGTGGTGGTCTGTCGTGGTCCTGTCGTGGTTGGTTGCGCCGGGCGACGAACCACGACATCCCGCAGGACCACCCGGACCACGTCGCCGCGGCGTTCGGCGGACACCAGCTGGCCCCGCTCCTCGGCGAGCCGTAGAGCTGTGCGGGTGGCCTCAGTGACCGGCCAGACGCGGACGACGAGTTCGTTCACCGCGACCGCCCGATCCAGTACAGGACGGTGAGCAGCGCGACCACGCCGAGGATCGGGGCCAGGGCGGCACCGACGAGGGCACCCAGCTCGCGCCAGAACGTGCGGCGGGCTCCGTGGTGGGCCTTGCGCAGGCCCACCCAGTCGGAGCGGGCCCGGACGGTGCGCTGGTAGCTGGCGCCGAGGCTGCCGATGAGGACGCCGCCGATCAGGACTCCGATCATGAAGGTGTTCACCGGGTGCCTGCCCGCTGCAACTCGCGAACCTTGTCGTAGGCGCGACGACCCAGCCGGATCCGGGTGCCCCGCCCGCGGCAGCGGGGGCAAAGCGCGACGCCGCGGAAGCGCACCAGCAGCCAGACGATCACGGCCGGTCCGCGCCGACGGCGGACCATCGCCCCCCGGCAGGACCGGCACCGCACGAGCGGCCGGCCCGCGCAGAGGGCGGCATACCAGCCTCCGGCGAGCACCGCGAGGAGGACAAGGGCAGCGACGCGCATCACTGGGACACCGCCATGATCTGTTGCGGCACAGCCGCAACATGTCGCGCGGCGGCTACATGATCCGCAACAGCTGTGACCTGCACAAACAGGCCGCTGTTGCGTGTAGCGGCACCGCGCCGCAGAAGCCCGAACCCAGAAGACGGGCGCCGCGACGGGCAGGTCGAGCCGCAACCGCTACACACCGGACACCTCCTGCCGGCGGCGCTGCGCCGCGTCCACGTCTTTCGCCTTCGCGCCCTTCACGACCCGGCTCCCGTCCTCCCTGTCCCGCCCGTCGACCGACGGCACGGACAACGCGCGCAGCTTCGCCGAGACCGAATCCGGGGTGGCGTCCGCGTAGTGCTCCGGCATCCGCTCTGCGAGCCGGCCAGCGAGCTGCGACCAGGACAGCCACGCCTCGCCGCCCCGGTACACGCCCCGGGCGTCGACAAGCACGTCGCGGATCTGCCGCGCCACCGCCTCGCCGGCCGCCTCGCCGGTGAGCAGGCCGAGCCGCTCCCGGTGCGCCCGGGCGGCGGTAAGGATGACCTCGACGTCCTCCCGGTCGGCCAGGTGGAAACGCGTCAGTGGGGTGTCGTCGGTGGCCCCGTAGAGGTAGCCGACGCCGCGGTACTCCAGGCCGGTCGGTAGGGCGGACGCGTCGTAGCCTTCCTGGTAGGCGTCCCCGCCGAGGACCGCGATGGACACGTCGCGGTTGCCGCACCTCAGCGCGATCCGCACGGTGTGGTTGTCGCGGTAGCGGTTGAACAGGCGGCCCACGTCGCCGGCGCCGACGCCGGACGGCTTCTGTGAGCAACTGACCAGGATCACCCCAGCTGACGGGCCGACCGCCATGATGAAGCTGAGCAGGCCGGCGAGTTCCTTGTTGACGTCCTGGTCGTCGGTCTCGAAGTAGACCTGGAACTCCTCGATCACCAGCAGCCATACCCGCAGGTCCGGGTACCGGGGATCCCGGGAGAGTTCCTCGGTGAGCTTGCCCTCCGGGCACATGTCGACCGGCAGCGACGACAGCAGCTCGTTCACCCGCACGATGTGCGCCTTCACGTGCTTGAGCAGGTCCAGGAGGTTCTCGATCGGGTCGCCGTCCCGGTTCGGTGTCGTTCCGTAGATCATCCGATCGGCGACCAGGGCGAACTGCCGCCAGTCCGGGCTGTTCTTGCCGTCCACTACGAAGATGCGCACGTAGGGATCCAGCGCCGCGTACAGCGCCATCAGCCGCGCAGTGAACGTCTTGCCCTTACGCGGCTGGGCGCCGACCAGGATCGACACCCACAGCAGGAACAGCTCGACCCGGCGAGCCCGCTCGTCGAGGCCCATGAAGAACGGCTGCCAGATGTTGCGCTGCTTCCCGTCGAGCAGCGGGGTCCGCCCGGCCGGCACGGCGAGCGGGTCCTCGTCGGCGACCCACAGCACGTGCCGCCGGTGCGAGGACCGGTCCTTGAGGAGGAAGACCTGGTAGATGCTGACGTCCAGACCGGAGGCGATCTTCCCCTTGGCTTTGACCGCGTCGTCGAAGGTGGTGCCGAACGGCAAGTCGACCACCACGCGGGAACCGTCACCGTCGCGGCTCATCACCGATCCGAACTCGACCTTCTGCCCCGGCTTGTCCGGGTGCCCCAGCCCGGCGGCGTAGTAGGCGCGCAGCACGATGTCGGAGTTCAGCCTCCGGAACCGCGGCGTGACCACCGCCGGGTTGATGATGCGCCGATCCGCCGGCCGCCCCATGCGCGCGAGCACGGGCATCGCCGCCGCGCCGAGCAGCCACTGCGCCCAGCCCGGCGCAGCCAAGTACGCGCAGCTGCCGGCGGCGGAGACCGGGAGGATGCCACCGCACACCACGATCCCGCGCCACAGCCGCGCCGCGCGCAGCCGCGCCTCGACCCGCAGCGCCGTGTCGACATCCCCGCCGCTGACCGCCAGCTGGAACCCGGCGGACAACTCGGGATGGAACCACCAGCCGGCGGTCCGGGCGACCAGCCGCCACGCCCCCCGCGGCGCGTAGACCGCGGCCAGCGGCAGGTACCGCACCGGTGTGCGCACGCCGTGGTACGCCGCCCGGTGCCCGAGCAGGCGGCCATGCCTACGTAGCGACCTGCGGATGTTCTCCGTACCGCGCCATGCCGACGGGACGACCGGCAGCAGGTCGAGGCCCTTGGGTGCAACATCGACAAGCTTCGGGCCGTGCTCGACCGGCGGGTCGTCCAGCTCCACCTCGAAGCTGGTGTCGAACTGCTCCTTCGGCGGCTTCTCCGGGTCGAACGGCCCGAGGATCTCCGGCTCCGTGGTCAACTAGCGTCTCCTCGATCAGGGGGGAGCGGGGTGCGGTCAGGGACCCCTACCAAAGGACAGGACCGCACCCCGCGGTCTCCTACTGCGACCGCTCGACGCGGTCAGCCAATCGATCGGTCCGCGCTGCAACGTCCTTCAGCCCGGCCTCCCGGTACGTCTCGGCGTCCTTGCGCAGACGCTCGGCCCGCTGTGCCGCGGTCTCGGTGTCCGCCATCACTGCCTCGCCAGCCGGGCGCGGTTGTCCGCCGCCGCGGCCTCCAGCTCTTCGCGGTGCCGGGCGGGCAATGCGCGCAACGCGTCCTGGCCGGCCTGGGTCTTGCGTGCGTCCCGCAACATCGCCGCCGCGGCGGCGTTCAGGACGTCCCTGCTGGTCTGCTCGTCGTTAGCCATCTCTCGATCTCCCCTTTACTCCGTGCGGACCGTCGTGGTCCGCCTCGATGTCGCCTTCGCTGCGGCAACCGCTGGCTTGGGCGCGGCGAGCGCATCCCGGATCGGCTTGGTCAACCGCTCGTAGGTGCGCTGCTTCGACTCCGGCAGCTGGAGTTCCGTCACGATCCGCGCCGCTGTCGCTCCTTCGGCGGCGAGGAGAACAGCGCGCGCCTGGAGCAGCACCTCGGCCGCTTCCTCCTGGGCCGCTTCCTCTTCCTCGACCCGGGCCTGTTCCGACAGCTCTTTGATCTTGTCGCGGCGGCGGTCGAGATGACGGCGCACCACGATCAGCACGTGCAACGCGACTGCTGACAGCGCCGGCCACACCGCGGCCCCGGCAACCGCGCTGACCTGCTGATATCCCCAGGTGAACCGCTCATGCGACACGGTAGCGACACGATCCAGCACCCAGAAGGCGGAGATCGCGTTACCGCCGACGCTCAGCAGCACCGTCAACCCGAACGCCAGCCAGCAGTACGACCGGACCCGCCAGGGTGCGTCATGGGTCAGGAACGTGGCGAGCAGGCCCACGATGGAGAACACGTCCAGGCCGATCGGGGCCACCCCGCACAGCCACGGCGACCACGCCATGATCCGTTCACCGAAGGTGAACAGGCCGTGGTACGACATCGCGAATGCGATCACCAACACGCCCAGGAACGCCGCCACGATCGCCGGCCAGAGAGCAGCCAGGTCACCGGCGAGCAGGGGGGCGTACCACGTGTGGCGCGCCTCTGGCTCGCTGTGTGCTTCCTGATCTGCGACAGCCTGCGTCATCGCTGACCGGCCCTCCTCATCTCGTAATTACTCTGCCAATATGGCAAGGTAATGCAGGACAGGGCACCGCGACAAGATGCTGTGCCGAAATGGCAGAGAAAGGCCCTAGGATCATGGCGATGCCGAGACCCAGGTGGGAGCCCAAGACCGACGAGCAGCGCGACGCGATCGCTGCCGTCGTCCAAGCGACAGCGGCCGCCACCGCCGCCGACGAGGCGCTGCGCGACGCGGTACTCGCCGCCGACCGGCTCCAGGTCCCGCGCTCCCACCTCGCCGAGGTGACCGAGATCCCGCCGCGGACCTTCTACCGCCGCCTCGCCCAGTGGAGCGAGCCGACCGGCGCCGGAGAGTAGGCGGGTCACCGCGCCGCCACACACCGCAGCAGCAGAAAATCCGCCTCACCCAGCACCCCCACGTCCACCGGCACACCCAGCGCTACGAGCACCCCCGTGAGGTGCTCGTAGGCGCAGGACATGGACCCCTGATCCGTGGACACGTCGGCGCCGGCGTGACGCAGGCGGAGCAGAACCTCGGCGAGGACCAGCGCCGGGTCGACCTCGACACGCACCAGTTCACCGCTGCGCATCGTGGACCCCCCGCCGCGGCCGGTTCGGCTCCAGCCCGGCGACGATGAGGAGCATCCGGGCGATCGCCGCCTCGTCGAGGATCCGGTCCCGCTGGTCGCGGGCGTTGTGCCAGAAGCCGCAGGGCCAACGCCCGCAACCCTGCTGGCAGCGTCTGATCCCGACGACGATCCACCAGCGGCTGGGCTGGTGCCTACGCATGACGGCCCGGGCGGTCTCGGTGGGGTCCATGACGCGACGCTACGTATCCGTATCGCAATCAGTGATACGGATGTGTAACGTTGGGTTCGTGACCTCATCGATCGGCGAACGAATCCGCGCCCAACGCCTCGCCCGCGGCCTGTCCGCCCGCCAGGCCGCCGACTACGCCGGCATCTCGATCGCCAGCTGGAGCCGCATCGAGAACGGCAAGCAGTCCGCCGACAACCGGTTCGTGATCGCCCGCATCGCCGGAGCACTGCGCTGCTCCGTCGCTGAACTGACCGGCCGGACCGCCGTGCCCGCCGACCGCGAGCAGGCCGAGACCGGCGGCACCGCCTACGAGCTGATGCGCGCCGTCGTCGAGGCGGACCTCACCTACACCCCCGACGGCGAACCCGGGCCGCTCGACGAGCTGGAACGCGAGTTCCACCTGATCCGTGACCTGCGGGACCGCTGCGACGATTACGCCGCCGCCCGCCGGCTGCCCGCGCTGATCCGCTCCCTGCACGCCTCCGCGTTCGGCCCGGCCAAGGCCGGCGCGCTGCGGCTGCTCGTCCGCACCCACGAGACCGCGTCGTTCGGCATCCGCTACCTGGGTGAGGCGACCGGATCGGTACTCGTCGGGGAGCGCGCCCAGCAGGCCGCCGAGCTGCTCGGCGACCCGGTGATGCTCGGCCTGGCCGCGTACTCCCGGGCGCACGCCGCCACCGGGTGCGGGCTGTACCGGCGCGCCCAACTCGTGGCCGACTCGGCGGCCGCCGAACTGGCCGCGCACGTCGACCTGCCCGACGCGCTGGAGGTCCGCGGCCAACTCCTGCTCACCGCCGCGTTCGGCGCCTACGCCCAGGGCGACGAGACGGGGGCCGCCGAGCGGATCGCGGAGGCCGAGGCCATCGCCGCCGCGACCGGGCAGACCACCACCCTCGGGCTCAACTTCGGCCCGACGAACATCCGGTTCTGGCGGGTGTCGATGGAGGCCGACGGCGGCGACCCCGGCAAGGCCGTGGCCATGGCCAACGAGACCCAGGCCGAACAGGTGGCCTCGGTCAGCCGCCGGGCCACCTTCTACCTCGACGTCGCACGGGCGCTCGCCGCGACCGGCCGTGACCCTGAAGCCGTGCGCATGCTCGCGGCCGCTGAACGGCTCGCCCCGGCACGGACCCGGGCCAACCCGCTCGCCGCGGAGACGGTGCGGTCCCTGCTCGACCGGGCCCGCCGCCGGTCCACCGGCGAGCTGTACGGGCTGGCGGAGCGGATATCCGGACACCGGTAGCCGATCAGCTGAGTGACCGGCTTGCCCCCTGGCGACACACTGTGTCGCGTGACCGTGTCCTCTACGTTCCGACGTGCGTCGATGCCTGCCGTTCTCGCCCTGGTGCTGCTCGCCGGCTGCGGCGACGACGAGCCGTCCGCCCCGAAAGGTGGCGACGGCGGCAAGCTGTCCGACGCCGCACTGAAGGACGCCTGCCACAACGCGGTCAAGGACCGCTTGAAGTCCCCGGGCACCGCCCAGTTCGGCGGGGAGTTCCTGCGCGAGGCCACCACCCCGGAGCTGGTCGGCTGGGTCGACGCGCAGAACGGCTTCGGCGCCCTGGTGCGCTCGGACTGGGTGTGCGCCGGGACGAAGACCGACGTGGGGTGGAGCGTGCAGGTGACGGTGACGCAGAAGTGAGCGATTACACGCTGGGCCAGTTGATGCCGCAGCCTCGCCGGCGGCGGCCGAACGTCCTGCTCGCCGCGGCCCTCGGCGTGGTCGCGCTGATCGTCATCGGGGTCGGCACCATCGTCGCCGTGCACTTCGTCGACGAGCGCACGAAGCCACCCGCCCAGGTCATCGACGGCATCCCCGCCCCCGACCCGCGCTGCGTCCACGACGTCACGGACCTCAGCCACCCATGGATCTCCGATGGATGGTGGGCCGGTTACGTAGATGGCCAGGCGCGGCAGATGACCAGCAAGGAGGCCATGGCGTTGTCGCTGGGCGGGCACAAGGTCAACGGCGTGTGGCTCTGCCCACCGCGGCGTTAGCGGACGTCCGCGTCCCAACCGCCCTCGACCTGGGTCCAGGCCGTAGTGACGGTGCGACCGGCCCGCCGTAGCCGTTCCTCGGCCGCCGCGCACTCGGTGCCGCGCTTAGCCTCGATCGACTCGGAGAAGAACGTCGTGCGGCCGGTGTCCCGGTCCTCGACGACCTCCAGCAACCAGGAGTCGTCGTACTCGTACCGCAGTTCAGCTCGCATGCCCGCCAGCCTATGGCGTGGTCAGGAAGCCCATCTGCGTCGTGGCGTGCCCGCACGGCTGCAGTTCGAGCCAGGCCGGCCCGCGGTGCACCCGGTGTTGGATGGCGCCGGTGACCTCGGCGCGGCAGTGCGGGCACCTCCGCGGGGAGGACAACTCCACCGGTGGCGACGTCGGGGCGGGATCGGGTCCGGTCATGCGGAGGCCCTCCTGGACACGAAGAAGGGACCGGGCCGGAGTTGCTCCCTGGCGGGGGGCTCCGGCCCGGGGGGCTGAAGCCCTGGCCGCCAAGCCGGGGGAAACGCCCCACTGGCAACATAGTCGGCTAAGCTGACTAAGACAACACTGTCTTGCTGCACACAGTGAGGGCGTGATGATATTGGCGGGCCGCCAAGCTGGGAGTTTCGCCGTGCCCGCCGAGTACATCCGTGTCTATGAGTCCGTCGTCGCCCGGATCCGTTCCGGCGAATGGCCGCCGGGCCACCCGCTGCCGTCGATCTCCAAGCTCGCCGAGGAACTGGACACGAGCCAGACCACGGTCAAGTCCGCGTTGATGCTGCTTGGTCGGGATGGGTGGACAAGGGGACAACAGGGCAAGGCCACGTACGTGGCGGCTGATCCACCGCTCTGATCATGATGAGTTGGGCGTGAGTTTGGATCATGAGAGTCCGTGGTAATCCCTAAGAACCCCCGAGACGGTTCGGGCAGGCCAACGCCATGATCAGCGGGGCCGCGGCAGGTCGGGGAGACGCCTGAACTTCCTTGACACGGAAGAGGTCACTGGTTCAAACCCAGTATCGCCCACCAGGAAAAACACCGCCGATTCGCGATCTCCACGCAGAGATCATGAGTCGGCGGTGTGTTTTCGTAGTCGATCAATTGTCGGTGTGTCACCCTGACTTGCGCCGCTGCCGGGCGTTGCGCGCCCGGTCGAACCGGCTGTCGTTCGAGTGGGTGTAGCGCATCGCCGAACGCACGTCGGCATGCCCCATCAGCGCCATGCGGTCGTGCAGCTCCAACCTGTCGGCCGGGTCCTCCGGCACGTCGTTGGCCAACGTGGTCCCGTAGGTGTGCCGGGTGTCGTGCGGCGTCGGCAACGGCTCGTCGATCAGCGGCGTCCACAACGGCTGGCCGTCCGCACCCCTGGCCGGCCTGCCCCGCTCGTCGAGCACCGGCACCCGCAGGGCACGGTTCCACACCCGCCGCAACCACGTCGGGTAGCGCATCGGCCCGCCCTCGCTCGCCGTGAACACCAGCCCGTCAGGGGCAGTCGCTAGCATGACAGGGCGCAGCCGGCCGAGCAGCTCCGGACTCACCGACGCGTTACGGAACCCGGCGGCCTGGCGGGTCCGGGCACCCTTCGGGTAGTCCCGGACGGTCCCGTCGCGTTCCATGACCGGGCCCAACCGGATCAGGCTGGCCCGCAAGTCCACCGCCGGGCGGGAGACCCCGGCGATCTCCTCCCACCGCGCACCCGTCTCGAACAGGGTCTCGACGAACAACCGCGCGTCGCGGCGGCCGGGAAACAGTGTGTCGAGCCGGACGAGGATCGCCTCCTCCTCGTCGGGGTCGATGATGCGTGCCTCGTGCGCCGGCGGCATCGGCGCCTTCACCCGCCGGGCCGGGTTCGAACGGATCATCCCGGCGTCGACCGCCAGTTCCATGGCCGCCTTCATCACGTTCAGGGCGGCGATGATGACCCAGCCCCCGCGCCGGCAGCCTTCACACTTCTTGGACCGGCAGTCGTCGGCGTGGGCGGTCTCCAGGTCGATGACCCATTTCTGCACGTCCGGCTTCAGGATCCGGCCGACCGGGGTGTCGCCCCAGCGGGGCCGGACGTGGCACCGGAAGATCGAGGCGTCCCGGGCGCGGGCCGCCTTCGAGATCCGGCGCGTCCCGCAGTACTTGTCCCACACCTCGCCGACCGGGGTCTTCGACAGCCGCGGGTCGATCAGTTCGCCGCGGCGGATGTCCGCCTCCATGTCCACGGCCCACTCGGTCACGACCATCTTGAGCTTGTGGGTCTCGGTGCGGCGGCTGCCCGGGTCCCCGGGGGTCAGGTAGACGGTTGCGGCCCACAGGCCGGACGGCAGTTGCCGGACCCACGCCATCAGGACCCCCGGCGCCCGTTGATCGCGGTGAGCGAGGCACCGCGCTGACCGGCTTCAGCGACCATGCCCCCAGTGTGCGCCCTGGCCAGCCCGGTCTCGATGATGCCGGCGACCTCTTCGATGATGTGTCGGGTCTCCCCGGAGACCCGCTCCGCGGTGGCCTTGGCCAACGGGCGGCGCAACCGCTCGACCAGAGCGTCGGCGAGCCGCTCCGGGAGGTTGTCCGCCCGCTGGGCGATCTCGGTGCGGACGATGTCGCGCACGAGCACGGCCCCGACGCCGAGGACCACGCACGCGGAGACGGCAGCGACCGCGATCATGGTGACCTGGTCCCCGACCTCCAGTCCCCGCGGCCCGTCCTCGGCGGACAGGACGAGTGCGGTGACGTAGACGACGGTGACGATGGCGGCCACGCCGGCGGTGGCGCGGGTGACGACGGTGTACATCTCAGGTTCCCCCCTGCTAGTCGCTGGGGCTCCGGCGTCCACTCCGCCACGCGGACGCCGGGCCATCGGCGCAAACCCCGGGGTCTGGGGGGTCCTGCGAAATATCAGGCCATCGTGCCGCCACGCTGCGGTGAGGGGCAATGGGCGGTGAGTGAATACGGTTGATCTGGCACAGCAAGCCGTCCACATGACGGGATTACCCATGACCGATCATCCGATCACCCGGCGCGGCGCCGGGTCGACGGTCGGGCTTCGGCGGCGGCCAGCCCGGCGCGCAGCCCCGCCGACACGTCGGCCACCACTCGGCGAACGTAGGAACGTTGCTCGTCCGACAGGCGTGGATCCTCGTACAGCTCGATGAGCGTGCGGATCTCGCCGGGCACGACCCGTAGATCCAACTCGCCCGTCAGGTCCAGTTCACCCGTCGTGTCGAGGGCGGCGGCGATGAACAGCTTCACCGGGCTGACCTGGAGCGCTGGTGCGATCCGTTTGAGACTGTCGCGACTCGGTTGCGCCTTGCCCTGACGCCAGTTGCTGAACTGGGTCTGACTAACGCCGCTGATCCTGCTCAACTCGGCGAAGTCGGGAATGCCGGCCTCGGTCATCAGTGCGCGCAGGTAGGTCGCGAACTCAGCGTATGGCCAGCTCGGGGGCACGCCTAAGACCGTAGTTGTCCGGGCTGGTCCGGTCACTCCGGCGAGAGTAAGTGCTCTTGCTGGTGGGGGTAGATCCTCAATCGTCGAGAGTTGATCTCTCACGGTGCCTCCCCGCTTTCCTGGGCCTAAGAGTACGTCTTTCGCTGATCTTCGCAAGGGTCAGCCGAAAGTTGGACTTGCTCGCGCCTGAGTAAGTGCTACGGTGGCTTTCGTGAGCCAAAGCGAGACAGGAAAGCGCATCTGGTGGCCCGGCTTCGACCGGCTCACCGCACTGCGTGGGTGGAAGACCGACGCGGAACGGGCCCGGCAACTCGGCATCAGCCACGCCACCCTTACGAATCTCCGCGCCGGCAAGGTCCTCGCAGGCGCCAAGGTCGTCGACCGGGTCCTCAAGGAGTTCGGCGGCGAGTACTACGACCTGCTGTTCGACGACGCGGGCACCGACGAGCCGGCGGCGGCGTGAAGTGGCCGAGAAGAAGAGCGAGAAGAAGAAGGAGATGACCGTCGCGGCGTTCGCCGAACGCCTCGACACCCCCTTGTCGACGGCCTACCGGATCGTCGCGAGCGGTGCGATCCGCAGCATCAACATCAGCACCGGGAAGAAGAAGCGCCGGTACCGGATCTCCGAGGACGCGTACCAGGAGTACCTGAAGGCTCGCGAGACCTCTCGGAGGTCAGCATGACCACTACTCCTACAGCAGACGTCTCCTGGTCCTACCGGGAGACCGAAGAGCGTAAGCGGGAGGCGGCGGAACGGCTCGCGGAGCGCGCCGAGCTGGCGACGTGGGAGCAGCTCGACGCCTCGTACGACGCCCGTGAGGCCGGCCGGTTCGAGCGGCACCTGGATGCGATGTTCTCCGGCGGTGCGCGATGAGCCGCCTCTACCTCGACGACTGGGGCGACGAAGTCCTGGCCCTGCCCCGCAAGTACGCACCAGCCAGCGCCGCACTCGGCCGTGCCCACAAACCCGGCGACGGGTCGGCAAGTTGGGTGACCACGGTCGGCGCGGTAACCGTCGGGCACCGAACCAAAGCGGCAGCGACGAAGGACCTACGGGAGCGTGCAGCAGCGGTGAACCTGCTCGCGCCGACGGCCGCCGAGATCGCCTCCGCTCGCCGGGCGCTGGACGAGGCAGCTACGGACGACCACACCGCCTACGTCCACGCGCTCGGCTGGATCGAGGGGTCCCTCAATCATGCGGCCGAAGCTGAGGCGGAAGGCGACGACCTCACTCGTGATCGGTCCATCCGTTCTGCCCGCGCCATGGTTGTGGCTCTGGGTGAGTGGCGGGGTGCGCAGTGAGCGCGGACCTGACCCTGTTCGGCTCGACCGGCGACAGCAGCCCGTTCGACTCGATCCGCCGCACGACGGAGCGGGGTGTGGAGTACTGGTCAGCCCGCGAGCTCCAGCCGCATCTCGGCTATGAGCAGTGGCGACGGTTCGAAGAGGCCATCGATCGAGCGATCGCAGCGTGCCGCAACGCGGGCACCGATCCAGAGCAGGCTTTTCGCCGGAGGCGGCAAGAAGGTACTGGCGGTGCACCCCGCGTTGACTACTGGCTGACCCGGTACGCGGCCTACCTCGTGACCATGAACGGGGATCCCAGGAAACCGGAGATCGCTGAGGCGCAGACCTACTTCGCAGTCCGGACGCGAGAAGCCGAAATCGGCCGGGCCTTGCCAGCGGTCCGGCAGGCAATGCCCACGCACCCGCAGGCACTGCGCGGTTGGGCTGAAGCGCTTGAGCGCGCCGAACTGGCCGAGACGAAGGTGGCCGAGCTGGAGCCGAAGGCCGCCCAAGCCGATCACTTCCGTGAGGCGGACGGGCTGTTCGCAATCGCCCAGTTCGCGAACGACCTCGCACTGCACGCCCGCGAGAAGTACGACGTGAAGCTGCTCCACGAGGGCATTCGCGATTTCCTCGGCGAGATCGGCATGGTGATCCGCTCGAAGTCAATCAGGCGGAACGAGCCGACGGCCGCCGCCCTGAAGAGCGGCTGGATGCGGGCGAAACACGACACGATCGAGCGCTCCACCGGCCCGCAGGCGAAGGTCTCGGCCCGGCTAACCCCGAAGGGCTGGAGCCACGCCTGGGACAAGGCCCTCGCGAGACTCGCCGCCCACGGCTCACTCGACAAGCCCAAAAGCGTGGAAAGGCAATCGGCATGAGCAACGTCATCCCGCTAAGGGTTTCCGAAGCGACCGGCCCGCGCGAATTCCGCGACTCCGAAACGGGTGCGCACGTCGAGTTCTCGACGCCGTTGCACGGTGTGCCGAGGCGACATCGCCGCCGGCCAGTCCATCACCTTCTTCCGCGGCTGGGCGCATGCAAAGTGCGTCACCGATGCGCTGCTGAACAGCGAGGCCGGCAACGCCTGGCTGGTCCTCGGCGCGCAGCTGGCCCGCCGCCCTTCCTACTTCTCGGCGACCGAGACCCGGGCCATCGTTGAGAAGCTGCTCCGGCTCGCCGGTGACCTGCCCGTAGAGGCGTGGATCCCGGGCGAGACGCCGCACGAGGAGATCGCGCGTCGCGCCCACCAGTCCTGGGCCTGACCCCACTCCGAACACGAACCCCATCCATCAAGGGAGACGCGCGTCATGGGCGAGGACTTCAGCATCCGGCGGGAGATCCGCGACATCATCGACACCACCGACCTGACCAGTCCGCACGACATCGCGGCGAAGGTCGCGGAGAACGTGCCGGCGAAGCTGCTGCGTGTCGCGTTGACGCAGTCGCTTTCGGAGCTGGTCCGGGTCGAGCTGGGCATCCTCCGTGCCCGGATGTACAACCAGCCCGCCGAGGTGGCCGACCAGGGGCCGAGGTCGAGCCGGTCGGCGAAGGTGATCGCGATCCGGCAGGCGTCCGCCGGCTGGCGTGAGGCGCTGCGGGAGCGGGTCCACGTCGGTAACGGCAACTGGCTCCTGCTGTCGGAGTGCTCCGCGGAGCACCTGCGGTTCGCGGCCGAGGAGCGCAGGATCATCGCCGCCCGCACGCTGGCCTCCGCCGACCGGTACGAGCAGCTCGGCGCGGCGTGCGAGAAGTACAAGGTCGGCTGCGTTGCCGACCTGCCCGAGGCCGCCCTCGCAGCGCTGCTCGGTGCTGAGGACGCGGCATGACCATCACAGACTCCCGCCCGACCGGAAGCGACGCGACACCCAACACCCTCCCGTCGGGCGGGGAACGACTTGCTGGCGGCCAGGTGATTCCCGATACCCAGATTCCGCGCGCCGCCGGCACCGAACTCACGACCGGCGACACCCAGCCTCGCCTCGCGGTCGGTGCAAGCTCCCGCTCAGCCAAAGTTGACGCGGCGCCCATCCTTCGTGCGCTGAGCGGGGAACAACCTGTTGATCGCCAACGTAACGGCGGAGCCCCAAGTACGACCGCGATCAGCAATCAACCAGCCGGCGGCCGTATCAGTCGCGATATCCAAGCGGACCCCGCCGCCGGCTCAAGCTCCCGCTCGGCCCGGAGGGTTGCGACGCCCATTGATCCCCCGCCGGGCGGGGAACAACCCACCGACTGCCATGTCCACGGCGCCGCCCATGTCCACGACGCGGTCGGTGTCGAGGCTGGGCGGGATCCAGCAGCCACAGGCGTTCCGGAGCCCAATGCCGTAACGCTGCTGGACCCCGCCCTCGCCCTCGCCGCCGATGTCCTGGACGACATCGAACGGGTCCGGATCGCCAACGCCAACCGGCTGTTGATCCTGACCCGCTCAGTGGAGGACTCCGACGGAGAGGTGCGCGGGTTCGGGTTGGACGAGTCCCACCCGGACGTCGCCCGCCTGGCGGCGATGGTGGAACTGCTGGCCAAGGCGGAGCACGACGCGGAGCTGAACCTGGGGCGGATGATGCGCCGGCACCCGCTGCACACCTGGATCAAGGCTCAGCGGGGGATCGGCGACAAGCAGGGCGCCCGGCTGCTCGCCGCCATCGGCGACCCGTACATCAACAGCTCGACCGGTATGCCCCGCACCGTTTCGGCGCTCTGGGCGTACTGCGGGCTCCACGTTCTCCCGGCCGGCCAAGCCGCTTGCGACACCCATATTGTGACTGCCGGCCGGAGCCAGCTTCCCGTCGACCGAGAAGGTTGCGACACCCGGAACTCCTACGTCGGCGGGGTGGGGGGTGACCCCGGCCAACCCCCCGATGACACCCACCGACCGGTCGCCGGGGTCGCCCCCAAACGAGCCCGCGGACAGCGGGCGAACTGGTCCACAAGGGCCAAGACCAAAGCCTATTTGGTCGCAACTAGCTGCATGAAGCAGCTTGTCGCGCCCTGCGCCCGCGACGGGGACGGCCCCGCCGCTCATGTCGATGCCTGCTCCTGCTCCGCGTACCGGGTGGTCTACGACGCGCGCCGCGCTCACACGAAGGTCACCCACCCGGACTGGTCGGACGGCCACAGCCACAACGACGCGCTACGGATCGCGGCGAAGGCGGTCCTGCGGGACCTGTGGCGGGCCGCCCGCGAGTTCCACAACGGCCCGGACGAGGGCTGACCCATGTTCTCCCGACCGGTCAGCGAACCGATCCCTTTCCTCCGTGCCTCCAAAAGGGACTGGTTCTCCGTGATCGCTTCCGGCGCGCTTCCGGCCGAGCGTGTGCCGACCGGTCGGGGTCCTACGTCCCGCCCACCCGCAGACCCCGGCTTTAGCGGACGGACGGGGGAGCGGACCGGTGTTTTGCCGCACCGGGATCCCCGGGTGGGCGGGCCACAAACCAACTACGGCACCAAGGAGATGACGTGAGCAAGTTCGAGGTTGGCGACAAGGTCCGGATGGTCGACATCATCCCGACCCCGGTCGTCGAGGTTCTGGAACTCGGCACCTGTGACGACGAGGACTGCTGCTTCGGCGGCGAGACCTTCCGGTTCGCCGACCCGGGCGGCCAGGGCGACGACTGGATGCATTCCGAGGAGTTCGAACTCGCCGAGTAGACGCCGGTCCGGCGGTGTGCCTTACGCCTCGCCGCCGCCGGACCGGACACCCCCAAACCGCACCGAGAAATGCGAAGCGCCCATCATCCCCGACCGGCTCAGGCAGTGATGTGGGCGCCCCGACTAAGGACAAGGAGATCACAGTGACGACGACAACGGCCACCGTGGGTTGGCACGGCGATGCTGGTTTGAAGGCCCGCAAGGTCGCGGACATGGTGGCGCACCGCGCGGCCGACGAGATCGTGGGTGGCACCTACGGGCGGATGCTCAACGGCGGGAACCCACGCTTCGGTGGCTGTTTTCATGGCTGCTTGACGGTGGAGGAGTTGGCCAGGGAGCAGGGTCTCACCCCGATCCAGGTCGCACGTGACATCTCTGGATACGAGTTGCATGAGGCAGGGGAGCGGCTGTGGGGCATCCCGTACCGGCTCGGCGCTGTCCTGGACAACGTGTTCGAGCGTTCGGCCGACAAGGGCGCTTTCGCGGTCGCCGCGACCGAGGCGGTTCCCGTGGGTGCTGACTTGTCCCTGGTGGTGGACCGGTGGGTGCTGGCCATCCTGGTCGACCCGGAGCACGGCGTGATCCGGCACGCGGGCGAGGGAACCGCGGTGCGGGCCGCGATCGAGGGTGTGGCAGTGCTGTACCGGCGTCGGCTGGCTGGGGATGAGCCGGACCGCGACGAGTGGACGGCCGCGCGCGCCGCCGCCGACGCCGCCGCCGCCGCCGCCTACGCCGCCGACGCCGCCGCCGACGCCGCCGCCGCCGCCGCCTACGCCGCCGCCGCCGCCTACGCCGCCGCCGCCGCCGCCGCCGCCGCCGCCGCCGCCGCCGACGCCGCCTACGCCGCCGACGCCGCCGACGCCGCCTACGCCGCCGCCGACGCCGCCTACGCCGCCTACGCCGCCGCCGCCTACGCCGCCTACGCCGCCGCGCGGGCGCTAGCCCGCGCGTGGCAGGAGCGGCACTTGCTTGACCTCATCGCTGCTGCCTGATCAAGCCCGGCACCACACAACGAAGCGGTCCCGCTTACCCGTGTCCAACAGCGGCGGGACCGCCCCGAGAAAGGGGATTATCCCATGGCCACAGGGCCAGAGCATTACCGCGAGGCTGAGCGGCTGCTCGCCTTGCTACCGGACATGGACCTCGGCAGCCGCGCTGAAGCCGGCACCATTGCCGAAGCGCAGGTCCACGCCACCCTCGCCCTCGCTGCGGGCTTTGCCGGCGTAACGCTGGCGGATGACGACAGCCCGACGGCACGGGCTCTGATCGAGTCGTGGCAGTCAGTGATCTCCGGGGAGGTGTCTTCCCAGTGAGCACCGAGAAGACCACCACTGTCATCAGCCGCGCCGAGCTGCTCGCCACCGCCTTGGCCGGCCTGCCCGCGGCCGCCATCACCATCAAGGCCCGGGTAGCCGACGAGGCCGAGGCCCTGTCCTGGGTGGAGGCGCTCGGGCTCACCGACGTCGCCCTCCGCGGACAGCCGCACCCGCTGCAGGCGTCCGTCCCGGACTTCTGGATCGCCACCATCGATGCGCGGTCGCCCGGCGCCCGGGTCGAGATTGTCTGGGACGAACCGCACACCCCCGCGCGTGAGGCCGAGTGGATCGCGGCGGACGGTCCGAGGCATCACCCGCGCGTTCCCGGGCCGGCCGACGAGCCCGCAGGCGGTGGGTCCGATGTCTGAGCGTCTGTCCTACGACCGGGCCCTAGAGCTGCTCCGCGAGGTGGTCGCGGAGTTCGGCGAGGACTACAAATACCCGCACTACCCGGCGGAAAGGCTGCCCGACGGGCGAAAGCTGCGGTGCTTCTACGTCCGCGACGACCAGCCGTCGTGCATCGTCGCGCACGTCCTGCACCGCGCCGGAATACCAGTGCAGGACCTGGTGAAGGTCGAGGGCCTCGGGCCGGCGGACACAGAGGGAACGACGCTGTTCGGCCAGTGGGCCGACCTCTTGGCGCGGCAGCTGCTCCGCGAGGTCCAGGTCCAGCAGGACGAGGGCGAGACGTGGGGCAACGCCCTGCAGATAGTGCTGGACGCCGGCGGCCCCGATGAGTGACCTGCGCCCCGCCCTCGTGGAACTGCTGGAAGCGATGCGGGTGGGTCACGTCTACGGCCGTGAGCAGTCGAAGTTCCGCCGAGGCCCGGCCGGCGACATCAAGGTCACCCCGCAAGTGGACGAGCTGTTCTGGCTGCGGCTGGCCTGCAAAGCGGTGGTGAGCAGCGCCGGCACCTACCTGGTGATTCCGACGGCGCTCGGGATCACGACGAGTGACGAGTACCGGAACGGAGCGGGCAGATGACACAGCCACCGCACGTCGTGGCGCTACTCGACCAGGCAGCGGCCGCCTTCGGCGCCGAACTGGTCCGTCTCACCGCGGCTGTTGCCGCCGGCATTGCGGAGAGTGGGCGTGAGCAGACGATCAACGACTTCACCGCCTTGTTCAACCGCAGTAACGACTTCAACCGCGTGATCCTCGCCGCGTTGCTTGCTCAGGCATTGGCCGATCGAGCGATTGGGGCGGGCAGATGAGCGCCCAGGTTCAGGCCGTGTCCGCCTTGTGTCTGCTGGCCACGCTGGGTGGCGGAGTGCTGATGTGGGCGTGGTGGCCCACGCCGCGCCGGGTGCAGGAAGCCGAGGACGAGGCGAGGGCAAAGCGCACCAAGGCGATAGCCGCCGCCGCTGTCACCCTGCGCGAGGAGCGGGCCGCGCTCGCCGACACGTCGGTACCGGCGAACTACGCATCGGGGGAGTACCCGCTGGTGCCGCCGCCGAAGCACGCCGCGGTGGAGGTGTCCGCCGACGAGCCGGAGTACGTGGCCGAGCCCGTCGTGGAGCCGGCCGAGCCGGAGCCGGCACCCTCGGTGCCGTGGTGGGCGCAGCAGCCCACCGTTTACGACGAGGCCACCCCACTTTTCGCGGCCGGCACCTTCCCGGCACTTGAACGCCTGGAGTCGCACACGGACATCTGGGCGCGAGACGGGCTTCTGGAGCGGATCCGCCGCGACGAGTACGAGCAGGCCTGGCGCAATGACGACGCGCAGGCGGGGGTGGATGCAGCGTGAGCGCCTATGACAACGATCCACGGGTCCGGCGATGGAGGGCCGACGTCCGGACTTTCGAGGGGCCGGACGGTACCCGCTACACGGTGAATCCGGACTTCCACGGCGATCGCCCTGATCTATGGGTGCTCGGACCCGCGACGTGCCCCGTCGAGGTTCAGCGGGACCACGCGGCGTACCTGGCGTGGGATGCAACGTTGCCGCGGTTCGACTCGCTGGATACGGCGATCGCCTCGGTGATCGGGGGGCCGCAGTTGTGATCGAGAACCCCACGTACCAGTCCCCGTACTACGGCCTGGACAAAAAAGGCAACTACCGGACCTGGCCCTCATTCGCCGGACCGGAGCCCGAGGAGCAGATCCCTGGGTGGGCTGAACCGGTTACAGCCGAACCCCTTCCGGTGCTGGTTGAGCCCGGAGTCCGGCACGACCCGATGGAGGCAGGTGAGCCCGGTGAGTGAGTTGTTCCGGTACGAGTACCGAATCCTGGTCGCCGGCGAGTACCAGTGCTTCCTGCGTCTGCGCGACGTCGAAGAGGCCGCAGAGACGCTCGCTGCTGCCGGGGTGCAGACCCGGATCGAGATCCGCACCATCGAACCGCACCTGACCGACTGGGAGCCGCCGAACTTCAGGGACACCGTCGCCGGCCGTCTCGGCTATGAGCCGTTCCCCGGGTATGGGAAGGCGGGTGAGTCCGGTGAGTGAGCTGGACCTGGACGCCATCAAGGCGGCCACAAGAGAGCTGGTCCTCATGGATGGCGAGGACCCGGCGTACACGCTGAAGCTCGGCGTTGTCGCATCATGCGTGCCGTTTCTGATCGCGGAGATCGAGCGGCTCCAACGCCTCGCCGGTGCCGATCCTTCCCCGTCGTCGTACGCGTACGAGAACGCCATGACCGCGCTTGCCGACGAGCGGGCGAAGGTCGGCGCACTGGTCGCCCTGCTCGCTGAGGTTCTGAGTAACTTCTATGAGTCGCGTGGAGACCTGACCGCAGTTCGTTCGGGCTGGGTCATGGCGGAGACGTTGCAGCGGTGGCGGTCTCACCTGCGAGGTGAGAGCAGTGGATGAGCAGTTGGCCGCGCTGGTGGCGCTGGTCGAGGCGGCACTGACCGAGTTGGGTGACACCCCGGACGAGGTCGCGCGGACCCTGCGCGGGGCCGGCATCCGGGGTCACAAGAGCGAGTGCGGGCTGTGCCCGGTGGCGCTGTGGCTGGCCCGCAAGGTTCCTGAGCTGCGCGGCCCGGGGGGCATGTTCCGGTGGGACGTCAACGCGGTCGGCATCGCCGACGCGCGCGGGGACTGGGTTGTGTGGATGCCGGAGCCGGTGTGCCAGTTCATCAGTCGGTTCGATTACGGAAATGCCTACGAGGATCTTGTGGTGGTGCCGTCATGAGCGACTTCATCGGACCCCTGATCCTGATGGCCGGCGCCGTGGTGCTGCTGGTCTGGATCGCGGGCGAGTTGCTGCCCGCGTCGGGGCGGCTGTTCCGGACCCTGCGGGGCCGGGGCGAGGTCGACGTGCTCGACGTGGAACTCCGGGACCGCATCGACGGCGCCGAAGGCTCCCGCGCCAGGCAGTTCATCGACGGCATGTGGCAGTTGGTCGAGCCCCCCACGCCGCTCTACGACCAGGCCACCGAACCGGACTGGCCGGTCAACCTCCCGCTACGTCACCACCCGGATGGTGCGGTCGATGTGGACGGGCTTGTGGATGAGATCTACGCACATTTGGAGCAGCAGCGATGAGTTCCGATTTGTTGCGCCGTGCAGCAGCCAAGCTGCGCGAGCACGTCCAAGACCTTCCCGCGCTCTGGCGCGGCAACGAATGGTTCCCGGTCTTCACCGACAGCCTGACCGGGGTCCGTACCTGCTCGAAGGGCCACGCGGCCGACACCCAGTCGGACGCCTGTGACTGGTGTGACGACTTCGAGACGTACTCCGAGCCGAGCGCGGCCTACATCGCGCTGATGCAGCCGACGGTGGCGTTGGCATTGGCCGACGTCTTCGAAGCCCTGGCCGGCGCCATCACCACCGCGGGCGCGTGCCGGGACCAACGACTGGAAGCCGTGGCTTGTGCGGTGCTCCGCCTGGAGCGCGACCATGGCTGAGCTGGCATTGAAGAGTGGCCACGTCGTTCTTCTCGACGACGACGATCTTCCAACCGTCCTTGCGGCCGGATCCTGGTGGCTCAAGCGCGACGGCCGGACCCTCTACGCCAAGCGCACCGTCATCGTTCCAGGACCTCGCCGCCGCGACCGCGAAATTATGCTGCATTCTTTCCTGACGAATTGGCCCCTGGTCGACCACATCAACGGGAACGGTCTGGACAACCGTCGCGTCAATCTTCGACGAGCCACTCGTCAACAGAACTCCGCGAACCGACATGCGGTCCTGAGCGCGTCGGGATTCAAGGGCGTCACGTTCCATCGCGAGACCAAACGCTGGCAGGCGGCCATCTGCCAGGCGGGGAAGTCGTACCATCTCGGCCTGCACGACACGGCCGAACAGGCCGCCCGGGCCTATGACGCCGCCGCAATCAAGCTCTTCGGTGAGTTCGCTCGGCCCAACTTTCCGGTGCTCCGTGAGGACGGTGAGTCCTGATGGCCGCGCCGCCGGAGCAGCCCGAGGGCTTCCCTTACCGGTACCACTTCGCCTACTACACCGGCGTGGCCGGCGGCTTCGGCTTCGGCAACCAGTCGGTGTCGCTGGCGCACCGCATCCGTTCCGAGGCGGACCTCCGACTCGTGGCCGATCTGATCCGTGAGGCCAACCCCGCCAACACGACGGTGGTCATCCTGTCCTGGCAGCGGTTCGAGGACGGTGAGTCCCGGTGAGCGCCCCTTACCGCGAGCCGACGTACGTGTCGGACCTGCCCGAGGTCGACCGCAGCTATCCGGTGATCGTGGTGGAGACGCGCCGGTACGTGCTGTGGATCGAGGCTGAGACTCCGGCCGAGGCGGTCGAGCAGTTCGGCTGCGACCCGCACGACCCAGGTCGGGGGAGTCTGTACTGGTTCGACTACTCGGCCGAGGCGCCGGACCGGTGGGACTGGGCCGACATCGAGCGGTCCAACTCGGACGGGGACTGGTCCGGTACGGCGGCTGATGCGCATGTCCAGGCGTGGCGGAACCACCACGCCTACCTGCGGCAGAAGGCCGCGAAGGACGCGTGCGCAGCTGCCGGCCATCCGGTGCCCGAGGGGGCAACCGGCCCGTGGGCGTGGGCGGACTACTGCGGCACCTGCGGGTACATCGACCCGAGCGAGCGCACGACGCCCGACCACGCCGCCGCGGGCGGGGAGCCGAAGGCGACTACTCAAGAAGAATCTGATCTTGGCGGTGGGTCATGACCGACCTGAAGCCCACCGAGCACCGCATCGAACTGGCCCGGGCTATCAAGGCCGGTGAGGTCATCGACCATGGCCATGTCAGGGGCATGGTGACCTGGCAGAAGGGTCCTGCTAGTGAGGTTGTGGTTACGGGGAGGGTGGCTGAGTTCCGTCGGGCGGGCCTGTTGGAGGGTCCGGGCGCTCAGCCGGTCCGCCCGCCATATCCGGCGCGACTGAACGCTGCCGGCGAGTTGTGGCTGGCTGAGCACGGGGGTGCGTCGTGACGGGTTTCGCTGCGGCTTTTGTCGCCCTTTACGCCGGTCACATGGTCGGGGACCACGTGGTCCAGACGGACCGGCAGGCGGCGAACAAGGCGGCCAAGGGCTGGACGGGTGGGCTGGCGATGGCCGGGCATCTGGCCGGTTACGGCACGGCCCAGGCGGTGGCGTTCGCGCTGCTGGTGGTATCGGGCGTTCCGCTGGGCGTCGGTGCGGTTCTGGCCGGCCTGGTGTTCTCGGTCGCGACGCATGCGTTCATCGACCGCCGTTGGCCGGTGTTGTGTCTGTTGCGTGTGGTCGGCGCGCCGGGGTTCGCTGCGCTGCGGTCGGGTGGGCTGAACGGGGCTTATCTGGCTGATCAGGCGCTGCATGTCGGGTGTTTGTTCGTGGCGGCGCTGATCATCGGGGGGTTGTCGTGACTCTGACGATTACGGACCTGTTCTGCGGCGCCGGCGGTTCCAGTTCGGGCGCCGAGTTGGTAGCTGGGGTGCAGGTGCGGATGGCGGCGAACCATTGGAAGCTCGCGGTGGATACGCACAACGGGAACTTCCCGCACGCGGATCACGACGTGGCGGACATTTCGCAGGCGGACCCGCGCCGGTACCCACGCACGGACATCCTGTGGGCGAGCCCGGAGTGCACCAACCACAGCCAGGCCCGGGGTCGTAGGCGCGAGGATCAGCAGCCGGACCTGTTCGGCGAGGTGTTGCCGGACGAGGCCGCGGTCCGTTCGCGGTCGACGATGTTCGACGTCCTCCGTTTCGCCGAGATCCACCGGTACCGGGCGATCGTGGTGGAGAACGTGGTCGACGTCCGGGACTGGGTGCTGTGGCCGGCGTGGGCGCTGGGCCTGGCGAACCTCGGCTACCAGTTCGAGGTCGTGTACCTGAACAGCATGTTCGCCCGGGCGGCGGGCGCTCCGGCGCCGCAGAGCCGTGACCGGTTGTATGTGGTGGCGTGGCGGGCGAAGGACCGCCAGCCGGACCTCGCCCGGTGGACCCGCCCCGTGGCGGCGTGTAGCAGGTGTGGGGCGACCGGGCGGGCGACCCAGGCGTGGAAGCGCCCTGACCGGCCGCGCGGCCGGTACCGGGCGCAGTACGTGTGGCGTTGCTCGCGGGCGGCCTGCCACGCGGAGGTGCACCCGGGTGTGCTTCCGGCTGCGGTGGCGATCGACTGGGTGTTGCCGAGCGAGCGGATCGGAGGCCGGGCCCGGCCGCTGGCGGACAAGACGATCGCCCGGATCGAGGCGGGGCTCCGGCGGCACGCGTCCCGGCCGCTGCTGACCCCGGCCGGTGGCACCTGGAACGACGTCGCCGAGACGGTTGACCAGCCGTTCCGGACCCGTACGACGCGGGACACGGAGGCCCTGGTGGTTCCGGTCGAGGGCCGGGACGGGATCGCCGCCCGGTCGTCTGCCGACCCGCTGCGCACGCAGACGGCCCGGCTTCAGGACGCGCTCGTGGTGCCGATGCGGGCCAACAACACCGCCAAGCGGGCCGGTGAGGCGCCGCTGGACACGGTGGCGGCGGCCGGCAATCACCACGCGTTGGTGATGCGGAACATGACGGCGCGCGGCGACCAGGGGCAGATGAGCACGCCGGTCGGGGAGCCGTTCCGGACGATGCTGTCCGAGGGTCCGATGCAGTCGCTGGTCCGCTGGGACCACCTGCTGGTGCCGTACTACCGGACCGGGGTGGCCCGGCCGGTGACGGAGCCGACGGGTACGCAGACGACGATCCAGTCGGAGGGGCTGCTCGGCCCGGCCGTGGCGGTGGAGGACTGCACGTTCCGGATGCTGGAGCCGCACGAGATCCAGGCGGCCATGGCGTTCGGCGCGGAGTACGTCGTGCTGGGCAACAAGCGGGAGCGGGTGCGGCAGCTCGGTAACGCGGTGACGCCGCCGGCCGCCCGGGACCTGATCGCCGCTGTGGTCGAGGCGCTCACCGGAGAGGCGGTGGCCTCGTGAAGCGCGGCGGCAACCTCAAGCGCACCGAGCTGAAACGCAAGACCCCGCTGCGGGCGAAGGCGAAGCTGTCCACGAAGGTCGGGATCGCGCGCCGTAAGGCGCAGAGCGCGAAGCGCGACTCCCAAACTGGTCCTTCGAAGTTGGTCGTGGCCCTGGTCTTCGATCGTGACGGTGGCTGCTGCATCCGCTGCGGCACGCCGGCCCGCGGCGAGCGCGGCGTGGACTACTCGATCCACCATCGCGCCGGCCGGCAGATGGGCGGGACCAAGCGCGCGAGCGTGAACCTGCCGTCGAATCTCGTCACTACCTGCGGCAACGGGACTCAAGGGTGCCACGGCTGGATCGGCGCGAACGTCGCTGAGGCGCACCGCAAGGGCCTGCTGGTCCTGTCCTCGCTCGATCCGAAGACGGTCGTGCTCACCACCTGGTGGGGCGATGTCCTGCTGGATGACGAGGGCCGGTGGACGGAGGTCCCGTCATGACGGACTTCGTGATCTTGTTGACCGCCTCGCGCTCGTGGGACAGGCCGGACGTGGTGGACGAGACGCTGCGGATCCTGGCGAACTCGGCGTGGGAGTCGGGCTACAGCTACGTGGTGGTGCGGCATGGCGCCTGCCCGCAGGGTGGTGACGCACACGCCGACGCCTGGGTTCGTCGCCAGCGGCACGAGGGTCTGGGTGTGCAGGCGGACCGGTGGCCGGCGGACTGGGCGGGGCTGGGTAAGCGGGCCGGCTATGTCCGGAACGTGGCGATGGTTCAGGCCGAGCCGACCGCGGACGTGTGCGTCGCGTTCATCCGTGACCTGTCGAAGGGCGCGAGCAACTGCGCTGATCTGGCCGAGCGTGCCGGTATCCCGGTGCAGGTCATCGACTACGACGACATCTCGGACGCTGCGGAGGTGTCCTCATGACACTGATCAAGAAACTCGCCGATCAGGTACCAGGCCCATGGGACCTCGTGGTCGGTATCCCCCGGGGTGGCCTGATCGCCGCGGTGGCCCTGGCCTACGAGTTGAACGCACCACGCGTAGGTGCGTTCACGGCCGCCTACCGCCGCCGGCGGGCGTTGCCTCCGGTCGTGGGCCGGGAGTTGTGCGTGCCACTGGTCCGGGCCGCTGAACGGGTGCTGCTGGTCGAGGACGCCACGGCCACCGGGACGCTGATGGAACACGCGCGGGCGTGGATCGAGGACCGTGACGCCATCGTGGTCACCGCCTCCCTCTGGGTGCTGTCCTCAAGCCGATACCGGCCGGACTTCTGGGTGTCCGAGGTGGATGTCCTGCCGTCCGGTCGGGACTTGCTCGCCGCTGAGGTGTCCTCATGACCGCCTACACCATCACCCCGGTAGCCCTGGAAGGGCTCGACGAGAAGCGGGCCGCGGTGGTCCACGGCCCGTCGTTGCGGGACTCGCTGACCCGGCAGGAGTTGGCCCGCCGTCTCGTCGCCCAGGCGGAGGAGCTGTTGCGGCTCCGTCGGCAGCTGGTGGTGGCGCAGGCCGCAGCCAGGCACATGGAGCGGCTACGCCTGCGGATGGATAACGAGGCAGCCCTACGGGTCCGGACGCAACGCCGGTTGGACCGCACGGCGGCTGCTCTGGCCGCTATCGCCGAGGCCCGACCTGAGGTTGCGGGTCTGGTTGATCGGGCTCGGGAAGAGATCTGGAGGGACGGGGATGTCTGAGACCAGCATCGAGTGGACGCATCGCGCTGGGACGATCGGCGAGACGTGGAATCCGACGACCGGCTGTGACCGCATCTCGGCGGGCTGTGACAACTGCTACGCGTTGAGCATGGCCCGCCGGCTCAAGGCGATGGGCTCGGCGAAGTACCAGACCGACGGGGATCCGCGTACGTCTGGGCCGGGGTTCGGGTTGGCCGTGCACGCGGACGCGTTGACGATTCCGCTGCGGTGGCGCAAGCCGCGGACCGTGTTCGTGAACAGCATGTCCGACCTGTTCCACGCCCGGGTGCCGCGCGAGTTCGTGGCCGACGTCTGGTCCGTCATGGCCGCGACCCCGCAGCACACGTACCAGATCCTCAGCAAGCGGCCGGAGCGGATGGCCCGGATCGTGTCGGCGGCCGACTTCCAGCGCAGGACGGAGCCGTGGCACGCCGTTGGCGATGACGTGGTGCCCATCCCCGTCTGGCCGCTGCCGGGCGTGTGGCTCGGCACGAGCATCGAGTCGGAGGAGCACGTCGGGCGGGCCGACCACCTGCGGCGTACCCCGGCCGCCGTCCGGTTCATCTCCGCCGAGCCTTTGATCGGTGCGCTGTACGGGCTGGACCTGACCGGGATCGACTGGCTGATCATCGGCGGGGAATCCGGGCCGGGCTCGCGCCCGATGGATCTCGGCTGGGTACGGGACCTGATCGCGCTGGCCCGCCAGTCCGGTACCGCCGTGTTCGTGAAGCAGCTCGGCGCGGTCCTGTCCGGTGGCGGCAAGGGCACGGACTGGTCGAGGTGGCCGGGAGACCTGCGGATCCGCGAGTACCCCGAGCCTTCCCGGGAGGTCTCAGGTGTCTAGGGACTGGCGTGCCTGGGCTGTGTGTAGGGGCACAGATCCGGAGGCCGCGTTCGTTGCGCCGACCACGCCCGAGTCGGCCGAGTTCGTGCAGAAGTGCTGCGCAAACTGCCCGGTGCTGGGGGAGTGCCTGACGTTGGCGTTGCGGGCTGAGCGGAACCTGTCCTCGGGGTCGGGTCGTTGGGGGGTGTTCGGCGGTGCTGGCGGAGCAGGTGGAGCACGGTACCCGTGCGGGGTATGAGCAGCATCTGCGTCGGCGGTCGAGGGCTTGTGATCCGTGTCGTGCGGCGAAGGCTGCCTATGACGCGGGGCGGCGCTCCCGGGCGGGTGCGGCATGACGGATACGGGCTGGATGTTCCGGGCCTCGTGGCCGATCCTGCGGCCCGAACTGCCGATGGGGATGCTCCGTGCCGAGGCGTGCCGGGAGATCGACGAGATGGCCCACGAGGCGAACTGCCGCATCGTCGGCGAGGTGTCCTGGTCGGTTGTGGACGGCCGGCTCTACGCGCACGCTCCGGCGGCGAAGCTGGCCGCGGAGCGCGGCTCGGTGATGGCGAAGGCCCCGTTGATCGGGCGGATGGCCCGGTCGGGGATGACGGACCGGCGGATTGCTGACTCGCTGGGTTGTTCGGAGTCGGCGGTGGCGAAGGTGCGTCAGCGGTCCGGTGTGGCTCCGGGTGTGGGGAATCCGGTGTTGTCCGGGCAACAGCAGCAACGGAAGGGCAAGGCTGCGTGAGCGTTCAGGCCATCGCCTGGGTCCTGCGGGACGCGGTCGGCGTGAAGCCACATCTGGTGGCCACGCTGATCGGCTTGGCGAACCACGCCGACGATGCGGGGAAGGGCGCCTACCCGTCGCAGGCGAAGCTCGCCGGTTACACCCGCAAGACAACGCGGGGCATTCGGAACGACCTTGCGCAGCTTGAGGCGGACGGGCTGATCGAGCGGGGGGATCAGCGGCTGGCACAACATGTCCCCGCCGACGTGCGACCGGTTGTGTGGAATCTGCGCATCGACCGGAACTGTGCTTCCGCTCGTGACGGCGGGGGTGTTGACGGCGGTCAATCTGAGGGGAAACCGCAGGCCGCGGCCACCGGGGAAGCGCCGAAAGACGGCGACGCCCGGAACCCTGGTCCCGGGCGGAAGCGTAGTTCCGGCCGGAAGTCCAGCGCACGCACGAGCGGAAGTGGGGTTCCAGAGGGAGCGGAAGCAGGCTTCCGCCAAACCGTCCATGAACCAAGAACTAAACCGTCATCATCACCGCGCGAACGTGCGGTGCGGTACGTCGCCGAGACGCTCGGATGCGATGACGACGATGCGAATTGGATTGTCGATCAAGTCCAACAGCGTCACCGGCCACAGCGGATGCCCGGCTACCTCCGGCGCATGGCAGCCTCCGGCGACCTCGCCGCGCTGCTGGCCGAACGACACCCACCGCCGAGACCTGAGCCAGAGCCGGCCTGCGGCCAGTGCGGACCCAACCGCCAGGTCGAGAACGCCGACGGCCGGCTTGCCCGCTGTCCCCGATGCCACCCGCTACGTGAGGAGCGCGCCGCGTGAGCGAAACCCACGCGCTGTACCGGTTCTTCAACCACGATGGCCAGCTGCTCTACGTCGGCATCACCCTCAACCTTGGCTCGCGGCTGACGAAACACCGCGACGACAAGCCATGGTGGGCCGAGGTCGCCCGGGTCATGGTGGCGCAGTTCGACAGCCGCGAGGAGGTCCTAGCTGCCGAGAAGGTCGCGATTCGGACCGAACAGCCGAAGTACAACATCCAGTACAACGAGGCCGTGATTGAGCGTCGCCAGCAGCTCGCGCCGGTCGGACTGGGGGTGTTGAGGCCAGGCGACATTGTGGCCGCGTGTCTGGTAACGGGGGAGTGCCCCCTCGGCGAGATCACTGATGTCGACGAACGTGGATTCCGGCTGACCCACGACTGGTCGGCCAAGGCGCCCGCCGTCGCCATCGTCCTGTGGCCGCAGGTAGAGCGCATCCTCGTGGCCGGACCACCGGGAGGGTGGGACGACGAGACGCCTGTCCAGATCGACAAGTGGCCGCTTTACAAGCTCCGCGACTACTGGAGAGCCCATCGGATGCCCCGGTTCGCCTGCGCCAAGTGCGGTGGTGAGTTCTACGTCGAACGCTGGAACGACGGCGGGCTATGCGGCAAGTGCTGGAACGAGGAGGCGCCGTTCTGATGACACTCAGTCACCGTGGCGCTGACGTCGCCGCGCTCGCCGCGAGGCTCGCCGCAAAGGCGGCCGACGCAGCGAACCCACCTGCTCGCCGTCGCCGAAACGGGCACATCGCCGACTGCCCGAACCCGGCTCGTCCGGTCGACAAGTGCCGAGTCTGCCGCTCCGAGGTGGTCGGTGCCCGAGTCGAGGGGGACGGCGATGAGCCTGACGATCGATGACCCACCCGAAATCGCCGGCTGCTTCCGATGCTCACGCCCACTGGCCTGGCTGTACTCGGCCCGCACCGGCCAATGGGTCGCCTTCGCCACCACACCCGACGACATCCGGCTCCTACGGGTCCACGAATGCCCGAGATACCCCGGCGACCGGCCACCACCAGCGTGGCGGGACATCGTCGAGCAGCCACCGGAAGTGATCCATGCCGGTGCCGCTCTTGTCAGGGAAGCCATAGATCGAACTACGAAAGATCACCAAGGAGGAGACCAGCAGTGAGCACCATCGTGTTCATCGACACGGAGACCACTTCGCTCCGACCCGACCGGCGCGCCTGGGACGTGGCCCTGATCATCCGTGAGCCGGGCGAGGAGGACCGCGAGTACCAGTGGTTCATCGAGGCGCAGGACCTGGACCTCGGCAACGCCGACCCGTTCGCCCTGCGCATCGGCCACTTCTACAAGCGGCACCCGGCGGCCGTGACCACGGACTTCTTCGTACCGAACGTCGAGTCGGAGCAGTTCGTGATGCGGCACGTCGAGCATCTGACCCGCGGCGCCCACCTCGTCGGGGCGGTACCCAACTTCGACGCCGACGTGCTCGGCGCCCGGATGCGGGACAACGGGCTGCTGCCGTCCTGGCACTACCACCTTCAGGACGTCGAGACGCTGATCGTCGGCTACATCCGCGGTCTGATCGTCGCCACGGCGGAGCAGCTCGACGCGGCCGACAAGCCGACCGACGCGCTCTGGCAGCTACCGACGGCGCTGCCATGGAACTCCGAGGACCTGTCCCGGGCGGTCGGGGTCGAGCCGCCGGCCGGAGAGGACCGCCACACCGCTCTCGGGGATGCCCGGTGGGCCCGCGACATGTACGACGCGGTGATGGGCAAGGTCGGCGGGTGAGCGCCCGGGCGAAGACCTGGGTCCTGATCGCCGCCGCGGTCGTCGTGCTGGTGCTGTGCTGCGGCCTCGCCGCCTGCCTACCGGCCAGCCCCGGCTACCACGTGGTCCACAGCGACACGTCGAAGTCGAAGAAGAGCAAACCGAAGACCGTCAAGGTCAAATCACGGAAGAGGTAGGGCGAATGGGACTGGACTTCACGAAAGAGGCCAACGGCGACGAGGTCGCACCGCTCGGCTCGGTCGGGGTGCTGGAGGTCGAACTGGAATGGGAGCAGCCGCAGACCGGCGGCGGGTTCATGGGCAAGCTGAAGGGCCTGCGCGACGCGACCGACGTGGACGTGGCCGGGATCCTGTTCGAGGGTGACGAGCCGGTGGACTACGTCGACCCCAAGCAGCACCCGAGCGCGTTGGGTGGGGCGGTCGTACACCACGGCGACGTCAAGCGCGGTGCCGGCGAGGGCGGCGGGGAACGGATCACCATGCGGCTCGCCGACATCCGGGAGACCGACTCCGACATCACCGCGATCGCGCTCACCGCGTCGTGCCCGAGGGGTGACTTCTCTAAGGTGGCCGGCGCGGTCTGCCGGATCTTCGACGCCTCCAACGGGACCCGCCAGCACCTGGGCAACGTCCGCTTCGCCGTCACCGGCGGGCACACCGGTGCGCTGCTGGGCGTGGTCCGCAAGACCCCGGACGGGTGGCTGTTCGCGAAGACCAAGGCGTACGGCGCGGCGGGGAACTGGCGGCAACTCGCGGGCCTGGCCCGCGGCCGAGTCGCGTAGATCACTGGACGGGCCGGGCGTCCCGTATCCGCCCGGCCCGCTTGATCAAGACTAGAGGAGGAGAACCTTATGAGCGATTTGGACGGCGGCTCCGCCGCCCCGGCTACGCCGGACGTCCCGACGGGCGGGCAGATGAGAGCCCCCGGATCGGTCCAGCCACCTCGTCCGTCGGTCGCGCCTCCGTCACCGCCATCCACGGGTGATGTGCGTGTGGACCGGGCCGTTGTCGATGGCTGGCCGGCCGGCATGGTAGCGATCGATCTGGAGCGTGCCGTTGCCCGGCGACAGCCCGTGACGTTGTGCGGCGTGGTGTACGCGCCGGCCGACGGGCCTAACCACTCCGGCGTAGCCGGGGAGCCGGAGGCGACAACGACTAGATCTTGGGTTGAGCCTCCGACGGGCGGCATGCTCGTGTTCCACGACAAGCACGGAAGGCCGATCTTTGCTCGACCCACTCAGGGTGATTCTCCGCCTTCGCCCACCCAGACCCCTTCACCTGACCCTGTTGGCGCGGCAGCGGCGATCCTGGTGGGCGGAACGGTGGTCTCCGACGAAGCCGTGGAGGCTGCCGCGCGTGCCGATCACGCGTTCGGCCGTCTCGGCGACGACCCCGACTGGGGTGGCCTGACCGACGCGGACCGGGACAGCTACCGGCAGGCCGCGCGCTCGTACCTGACCGCTGCTGCTCCTCTGATAGCCGCACAAGCCCTGCGCCGGGCAGCCGCCGAGATCCGCAGCCACATCTCCGCCCCGCGTGCCCGCGTCGCTACCGACGTGCCGCTCGACGTGGCGGCCGGGATCGTCGAGCGGCGCGCCGACGAGCTGGAGCGGGGGACCGACCGACCGCCGCCCGATCGAGGCAAGGTCACCGCCGACGACCGCGCCATCGTCAGCCGCGCCACCGGCGGCCGCATCCGCTCCGTGGAGCGGATGCCTGAGTACGAGGAGGACTGATGTCTGACGACCGCCCAACCCCGGAGGAGTTCGCCGCCTTCGATGCCGCCCTGGCAACCCTGCGGAGTAGTGGGAGCAGCGATTTGTCACCGATCGCCCAACATGCCAAGGCGATCTACGACGCCCAGACCGAACGGCTGGCCACGTTCCAGGCGGCCGTCGAGGACGCGTCCACCCGTCGCGCAGGCGCTCTCGCTGCGCTCTACGACTCGGGCCTGTCCTACAAGGAAGTCGGCGCACTGGTCGGCCTGAGTTCCGCGCGGGTGGGGCAGATCATCACCGCGCTAAACCGGTGCCGCCCGGCCACCCCGGCGTCAGCCGGAGAGCCGAAGGCGCCGCAAAAGACTCTTGCAAAAGACTTCGACGGAGGTAGCGGTGAGTGAGGCCCGTGCTGACGCTGCGGCCCCCGACCCGCCGATGCCGCCCCGGGACTGGCTCGGCGAGCACACCGCTCCGTCGAAAGGCTCAGCTGGGCGTGGCTGGCAGACCGGCTGGCGGGCGGGCTACCTGGCCGGGCTTCAAGCGGCGGCGGCGGGGGAGCCGGCCTTCGACAAGGTCCGCTCGCCGGCCGCGGTGGCGAAGCTGTACGTCCTCGCCGTCGCGGAGGAGATGGCTGTGGCTGTCGCGGCGGCCAAGGCGAAGTACGTGGCCGACCTGTCCGGTGATGCGCCGTTCTCGTTGCTGATTGCGAGTGAAAAGTATCTACGTGCCACTGGGCGGGGTGCCGTAGACCCGCAACCAAAGGAGGACTGACCGATGCCCCTGACCTACCGCAAGCGGCCGATCGTCATCGAGGCGATGCAGTGGACCGGCGACAACATCGCCGACCTGTGGGACTGGGCGGGCGCCGCCAACGTGTACGGGCCGACCGAGGCGAACCCGCTGCGGCTGTACGTCGCGGCGAACGAAGCGTGGCTCGACCTTGAGACCGGTGAATGGATCATCCGGGACAGCCGCGGGTTCTACCCATGCAAGGCCGAGGTGTTCGAGGCGACCTACGAGCCGGTGGACATAGAGCGGTACTGCGTGATCTCCGGCCGTCCGGTCCACATGGTCCCCGGCGACCGATGCCTGGACCACGGCGCCGCGCCGACCATGTGCCCGACCGACCTGCGGCCGGCGCAGTGCCAGCACCCACGGCTGTCCCCGAACCACCCGCAGCCGCACTGCTCGGAGTGCGGTGTCGATGTGGCCGTAGACCCCGAGGAGAAGCCGTGAGTTGCGCCTGTAGCTGTCATCGCTGCTGCGTCCCTCTCGATGAGTCTTGTCCGGACTGTGCCGACGACCACGTCGAGGAGAAGCTGAATGGCTGACTGGATCAGCGACGTGCTGCGCGATATCTGCCGTGGTGTCGGGGACGGGTTCGACCTGATCGTTGGCTACTGGCCGGGACCGCTCCGCCGTAGGCGGGGAGCGTAGCGACAATCCAAAATCAGCTACAGAAGGTAGCGACGACGATGTTACTTGCTGGTAGGTGTGGCGTGGTGCCACCGTCCGGGGACCGGGTTGAGGCATCGGGACGTACCGATCGCGGGAGTTTGACCATATATGCAGGGGAGTAGCGGTGAGTAATCTGGCGGCGTGGCTCAACGCCCAGATCGACCATGATGACCTGACCCGCCGTGAGGCTCTGGACCATCTGCTCGACGGTGGTCGGTCCGGGTTCGACTGGTCCAGTCTTCCGGACCCTGTCCGGGTCTTCGTGATGACGTGGACGCCGGGTAGGGCGGAGCTGGAGGTGGCCGCCTACCGGCGCATCCTTCGGGACTACGAGACGGCCCTGACGTCGGCTGAGGTTGCCGAGGGCACGCCGCTGGCTGGCGCCACGCGGCTGTCCCTTCGGCTGCGTCGTGAAGCCGTGCTGGCGATCGCCTCGATTTACTCGGACAGGCCCGGGTTCGATCCGGCATGGACGGTGGAGTGATGACCAGACCGCCTGCACCGGCTGGGGTCAGTGCCCGGGTTATCGCTAGGACGCGGGTGTTGCGGAGGGAGCGTGGTTGGTCGGGTCGGGTGTTGGCGGAGCGGCTGACTGCGGCCGGGTGTCCCACGTCCCAGAACATGATCGAGAGTCAGGAGGGTCGGGGTTCCCGGTTGTCGGCGGAGCAGGTGGTTGCTGCGGCCGCGGTGTTCGGGCTGTCCCTGGACGAGTTGTTCGGTAACGGGTGCGGGCGTTGCCAGGGGGCGCCGCCGGTGGGGTTCGTGTGTGGGGCGTGCGGCTTGGAGGCCCCGCCGGCCGAGCCCGAGCCGGTGTGGCCGTTCAGCGAGGCTGATTGTCCGGTTTGCGAGCCGCCGCCCGAGCCGAGCCCCGAGTTCTGGGACGCCATGCAGACGATGATCGTGCACCAGGGCGGCACCGATGCGGAGTGGGAGTCCTACCGCCGCACCTTCCCGGAGCGGGTCGAGCCGCCGTTGCGGGAGCCGTACGACAGTGACGATCCGTGTCCGACGTGTGGCGCGCCGATCGTCAGCATGTTGATGGGCGACGCGGTCTTCCTGCCGTGCCGGCACGCGTTCGTAGTGGACGACGAGTTCGACGGGGTGGCGTACAACTGGAGGCGGGGGCTGCTGCGCTTGCTCCGGCGTCGCTGCCGGGACTGCGGAGCGCTGCGGGGTAAGCCGCATGAGGACGGCTGCGACGGGGCCCGCTGCCTGGCCTACGGCACGCAGCGGGCACAGTGTGGTGACGGCGCCCGGCTCGTGGTCGTCGGCTTCTACCCGTCGGGGTCGCCGATCGTGTGGCACGAGTTCGACGGTCACGACTGTGGCAAGGATGTCTGGTCCGGCCGCTGGCCAGGTGTGGCGGATGCTGAGCGGCTGGGCTGGTATGCCTATTTCGTGCCCAACGGTGACCCGTCGTGGGTGCCCTGCGGCCCGGATCATCCCGGTGCCCGCCCTGACCTGAACAGGCTTCAGGTCGAGGGCCGGTGGAACCCCCGGCTGCTCCGGTGGGAGGCCCGGTGAGCTTCCGTCGTCGTCTCGAAGACGGCTACCAGTGCCTCGTACTGGTCCTCATGCTCGGTGTCGCTGGGCTGCTGGGTGCTGTGGCTGGCGCCCTCGTCACCTGGAGCGTGATCGGGTGAGTGACAGCCGTGCAGAACGCTGGAAGCCCGAAGGGGCGACCTACCTATGGGTAACGTTCGGCGATGAGTATCCGGCCGACCGCCCGCTCTCCTGCGAGTTGTGCGGTGCGGTGGTGGTCGATTCCGAGCTTCACACACGCTGGCACGCGTCGTTGGAGTCCGTGGTGAAGCTGTTGCAGGAGCGCCCCGAATGATCTGCGTGGTCTGCCAGGACCCCGACCGGGTGGTGGAGCCTGGCTGGCTGGTCTGCTACCGCGACTGGTCCCGCATGGCGGTGGCCCTGCGTGACATCCCGGGTCTGGTGGCTGAGGTGTACTCCCTGGGCCCGGTCCAGCGCGACCACCGCCGGGAGTTGTGGGACGTGGCGACGGGTGCGCGGTGGCCGCACTGGGACCCGGTGGCGAACATGTTCAGCGCCGGCCCGATCAACGGCGCCAAGGGCGCACCGAGGGTGTCGGGGAGCCGAGCGGCGCCGGTCCCGATCCGCCTCGACCCCACGGACCTCACCGCGGCCGCCCGTGCCGGCTCGACGGGCGTGCACCTCCGCAGCCCGTGGCCGGCTGACCAGATCGGCCACCTGTCCGTCGCCACCGAGCTGGATTTCTGGGCGAGCGACTGGGCGTCGGAGCGCCACGAGTCGCGGCCATCCCCCCAGGTGCCGTTCCTGTGCTCCTGGCTGTCCGACCGGCTCGACTGGGCCGGCTGCCACTATGCCGCCCTGGACGAGTTCGCCCTCAAGCTGAGCGGGCTCTACGGGGCTCTGACGTCCGCCGTTGGTGGGTGGGCGGTGAAGCCGGAAACCCTCATCACGCCTTGCCGGTCCTGCGGCATGCTGGCGCTGTACCGGGAGATCGGACCGACCCCGGAGTATGACCGGGTGGCCTGTGGAGCCTGCCCGTCGCTGCTGACCGAGGTGGAGTACGCGGAGTACGTCCGGGGTCTGGTTGAGGAAGCGAAGGAGAACGCGGCGTGATGGCCTTCCTGAAGCCGGACGACTCGATGCCGGAGCCGGCCTCGACGGTTCAACTCGACGGTCACGATGAGCGTTGGCCGGCCGACTGGGAGATCCGTGGCCTCGCCTACGGCCTGTGCGACTGGATGATCACGGTCCATGGCGGCCCGCCGGCGGGACATGGCCGCGAGGTTGCAGTACGGCTGTCCACGCCTCTCGGCCCGTTCGAAGGCCGTGCCATTCTGGCGTCCTCAATGGTCAGGTCGGACGGGTCGATCGAGACGACGCTCATTGCCGCCGGCCCGCTCGCGTTCTCCACCTGATGGGCGTCTACGAGGTCCACGTAGGCGTGGCGCTGAGACGCCCGCCCCGTATGGACGAGATCCGCAAGTACCTGATCGCCGCCGACCGTCCTCTTGCCGCTGAGCTTCTGGCGTGCCAGTGGGCCGCGGCGGGCGACGGGGTGGTGATGCCGGTGTCAAGCCGGCTGGTGACGTATGGCGAGGGGCAGAGTTGAAGTTCGGTTTACCTTCGGATCCTGGCGGTGTACCGTCCCGTTCCGTGGCTCCATCCCTGACGAAACTCCACCAGATCAACGCGCTCGTGACCGGCGCCAAGCCGCGCGCCCAGCGCACCCTGACCGACGCCCACCAGATCCTCCAGAAGGCTCCGGTGCTGTCGGGCATTTCCCGCACGTATCTGCCCCGCGACGACGAGGGTGAGCGGCTGCCCCCGGAGTCGACCCGTGTTCAGGTGGTGGCCGCGAAGACGATCGCCGACATGGCGTCCGAGTTGGGCCGGCTCTTCGACCTGCAGTTGACCCAGGACTTCGGCAACACCCAGGCGCGCGCGGACGTGGTCGTCGACGGGCAGACCGTCCTGTCGGACGTGCCGGTGACGTACCTGCTGTGGCTGGACAAGCACCTGACCGACCTGCGGACGTTCGTGGACAAGCTCCCGACCCTGGACCCGTCCGAGACGTGGACATGGGACGAGGCGCGCGCCTGCTGGGCGTCGGCTCCGGTCGAGACGGTCCGCAGCAAGAAGGTGCCGCGCAACCACGTGCTCGCCGAGGCCACCGAGAAGCACCCCGCCCAGGTGCAGGTCTTCAACGAGGACGTCCCGGTCGGCAATTGGACCACCGTCAAGCTGTCCGGCGCCCTCCCGCCGGCGCAGATCCGCGAGTACCGCAACCGAGTCGCCAAGCTCCAGGATGCGGTGAAGGTTGCCCGGGAACAGGCGAACAGCGTGGAGGTCGCGGACCGCCCGGCCGGCGCGGCGATACTCGGCTACCTGTTCGGGTAGCCCCAAGACTCCCCTCCTGGAGCGGAGGGGCGCGCGCAAGCGCAGAGGCTGAGGCTCACATCTCAGGCTGATCGAGGATGGCACCAAGTGCAGGTTCGACTCCTGCCCCGGGCTCCACTTGCCCGGGTGGCGCAATCGGCAGACGCATGTCCACCTACATAACCGCTGAGGCTCTCGCTCCAGGCTCAGCACCCCGCCGATCACCAGATCGAATGGTCACGACAACCGTTAGCGAGATTGCCGGTTCAAATCCGGCCGGCCGCTCCAATCATGCGGCCGTGGCTCAATGGCAGAGCGCGCAAACCGTCAGTCTGATGCGTGGCCTTAAACGCCGCTGGTGTGCGAATGGGCGGTTCACGCCTCGAAAACGTGTGATCACAGGGACCCCGGAGATGGGCATGCTCCGGGGTCCCGCCATATTCCGCTGGTTAGGGGACCCCGGGAAGTGACCATGATCGAGCTACGGCTGTACTGGAAGAGCCCGGACGGTGAGGTTGACCTCGGCTCCGGCTTCCACGAGATGCTCCCGCCTGTCGGCTCACTGCTGGCCTTCGTCACCGACCACGGCGTGGTGTGGCGGGTGGTGCGGCTGTACTTCCACCTGATCATGCCGGGCTCGGTGGCCCATCGCGCGGGCCTCGACGGCCGCGGCAGTGACCCGCCCACGGTCTACGCGTTCGTGGAGCCGGCAGAAGGCCCACATGTGCCCTGACCACTGCCGGCGCGCCTCGCTTGCCGGACGTTGATCTCGGGTTTACCCTGCACGCATACCACCACTCTGTCCGCAGTCTGGTGGCCTATCTCCCGTTAGGGCCACCACCCGTACCGACGTCGTGGGCGCTTTACGCGGGCGAGGTGATCGTGAACCTCGACGCTCTCGTGACCGCCCGCGAGGCCGAGGACTACCCAGCCCTGAAGGCGTTCCATGTGACCCGCCACCTGATCTACCTGTGGCGCGCCTCCGGCCGACTGAAGGCCCGGGGCAAGCGCGGCCGCAGCCCGCTCTACCGCTGGGGTGACATCCTCCAGGCGGAGCGGGACACCCGCCGCTCGGGCTCCTCCCATCGTGGCTCACGCCAAGCCGAAGAGGATGTCGTACCCGCTGCTTAGCCTGGGAGGTTGCGATGACCTGGACGGTGCTGATCGCCTTCGACTACACCCCGGACGGCACGACGGGGCCGGTGCACGTGGAGCCTGAGGACACGGTGACCGAGGAGCAGTGCAACCCTGACCGGGCTGCGATCTTCGTGTCGCTCGGCCTGCTCGTCGAGGACTGACGTGCCGCTGCGGCCGTGCCTGGTCTGTGGTCGACTGTCGGTCCGACGGCGCTGCCCGCGACATGAGGCGGACCAGACGGCGGCCAAGCGGGCCGCGCGGCCCTACCCACACAGCGAGCGTGTACGGCGCGCCGCGGCCGTGCAGGCCCACCGCGAGCAGGTAGGTGAGTGGTGCCCCGGCTGGGGTGTGCCGGCCCACCCCACGCACCCAGGCAACCCCCTGACCGCCGATCACCCTGTTGAGGTTGCGCTGAGCAAGGACGAAGCTCAGTCACTCGATGTGTTATGTCGATCATGCAACTCGCGAAAGTCACGCAGTGTGCTCGACCCCGGCAGGGGTAGGGGGGCCGGGTAGCCACGCGAAACGGGGCCAGGGCGACGACCCCACAACCCGCTTGCGCACGCGTGCATGAAAACGGTGCGGCGTTGTGATCTTGATAGTTTCCTTCAAGATCCGGCCTATCTAGGTTTCATCTCCCCTTTCTCACTCTGGGTAGTGTTACGGAGTGTGACATGGGTCGGCCACCATCCCCTATCGAGCACCACCGCCGCGTCGGCCGCGCCGGCGGCACCAAGAAGGCGGACGGCCGCCCCCTGCCGGTGACCGGCGAGGTCATTGCGCTGCCCATGGCCCCCGGCGTACCGGAGTTGCCGGCGGGGATCGAGGCGGCCGGCGCCGAGTTGTGGAAGCAGATCTGGGCCGACGGCCTGACCTGGATCTCCCCGAAGACCGACATGGCCGCCGCCGTTGAGGCGTGCATGGCCGCGGACGACCTGGCCGTGGCGCGACGCCGCTACCGGGCGACCTCGGACCCGAAGGACGCCGCAGCGTTGGCCGCAATCGGTAAACGGTTCGACCTCGCGCTGTCCGTCCTCGGCTTCAACCCGACCGCCCGGTCCCGGTTGGGCGTGGCGGAGGTGCGTCGTGTCTCCGCGCTCGACAAGCTCCTCGAACGGCGGCGCGACAGCGGCTGAGATCCCCGGCTGGCCACCGCGCTGGCTGACCCCCGTCCCGGTCGAGGACATCGCCCGCGGCGACGGCGCCCTGTTCTGTGACTTCGGCGAGGCCGTGTGCCGCGTCGACAAGGACTCTCTCGCGGCCCGGGCCGGTACCTTGCTGGTCTTCCGGCCCTGGCAGAAGCAGCTGTTCGCGCACCTGTTGGCCCGCCGGGCGGACAACCGGTACCGGCACCGGCAGGCCCTGATCGGTGTCGCGCGTAAGAACGGCAAGTCCGGCAAGGGTGCCGCGCTCGGCCTCGGCGGGCTCGTGCTCGGCCCGCAGGGTGGCGAGGTCTACTCCTGCGCCGCGGACAAGCAGCAGGCCAAAGTCGTCTTCGACACCGCCCGCCGCATGGTCAAGATGGACCCGGAGCTGTCGGAGATCCTCAAGGTCTACCGCGACGTCATCGAGTTCACGAAAACCGGCTCGATCTACCGGGCACTGAGTGCGGAGGCGTTCACCAAGGAGGGCCTAAACCCGCACGAGGTGGTCTTCGACGAGGTCCACGCCCAGCCGAACCGCGAACTGTGGGACGTCATGGCCCTCGCGCAGGGCGCCCGGGTCGAGCCGCTCATGGTCGGCATCACCACCGCCGGCGTGCGCACCGACATCACCGGCCAGGACTCGCTCTGCTACACCCTCTACCAGTACGGCTGCCGCATCGCGCAGGGCGAACTGGTGGACCCGTCCTTCTTCATGGCCTGGTGGGAGCCGCTCCTGCGCGAGGCCGACCACCGCGACCCGGCCACCTGGCGGGAAGCCAACCCCGGGCTCGGGGACCTGGTCGACGTCGAGGATCTCGCCACCGCGGTCCTGAAGACGCCCGAGAACGAATTCCGCACCAAACGGTGCAACCAGTGGGTCGCCACCCAGCAGGCATGGTTCCCGACCGGCCTGTGGGAGTCCCTCGCCCAGCCGCGGTCGGTGCCGGATGGCGCCACGGTGGTGCTCGCCTTCGACGGCTCGTTCTCCGGCGACTCCACCGGCCTGACCGTCCACGACATCGCCGACCTGCACATGGACGTCGTGGAGTGCTGGGAGAAGCCTCCCGACGCCCACGACTGGCGGGTCAACCCCGACGAGGTCGAGGCCGCGGTCCGCAGAGCGTTCACCCGGTGGAACGTCCGCCACTGCGTGTACGACCCGCGCATCTACCAGCAGCTGTTCGAGCGGCTCGCCGCCGAGGGCTACGCCGTGGAGGCCATGCCGCAGGGCATCGCGATGATCCAGGCGTCCCAGCGTTTCTACGAGGCCGCGAAGGACCGCAAGGTCACCCACTCGGGCGACCAGCGGCTCCAGCGGCACGTCGGCAACGCGGTCATCAAGGCCACCCCGCAGGGCTGGCGGGTCCAGAAGGAAACCCCGAACAGCCCCAGGAAGATCGACCTCGCGATCTGTGCCGTCATGGGCCACGCGTACGCCTCGGCGATCGAGGAGCCGCAGCAACAGTTCTTCGCCTCATGGCGCTAAGGAGCATCACCCATGGTCACCGTCGACACGGTCACCCTTGACGGCATCACCAAGCAGGCCCGAGAGATCCGGTTCGGCCGGGTACTCCTGACCGTGATCGCGAGCCTGCTCTACGGCATCGGCTGGATCACTGCCCGAGCCTTCGGGGTGCTGTGGTTGGCGCTGACCTGGTCCGCGGTCGCGGTCAAGGTCGGCTGGCAGGAGGGCCGCCGCAAGAGCGCACCGAAACGAACCTGACCTGCCAACGTCGACCCGTCCGCCGGTAGCTGGCGCAGCCGGAGGTGGGTGACCCGGTGGGCCTGCTCGACCGCATCGCCGCCGCCCGCAGCGAAACCCGGTACTCGATCGACAGCTACATCAACGACTACCTGTTGCCGACCCAGTTCGGGTTCCAGGGCAACCAGTACGGTGTCGGCGGATACGGCGGGCTCGTCCAGACCCTCGCCGGGAACCGCGCGTCAGAAATCGTCAACACGCTGCCCGGGTATATGGCAGCGCTGCGTAACTGCCCACCGGCGTTCTCCGCCGAACTGGTCCGCGCGAGCGTCCTGTCCCAGGCCAGGTTCACGTTCCGTAACCTGCCGGGCCGCCCGAACGCCCGCAAGCAGTTCGGCACCCGCGAGCTGGGCATCCTGGAAACCCCCTGGCCGAACGCCACCACCGGTGAGCTGATCGCCCGGATGGAATGGCACGCCGGCGTGGCGGGGAACGCCTACGTGACGCGGCGGGCGAAGCGGCTCAAGGTGCTGCGGCCGGACTGGGTGGCGATCCTCTACGGCAGCGAGCAGGAGCCCGAGGACGCGATCCACGCGCTCGATGGGCAATTGATCGGCTACGTCTACCAGAACGGTGGCCTCTACAGCAGCGGGAACCAGCCGACGACACTGCTGCCGGCGGACGTGGCGCACTGGTCGCCGATCCCGGACCCGGAAGCCGGCGAGGTCGGCATGTCCTGGATCACCCCGGCGATCCGGGAGATGCAGGGCGACCGGCTCGCCAGCGAGCACAAAATTCGGTACTTCGAGAATGGTGCCACCGCCAACCTTGTGATCAAGGGCATCCCCGCCGTCACGGCCGGCCAGTTCAACGAACTTGTCGACATGATGGAGGCCAAGCACGCTGGGGTCGCCAACGCGTACAAGACCCTCTACCTGACGGCTGGCGCCGATGCCACCGTGGTCGGCTCGAACCTCGCCGAACTCGACCTCAAGGGCGTCACCGGCACGTTCGAGACCCGCATCGCGAGCCTCTCCCGCGTGCACCCGGTGATCCTCGGCATCGCCGAAGGGCTCGCCGGCAGCGCGCTGAATGCCGGCAATTTCGGCATGGCGAGGAGGATCTGGGCGGACACCTGGATCTATCCGACCTTGCAGGATCTCGTCGCCTCGCTGGCCACGATCATCAACGTGCCGTCCGGCGCCGAGCTGTGGTTCGACGTCGCGGACATGCCGATCCTGCGCGAGGACGCCAAGGACGCCGCCGACATCGGCCAGATCCGCCAGACCACCATCACCGGCTACGTGCGCGAGGGCTTCACCCCGGACTCGTCGATCTCGGCCGCGGTCGGTCAGGACGAATCGCTGCTCAAGCACACCGGCAACATGTCCGTCCAGTTGCAGCCGCCGGGTACCGGGGCGCCGGATCCGAAACTCAAGCAGCAGTCCGACGAGGCCGCCCTGATGGCCGAACAGATGCAGGCGATCGGAGCGGCGATCACCGCCGGCTTCGACCCCGACTCTGCGGTCAAAGCCGTCGAGGCCGGCGATCTGACGCTGCTCAAGCACACCGGCCAGCAACCGGGAACGGCATCCGGCACGCCCGGGCCGGCACCGACCGCACCGGGCGATCTCGGCGACCTCGACTGGGGCCTGTTCGGTGGCGGTCCCGCCGGCCAATCCCCGACCGGTCCGGTCGGGCCCACCTCGGGAGGCCCAGGTGTCGGCGCCGTTCAAGGAAGCCCAGCACCCGCGGGGGCCTAACGGCAGGTTCACCCGGTCCTTCGCCCGGATCATGTCCGCCCTGGACCGGAAGAAACGGGACAAGGCCAAGCACGACTTCACGCCGAAGGGACTCAAGGGCCCCGACGACGCCCGCACCTACCTGTCCCACCTGTCCGGAACCAAGGGACCACAGATCCGCGAGCACATCGCCTCCGGCGCCCTGGGCAGGGCGACGGAGGCGCTGCGCGCAGGCAAGGCCGACGTCCCGGAGATGCACCAGATCGACGCGGCGATGCACCCGCTCCCGGACGGCCTGGACCTGTACCGCAGCGTCCCCGCGAAGAAGTTCGGCGCGGTCGACCCGAAATCTCTCGACGGGATGAAGGTCTCCGACGCCGGCTACTTCCCCACCACCATCGCCCCGCAGAAAGCCGGCCCCGGTACCGTCCAACTCCACGTCCAGGCCCCCGCCGGAACCCCGGCAGCCGTGGACCCCGACTCGGGCCAGGTCGTCCTCGGCCATGGCACCGAAATGGCCGTGGACTCCGTGGAGGTCGGGCCCGACGGCTCGACGCGGATGGACCTGGTCGCACTACCACAGTCCGGCGAAGACGCGCCGAGCCCAGATCAGCCTGCCCCGCCCGACCAGGCGGCCGGCCCGGAGCCGAACCGGGACCTCCACGACCTCATCACCGCGGGAATCCCGTCGATCGTCGAAAACGACGCCGGCGCACAGGAGCGACGCCGCCGCGCGCGCGAGGCGCTGGCCCCGGCGATCGAAGGCGAGTTCGGCGGACTGCAGGTACGGATCGGCAACCCGCGGCAGTACTGGGGTGGCCCGGACGAGGAGAGCCCCGGGTTCGCCGTCAGCTACACGATCCACGACGCAGAAGGCAACGAGGTGGGGCACGGCGACCGGGCCTTCTACCGCGGCGACGACGGGAACCTCGCCGCCGTCCACGAGCTGCTCACTCTGGACCCGGAGGTGCAGGGCTCCGGGTTCGCCGCCGCGTTCAACGGCAACCTGACCAACTGGTACCGCGACCAGGGAGTGTCCCGCGTCGAGCTGATCGCCAACGTGGACGTGGGCGGCTACGCCTGGGCCAGCAACGGCTACGACTTCGTGGACGAGGACTCCGCCGCGCGGGTTCTTCGCCGGCTCCGCGGTCGGCTCGAAGGCGCCGACGGGCCATCAGCCGAGGCCGGACGGGACATTCTCCGACGGGCCGAATCGGAGCCGTTCGGCTCGGCCGGGTACCCGACCGCGTTCGAGATTTCCCAGATCGGCCGGCCCCCGAACCTGTCCTCCCGGGTGGCGGGGGAGACGGGCCAGTCCTGGTTGGGCCGGGACGTCATGCTGGGGTCGGTGTGGGAGGGAGTGCGGTGGCTGTAAGGCCTGCGGGTCGGTGGCCGACCCCGAAGCGGCCGACCCCGGAACGGGTGCGGCGGCTGAATGCACTCGCCGACCTGCACGACCGGCTCGTCGCGGCGCAGGTGGATTCGGCCGGGTTCGACCCGACAGCCCACCCGAAGAAGGGGTCGGACTACAACCAGCACAACGTCGATCTGGACGGCGATCCGGCCGCACTCGACGCGTTCCACGCTGCAGCGATGAAGCTGCTTAAGGGCGGTGCCGGGAAGGGCTGAACCCCCCATGGACGATTACCGCCTGTTGTTGCGGTCCATTACCTCCCACAAGGGCAACGCCGAGGACCTGAAGAAGTACTGGCTGCACGGCAAGGGCGCAGCGAAATGGGTCGGCTCGCCGCACCCGTGGACCAGCCTGTATCACCACCTGGCGAAGTACATGCCACCGGACAAGGCGAAGCGCACCGCGGCCGAGTGGTTCCACGAGCACTTCGGGTTCTGGCCAGGCGCGGACCTCAACAGGATCACCCACGGTAAGCCACCCCGCGGCAAGGTCGGCCCCGGCTAGCGCCTGATCTCCAGCCCACCCACCTGCAAGGGAGGTGCGTGGGCGATGACCCATGCCCAGATCCGGACGATCGGCGTCTGCACCCGCTCGTTCGACTTCGAACTGCGCGGCGAGGGTGGCGACGGCCTGTCCCTGGAGGGGTACGCGGCCGTCTTCAACTCCCCGACCCGCATCCGCGACCACGCGGGCGAGTTCGACGAGACGATCGTCCCCGGCGCGTTCAAGCGCAGCCTGGCCGAGCGCACCCCGGTGCTCCAGTGGGACCACGGCCGCGAC
>Ga0310897_10000004_pt1 | contig 34588 bp, 23 predicted proteins | sample C8D2metaG_FD_203913 | JGI IMG/M metagenome (GOLD analysis project Ga0310897, IMG submission 203913) | Lab incubated soil microbial communities from West Virginia University Organic Research Farm, Morgantown, WV, United States - C0D1 | ecosystem: Environmental > Terrestrial > Soil > Agricultural...
TCCAAGGTCGCGCAGGCCAAGCGCCAAATTGACTGCGGTCGTAGATTTTCCGACGCCACCCTTTCCTGACGCAACCGCAATGACGGCGTCGACACTGGGGATCCCGGGCTGAACCTTGTCGGCCGGATGGGCCGCACGCGGTGCGCTTTGTCCAGCCGGTTGCTGAGGCCGGCTACCAGAGGCACCACCGCTACGCTCCGCGGTCAGTGCAACTAGCGCCGACTGCACGCCCGAAATCGCACGAACAGCGTCCTCTGCGGCTTTGCGGACCGGCTCCCAGGCCTTCACCGCGGCTGCGTCGACCGTCAGTGAGAAAAAAACCTTTCCGTCGGAAACCACGACGTCGGAAAGGACCCGTGCATCCGGCAGCGCTACCCCATTCGGCGATGGCACTTTTGCCAGCGCTGCGAGGACTTGGTTTTTGCTCACTGCCATAGATGCATGTTCCCGCTTGGAGCGTCACCATATGCAAGGCGGCGGCCCGGTCAATCGGTTCGGTCGGGAAGCGGTTGACGGACCCGCCTTGGCAATGACCTATTGGGAGATAGGCATCGGCTGTCGGCCGGCCAAGAGAGGTCAAGAGAAGTGAAGGAGACACGCAATGGCGAAGGTGGCGTTTCTGGGTCTGGGTGTCATGGGCTACCCGATGGCGGGGCACCTGAAGAACAAGGGTGGGCACGAGGTGACCGTCTACAACCGCACCGCCGCCAAGGCCGAGCAATGGGTCAAACAACATGGCGGCAAGTCAGCCCCAACCCCCAAAGCCGCTGCCGAGGGCCAGGATTTTGTGATGGCTTGCGTAGGCAATGATAATGACTTGCGCGAAGTAACGCTCGGACTGAACGGCGCTTTCGCCGGCATGGGTAAGGGCAAGGTATTCGTCGATCACACGACCGCCTCTGCCGAAATTGCCCGAGAGCTTTACGCAGCGGCAAAAAAAGGCGGCTTTGATTGCGTCGACGCCCCAGTGTCGGGCGGTCAGGCCGGCGCAGAAAACGGCGCTCTCACAGTGATGTGCGGCGGTGATACTGAACCTTTCGGCCGAGCGGAAAAAGTGATCGCGTCCTATGCGCGCGCCTGTAATTTGCTCGGCCCACCGGGTTCGGGACAACTCTCGAAGATGGTCAACCAGATTTGTATCGCCGGGCTGGTGCAAGGCCTTGCCGAAGGACTGCACTTTGCTAAAAAATCCGGCCTCGATATCGAAAAACTGATCGCAACGATTTCCAAAGGTGCAGCACAATCGTGGCAGATGGAAAATCGCTACAAGACCATGGCCGCCAACAAATTCGATTTCGGCTTTGCGGTCGACTGGATGCGGAAGGACCTGGGAATTTGTCTGGGTGAAGCGCGAAAGAATGGCGCACATCTTCCCGTCACCGCGCTAGTCGATCAGTTCTACTCGGAGATCCAGGCCATGGGCGGCAAGCGTTGGGATACGTCGAGCTTGATTGCACTGCTCGATCGCTGATATCGACCGCGCGTTCAAAGTCACGCTTTCGCGCTCGGCCGCGCTGACACGGTGGCGTGCCAGCGTTTCACGTTGTTCGCGCCCTCGGGCACCGTGAGCCGGCTCGGCTTCATGAAGTCGACCGCAACCTGCATCGTGATATCGGCGACGGTATAGCAATCGCCGGCGACGAATTCCCGCGAGGCAAGTTCGCGATCCATCATTTCAAGGAACCAGGTCACACGTGGCCTATTGGCGTCGGCCCAGGCGGGCACCTGCGGCACCTCCAGCTCTTTCATTGCGGGGTGCGTGTGTCGAAACACAGCGGCGACATTGGCGAAAAAATTGATCTCGGCACGCCTGTTCCACATCTCGACAATGGCGGCGTCCTTCGGACCGACCCCGAACAGCGGCGGGTCAGGATGCTGCATCTCGAAATAACGGCAGATCGCGATCGACTCTGTAATGATGGTGCCGTCGTCGAGAACCAGCGCCGGCATTCTCTGCAGCGGATTGATCGCCGTATATTCCGGCGTCTTGTGCTGCATCGCTACCATGTCGACCTGTTCGGTCGGTACCGCGACGCCCTTCTCCGCGAGGAAAATCCGGGTACGGCGCGGATTCGGCGCAAGCCGGCTGTCATAGAGTTTCATTCGGCCCCCATAGCCATGCGTTTAGCTCCCTCCTCAGCCGAACATGGGCAAAATCGGCTGTCAAAGCCCCTGTAAGAGTTCGTTAACCAGGGATTTTAGGTCACTCTTAAGCCTGGTCTTAAGGATTTTGCGCAACGCTCCACTGGTCTTTTGTGAGTGCGGCGCCCGTTGATGCCGATCCCCGGCGAACAACCAGATCTCAAGGCCCTGCCACCGGAAAGCTCGCCGGTGAACCGACGTCTTGCGACTCAACACGTGCGCGAGGCACGTGACCGTTTGACCTCCTCCGGCGAGACCAAACCGGCTTTCGAGTACGAGTTACTGTGCCAATACGCCCAGAACCGGATTTCCGCATCGCTCGTCATTCTGCTTCTCGTCGCGACCGTCGGCTTCATGTCGAGTGTTTGGAGCGGAGCATTGGCTGCTGGGACGTGGACGGTGGCCGTACTGGTGACGCACGCCGTCATAGTGACCAAGTGCCGGCAGTTCCTCGAAAAGCCAGCTAACGGGATTTCGATCCGCGCGTGGCGAGTGCGTTTCATCACGCTCGATCTTTTCTACGGATTGGCCTGGATGTTCATCCTGATCCATCCGGTCGGCATCGACGACAACTCCAGCACATTCATGTTGTTTGTCATGTTGCTGGTCGTTGCAGTGTCCAGCATGCTCGCGTCGAGCCTGCCAATGGCAGTGTTTGCCGCGACCTTTCCGGTCACCACAGCTATTGCGCTTGACTTCGTGCTGCAAGGCAGGCTGCGGGACTACATCCTTTCGGTCATGGCGCTCACAGCGCAAGGCTACTTCGCCGCGCTCACGTACCAGCTCTATTCGAGCACTTTAGCGACACTACAGGCGCGCGCCGAAAAGGATGCATTGATCGGCGAGCTTGAGCAGGCAAAGGCAATTTCAGACGAAGCGCGCCGACGAGCCGAGGCCGCGAACATCGCAAAGTCTCGTTTCCTGGCGCAGATGAGCCACGAATTACGCACTCCGCTCAACGCCATCCTCGGATTCTCGGAGGTCATGAAGGCCGAAGTCTTCGGGGCGCATACGGTTCCGGCCTACAAGGAATATGCGTCGGACATCCACAGCTCGGGTGTCCACCTTCTCGGGCTTATCAATGAGATTCTCGACCTTTCGCGAATTGAAGCGGGACGTTATGAGCTCAATGAGGAATCTGTCTCGCTCGTTGCCGTGGTGGAGGATTGTCATCACCTGCTGAAGCTGCGCGCGACCAGCCGGAACATAACAATCCACGAGATGTTTGAGGCGGAATTGCCCCCGCTGTGGGCGGACGAGCGTGCAATCCGCCAGATCTGCCTCAACCTCTTGTCAAACGCGATCAAGTTCACGCCGCAGGGCGGCGAAATCTGGCTGAAGATCGGGTGGACGGCCTCCGGCGGTCAGTACATCAGTGTCAAGGATACAGGGGCGGGAATTCCGGAGGAGGAAATCCCGGTCGTTCTTGCATCATTTGGCCAAGGGTCTAATTCGATCAAGTCGGCCGAACAAGGTGCCGGCCTCGGTCTGCCGATCGCCAAAAGTCTCGTCGATCTGCACGGCGGCGGCTTCACTCTGACGTCGAAACTGCGTATCGGTACCGAAGTGATCGTCACCTTTCCTCCTGAGCGCGTTGTCGCCGCCACGCCGCCCTTGTCAGAACGCGCGCCATCGATTTCCTCCGCGGCCGAACCGGACATCAGCTCCCCGGAAAAAAAACAGGTCGGTCGGCGGCCCCTTTTCCGTGCCGGCTCCTAGGGTTTCAGCCTTGCGACAATCGCGCGATTGCCTTCCTGCGTGCGGTGCTTATGGTCACGCTCGACTCGGCTTTGAGACTGTCCCCATGATCGAGACACCCTGCGTCAAAATCTGCACGGTCGACGCCCGTCAGGGCTTTTGCCTCGGATGCGGGCGTACAATTGATGAAATCGCCCGCTGGGCCGAGATGAGCGCCGCAAAGCGCAGCCGTATTATGAATGAGTTGCCTGAACGGCGTATGGCCCAAGGCGTCACGAAAATGACCGCGGCAATGGGATGACACCGTGAGCCGCCGTCTCGTTTGGTCCCTCCTGCTGGGTGTCGCGCTATCGCTGGCCGCCTTGATCGCCAGCCGCGACCAGGATGCCATCACCAGCCTTCTTCGCCACGACATCGGCTCGCTTGCCATCAAAATTGTACTTGTAGTCTTTGTCGGCGGACTGGTGTTGGTGGTGTTTCGGGAAAGACTGTCAAAGGCCATCGAGGCCGCGCTTTTTTGGACTGTCATCGGCCTGCTGCTCGTCGTTGGCTACAGCTATCGCCTTGAATTGCGCGAAATTGCTGATCGAGTCATTGCCGAATTGGTTCCCGGTCACGTAGCGGGCCATGGCCGCAACGTCGAAGTCGTGCGCGGTCATGGTGGAGATTTCTCGGTCGCCGCCCATATTAACGGCACACGAGTTCCAATGGTCTTGGACACCGGCGCAACATCGGTGGTGCTGACACAGGAAGCAGCCAAGGCCGCGGGTTTGCCGATCGAAGTGCTCAACTACACGGTGAATATCGACACCGCCAATGGTCGCACGCGCGCCGCGGCGGTGACCCTCGACCGCGTTGCGGTGGGTGGGCTTACGGAACGCGCGGTTCCTGCCCTCGTCGTGCAGCCCGGACACCTCAAGAACAACTTGCTCGGAATGAGCTTTCTCAATCGTCTGGAAAGCTGGGAAGTGCGCGGCGATAGGCTCCGTATGCGCGGAACGCCCTAAACGAAGCCGGCTAGATCATGCTGGCGACAAAGCGTAGCGCAACCAGAATCAGAAAAACGCCAAATGCAATTTCCAGTTTTCGGCGCGGCAGCCAGTGCGCCAAGCGCACACCATAGGTTGTTGTGTAACTCGAGACCGGCGCCATCAAGACCAGCCCGACGAGAGACACGTAGCCGACCGAAAAGGGCGGCAGTTGTGCCATGTGCGGCCAGCCTGCAAGCATGTAGCCAATTGTGCCTGCGATCGTGATCGGCACGCCCACGCCCGCCGATGTCCCAACCGCCTGATGCATTGGACGTCCATAGAGCGTGAGGACTGCATTCGAAATGGCGCCGCCGCTTACGCCGACGAGAGACGAGAAAAGCCCGGTAATCAGACCATAGATCGCAAGCATGCCACGACCGGGCAACTGGTCGCCGAGCTTCCAGCGCTCGCCACCGAACAGCATGCGTATGGCGATGAAGCTGACAAAGACGAGAAAGGCGACCTTGAACACGAAGGCCGGCGCAAATGACGCCGTCACCGATCCAATTGCCACGCCGGCAATCGCAGGCAGCGCCCAAATTCGCACTACCTCGGGAATCACCGAGCCCTTTTTCTTATGACCGAGATAGGAGCGCACCGTCGTCGGCACGATGATTGCAAGCGATGTCCCGATACAGGCCTGGATACGAACATCTTCGGGCACCCCCAGCACACGGAACACCTCGTACAGCACGGGCACGATGATGGCGCCGCCGCCTATGCCGAATAGACCTGCGAGAATTCCGACCAGCACTCCGGCCGCAACAATCCAAAGCGCGAGCAAAGCGATCTCGCTCATCGGATATCCCAACAGCATGTGTCTCCGGGGGCTGAGCGGACTTTACGCGGCGATGTGCGCCAAATCGTCGCCGCTGTCCAGCACCAGGGCGAGCGCCTCAGCCAAGACATGCGCGCGGGCCTCCGGCTTGACCGCCGCAATCGCCAGATGCCGCCGGAACGCGCGTGCACCCGGAAGGGCGCGAAACAAGCCGAGCACATGGCGCGTAACCGCGTGCAAACGTAACCCGCTATCGAGCTGACGCTCGATATACGGAATCAGAGCCGCCGCAGCTTCTTTGGGCGTCTTGAACGGTGCGGCTGTTCCGAAGAAGAGCGGATCGACTCCGGCAAGGCGCCAGGGTTCCTGATAGGCGGCTCGGCCCATCATCACCCCATCGAGCACGCCAAGATGCATCTGAGCTTGCTCCAGGCTGGTGATCCCCCCATTGAGCACAATCTCCAGCTGGGGATGCGCCGCCTTCAACCGGTGCACGAGCGGATAATCGAGCGGCGGCACCTCGCGGTTTTCACGCGGCGACAGACCTTTGAGCCAGGCCTTGCGCGCGTGGACAATGAGCGCATCGGCACCGGCACTCTTCACGGTCTCAGCAAAATTAAAAAGCGTGCTTTCGGGATCCTGCTCATCAATGCCGGTGCGGCATTTGACGGTCACGGGCACCGCGACGGCAGCTTTCATTGCCGCCACACAATCGCCGACCAGCCGAGGCTCAGCCATCAGGCAGGCTCCGAACCGGCCTTCTTGAACGCGATCAGACGGGCAACCGACGTTGAGATTAATCTCGTCGTACCCGAAATCGGCGCCGATGCGGGCCGATTGCGCAAGCGCCTGCGGATCGCATCCGCCAAGCTGAAGGCCAACGGGATGCTCGAATGGATCGAAGGCAAGAAGACGCCCGCGATCGCCATGCAGCACAGCACCCGTCGTGAGCATCTCCGTGTAGATCAGCGCATGCCGTGTTAGCAGACGGTGAAAATACCGGCAGTGCCGGTCCGTCCATTCCATCATAGGGGCGACGCAGAAGCGGCGAGACAAACTTTTCGGCAATTTGTGCAGTTTATCAGTCACTTTAGTTCTCTTGTTCACAGCCGATGTCGTTCCGTTTCGGCCTCATTTTGCCCTATTTTGGCGCACATCGAAACTAACGTGCTTGGCGTAGGTTACGATTGAAGGCAATTTCTATCTGGGCGCTATTTCCACCCTCCGAGTACAGAGAGCGGGGGCTTCGTGCAATACGCGTCGTATCCAGCGCTTTTTCGTTCGGCAGATGATGCTTCGAACAGAAAGCAGAAGACGTACCTGCGCTTGATCGGCGCTGAGTACGCAATCCTGCTGCTGGCTTCGGTTTTGTCGGACAGCGCGTTCAAAGGGCCCACATTCTACTTGCTGTATGCATTTGTATTTGTGCTGGCGGTGGTCCTGCTACTTACGAGAAACCTTTGGAAGCTACAGCAAGACTGGTACAGGTGTCGGGCCCTCGCAGAAAGCGTGAAGACGCTTACGTGGCGCTACATAATGCGCGCGGCACCATTCGCGGATAGATTAGCGCTCCAAGATGCGCGCGCCGAATTTCGAAATCAGTTGTACAGAACTTTCGACGCGAACAGAGCTACTGCGGATAAAATTGATCCCAACTGGTCCGCAGACGACCAGATAACCGCCGAAATGGATCGCACAAGGGCGTTCGGTCTCGACGAAAGAAAAAAATACTACACGGCCCACCGCCTGAATGATCAGCGCACTTGGTACATGCACAAGGCTGGAGAAAATAACAGGTCGGCGAGGAATTGGGTCATTGCAGCCGTGGTCGCCTATGTGTTGGCATTCGCCTTGGTGCTCGCCCGTATTAAGTTCCCGGATTGGGAGTATTTTTGGGGGATAGGTCCGATTATTGTCTTCGCGTCCTCCGTAATTGGCTGGATGCAGGTCAAGAAATTTAACGAGCTAGCGGCGGCCTATACGGTAACCGCGCACGAGATTGGCCTTATCAAGCCGAGACTAGATTCGGTGAGCACCGAAAACGATTTCTCTGATTTTATAAATGATGCCGAACTAGCATTTTCACGCGAGCACACGCTTTGGATCGCCCGGCAGAGCAAATAGCCGATGCTTCATCGGCAAACCGTAGCATCTAATTGCTTCGCCCTTGCGATATCCGCATCACCGCCCTGTTCGTTGATTTTCGACTTCGCCCTTCCTCGACGGCAGAAAGATATCGCATCATTGGGATTCAGCCTGATGGCCTCGTTGAAATCGGCAATGGCCCGGTCAAAGCCGCCTTTTTTCTCATAAGCCAAGCCACGGTTGCTAAAGGCAGAGCCAAGCTTGGGATCTAGTCGAATGGCTTCGGTGAAATCGGTGATTGCCCGGTCGTAGTCGCCTTTGTTGCCATATACGATCCCTCGGCCACGAAAAGCTATGGCGTAGTTGGGATCTAGTCGAATGGCCTCGTTGAAATCGGCGATAGCCCGGTCGTAGCTGCCTTTTCTCTCATACACCAAGCCCCGATTACCAAATGCGAGCGCATAAGTCGGATTCAGCCGAACGGCTTCGCTGAAATCCGCGATGGCACGGTCGTTGTCACCTTTATTGCCATAGGCGACACCGCGGCTGAGAAAGGCGAATGCATATTTTGGGTCGAGTCGAATGGCCTCGTTGAAATCGGCGATAGCTCGGTCGGGGTTGCCTTTTCTGTCATAAGCTAAGCCTCGGTTGCCAAAGGCGGGCGCATAGTTTGGATTCAGCCGAATCGCCTCGTTGAAATCGGCGATGGCTCGATTGTTGTCGCCTTTCGTCCCGAAAGTTAAGCCGCGACTATAGAATGCAAGTGCGTACTTGGGATCGAGTCGAATGGCCTCGCTGAAATCGACGATTGCCCGGTCGTAGTCGCCCTTCTTTTCATAAGCTAATCCCCTGTTCCTAAACGCGAGAACCGACTTCGGATCGAGTCGAACGGTTTCGCTGAAATCAGCAATAGCTCGTTCGTAATCGCCCTTACTCCCATAAGCGATGCCTCGCTTGAAAGAAGCGAGACCCTGGTCGTTCGGGTTTAGTCGCATCGCCTCGCTTAAGGTCGCGATAGCTTTGTCATAATTTCCAGCGTTGATATCTGTGTTGCTTTGGCTCACCAGCGTAGTGTAGCGCGTACGTGTCTCATCTTCACCTCGTTTGCGATCGTCCTCCGCCTTGAGAGAAGCAAGTCGCTGCTGCTCGGCTTCCGCCGCTGCTTTGGCCTTCTTCTCGTCCTCTGCTTTGGCATCAGCGATCCGCTGCCGCTCGGCTTCCGCAGCCGCTGCCTTGGCCTTCTTGTCGTTGTCTGCCTTGGCAGCGGCGATCCGCTGCTGCTCGCCCTCTGCGGCTGCCGTTTTGGCCTTCTTCGCGTCCTCTGCCTTGGCGGCGGCGATCCGCTGCTGCTCGGCTTCTGCGGCCGCTGCCTTGGCCTTCTTCGCGTCCTCTGCCTTGGCGGCGGCGATCCGCTGCTGCTCGGCTTCTTCAGCGTTGCGCTTCGCTTGTGGTACAGCTGCCGTCTTTACCTGACGTTCCTGCTCCGTCGTGACCTCCTGTCGCATCTCCGCTGAGGGGGTCGACCCCGAAAAGTCTATGGAAGAGAACCCAATCCAGCCGGCCAGCAGCAGCAGTACTGCTGCAACGGCGCCCACGGCCGCCTTCAACCGCCACGGACGCTGCCAGCTGAATTCACCACCAAGGGCCTCGTTTATTCTTTCGAGCAGCGCCTCTGCATCCCGGCCAAAATGAAGTTGGCGGACTTCCACCGCCTGGCGACGCGCGAGCGCTTTGAGAGAACCCGGAAGTTCGCCCGCCTTCGGCATGCGTGCCCCATCGACCAAAACAGGGATGACACGAATGTTGCGGGCAAGCGCCGTTGCGATCTCGATGACGACGAAGTCGTCCGGATTATCAAGCCGTCGCGCGCCGTTCTCATCTTTTGCTTCCAGCCAGTGGGGACCAATAACCACCAGAATAATATTGCACGCAGCGACTTGGCTGTTCAAATGCGCCACGAAATCGACGCCGGCCGGAATGTGGTCGACGTCCATGAAAATATTTTTTCGTCCGAATGTTTGTGACAATCGATCGTACAATCGACCGGAAGTACTGATCGAATCTTCTCGACGGTAATTTATGAAAATCGTACCCATGGGCCCTCGGCCTGAAAGGCAACAAACTTTATCGCCGGGCGGGTTAAATCACTATTAGCTAGTTCACACTGGACCAGTTGGACGCCCTGGCCGCACGCGCGGACATGTTTTCGGCATCATCAGAAATGAATTGCCGCGGCCAGTTCCCGTAAAAGTGATGGACGACGGTAGTCGAGTAGTGTCTCGGCAATGTCTGACACCATCGCGGACTTGGCGGATTTTCGAAAAGTGATCACGGAATTGCGACGTACACCGGGCCACTTAGTTGGCGTATACTTTGATGTCAAGTGAATGGCACAGGTGCGAATTATGTTCTCGTTGCATCGTCAAACTCGTTCATTGGCGAAGCGGTTCGTTTTTGGAATCTTAGTGGCGTTCGTACTCGCGCTCACTTGCGGGCTCGCTTCTCACACAGCAAAGGCCCAAGTGCGAATCGGCATTGGTGTTGGAGGGATTGGCGGTGTTCTGCTAGACGATTCGTATAGAAGGCATCAAAGCCAGCAAAGCGAACAATACCAACGAAGCCAAAGCGCCGCGGAAAGCAAATCCACGAAAAAAACCACCAAGGCCAAAAATCAGAAACCGAAGAGGGACGACTCAAAAATCGCAAAAGAGTCGCCGCCCAAGGCGAAGTCGCCTGAGCCTGTCGCTGGCGCGCCACAGGCCACGCCGCTGACGGCCGGCCCACCGCCGACGCCCGACAATTTTGGGGAATGAGTGTTCGTCTCCGCCGTAAGCCAGTTTTAAATAGCCCGCCTAAAGGGACGACACAGCGGAGGCGTTATCCCACGGCCTACCGTCCAATCGAATAGGACCGCATTACTGGAAACGATCTGCTGGAACACTGCGCTCCGGAGTAGGTGTTTCTGTAGCCCGACGCTCCTGAGCACGATGCTCTGCAGCGGGTTTGCGCTGAGTTTGCTTCGGTGACCGCTGGGCGGACGTTTTGTCAGGTCCAGTGTAGAACTGGTTTGGCTCGCAGGACCCGCCTACTCCGCTGACCGTTGCTTGGCATTGCTCAAAAGTGGTGAAACCACAATTGCTGCCGCCGTTCCTATAGTTAGCGCACCATTTATAGGGATCAGCTGCAGCCGGATCCGTAATCAAAAACAACGATATCGCCGACCCGAACGCTATCAGCAGGCCATTCTTGTTTATGAACTGCTTCACGAATGCATTTGGCTGGCAACCGGCCGTGCGGAGTAGCGACAGCTTCATGATTCCCTCCTGGCACTGCTTCAAACTTTTCAGTTTCTTTGCGTGACAAGGATTCAATTCGGGAAGCGAGGACCTTTCAGTCGAGCTTCGGCGCGATGGCAACGCCATCTGCTTGCACGTTCGAAAGCATACCAAATCCGCACCTGGCTGACATGCGAATGGTTGCCACGCAACCAACGTGAGAGAAGTGTTGATCATGAACGCCCATTTTGACCAATCGGACGACCAAAGGTGTTCCAATACCTTGCTAGGCGCGAGTGATGACTTCCCAGATTGATGGCAGGCCAAATCGACAAGGTTGCAGTCAGCAAATGTTAAGGTTGCCGTCGACCCATTCTATCGCGGCTCAATTCATTTGGTGCAATGGCAACGAGGCGGAAGATGAAAATGATAGACACGGCCGTAGTCGCGCTTGCTGGACGCAGGATTGATCTGCCAGAGGCGCAGGTGCCGCGATTCCCCCTCGAGAACGTCCAAGAGGTAGGGCAACGCATCAGCGAAGTTTTTTACAAGATGCATGCTGTAGCGCTTGTCTGCTCGGCTGCGTGCGGCGCTGATCTTGTTGCCCTGGAGCAAGCCAAGCAGCTTGGTCTGCGCCGGCGCATCGTGCTGCCCTTCGGACCCGAGCGATTCCGGGAAACCTCGGTCGTTGACCGTCCCGGCAGCTGGGGTCCGGTCTATGATCAACAGGTGGCAGCCACGGCCGCCGCAGGCGATCTTCTTGTGCTCGACGCTGCTACCGGCGGCGACGCCGCCTACGCTGCTGCAAACGAAGCGATTGTTCGCGAAGCGCAAGCGCTTGCGCGTACGGCGCAGCCGGATGGCCTCCACCGATTGATCGCGATACTGGTCTGGGAGGGCGCACCGCGCCCGGGAAGCGACGCGACCGCCAGATTTCGAGATTTGACCAGACGCGCTGGATTCGAGGAGCAATCCATCTCGACTTTGTCGGCGATCCATCAACAGGCTATAGGCACAAACTCTTCCGCCCTGACGTGAGATCCGCCTGAAGGACAGCGGGAACGAAAATGCAGCGGGCTTTTGTTATCCGTCCGTTCGGTAAGAAGGCAGATGCAGCCGGTACTACCATCGACTTCGAACAGGTTCACGAGCGCCTGATTGCTCCCGCGCTCAAGGACGCTGGGCTCGGCGGGGGAACAACTGGCGAGATCATCGACGCTGGCAATGTCCGCGAGGACATGTTCTCCCTCATAATCGAAGCCGATCTGGTGGTCTGCGATATCACCGTGCACAACGCCAACGTCTTCTATGAACTTGGCATCCGGCACGCGTTGCGGAAACGGCGCACCGTGCTGATCAAAGGTGATCCCGTATCGCATACGACTCCCTTCGACGTTCTGACTGACCGGTACGTACCTTACAACATTAGCGATGCGGCCGCGGCACGCACTGCCCTAGCGTCTGCAATCAAAGCGACGCTGGTGAGTGACCGAGAGACGGATAGTCCTGTGTTCAAGATGCTCCCCGCGCTGCATGAAATCGATCCGGCGACTGTGAAGGCGATTCCAACCGATTTCACCGAGGAGGTGGCGCGCGCTCGTGTAGCGAAATCCGCGGGCTGGTTACGCCTGCTGGCGTCAGAGTTGGACGGTCAACGTTTCCAGTGGCCGGCGCTGCGGCTGGTGGGAAAGGCGCAGTGGGATCTGACGGACTACGAAGGCGCACAGGAAACCTGGGAACGAATCCGCGCGAACGATCCCGATGATATCGCTGCCAATCTCGCCCTCGGGAACATTTACGAGCGGCTGTACCGAAATACACAGAAGGCCGAGCTGTTAGAAGCGTCGAACCAAGCCATTGTCCGCGTCCGGAACAGTGAGAAAGCCTCGCCTGACCAACGTGTCGAGGCCCTCACCTTGGAGGGACGCAACGAGAAGACGCTGTGGCGGCTGGAGTGGGACAAATTGGACGACGTTGCCGGGCGTCGGAGCGCGGCCACCAGCAGGATGTTGCGCAAAGCCTACGAGGCTTACCGAAAGGCCTATCTTTTCGACCTGAATCACTACTGGTCGGGGCTCGCGGCACTACAGCAAGGGACGATAACGCTGGATCTGTCGAACGAGGAGATGTGGCAGGACACGTTCGATAGCGTCGACCAAGCGCTGGTCTATCGGGCGAAGCTGAAGCGACAGCTTGAAGCGCTTCGCCCCATCGTATCTCAGGCTATCGAGGCGGCGCTCGCTCACATGTCCCGCAATGACCAGAACCGAGTATGGGCCGAAATCAGCGCCGCGGACCTTCTGTTTCTAGTCGAGGAGCGTCCAAGCCGGGTGATCGAAGCCTATAGAGAAGCGGTACCAAAAAATGGGTTCTTCGCCTGGAATGCTGCGAGAGGACAGCTGGAGCTCTTCACGAAACTCGGTTTCAAGGATGAGCTTGCAAGCAAGGTTATTTCGACAATCGATAGGCTCGTCGTGCGACCCGAGGTTGACGACATTGGCGACCTACAAGTGGTCATTTTTGTGGGTCATCGCGTCGACGAAGCTGGCCGCCCAGTCCTCCGTTTCCCCCGCGATCGCGAACCTCAGGCGCGCAATCTGATCCGCGAAGCGTTATCGAAGGCGAAAACTGGTTGGAAGCGCATTGAGGTCTTGGCGTCTGCAGCTCCCGGGAGCGACATACTCTGCCATGAAGTTTGCTCGGAGCTCGGTATTGACAGCATTGTGTGCCTGCCGATGCCGAAGGACATCTATGGTCGCTTCGTCTTCGGCGATTTCGATTACTGGCGTTCGCGGTACCTTGAGCTGATTGGCCGACGCCCGGTTCTCCAGCTCAGCAATCAGGAAGGATTGCCGCGATGGCTCGAAGGCAGCGGCATCGATCCCTGGGAACGCGGAAATAGCTGGGTGCTTGAGATGGCTCGCACGCGCAGCGCCAAAAAAATCACTTTGATTGCACTGTGGGACGGCAAGGCCATAGGTGACGCGCCGGGTGGTACCGCGCAAATGGTCCAGATAGCGCGAAAAGCGGGAACGGGTGACATTGTGCGTATCGATTCCAGTCAGCTCCTATCCTGACCGTTGTCGGAATTTTGGCTCGCAGAATGCAGTGTCCGGCTAAGGATGACCGGCAAAGTAGAGTCTCTCCAGATATTTTGGCGTGCCGGGCTCGTAATAGCGAGCTTTCCACGAGTCGTTCGGGACGAGAAATGATCGTGCGCTCTCTGGACCGGTCGCGGCTCGCGCACGTACAAGTCCGCGAAATTGGAAGTGATTAAAGAGGCGCATGAATTCAGACAAATAAATGTCCGCAACTCGCCTGTCTCCTCGGATAATCAACATATTTTCGTCGTTCTTGCGGGTCGATGCGTCGCTGAAATTTGCCGAACCAGTGATGATCAAGGGATCCTCCCCAAGTGGATCAATAATCATGTATTTCGTGTGAACATATTTGACGTGAGCGTTTAACCCGGTGAGGTGCTCCGCCATCCATCGTTCGAACTCGTTGCGAGGCAGGATGTTTGCAACCGCCACTTCGTTGAGGGGAGATCCGTTGAGAAGATCCATGTCTCTATCTGCGCTTTCCAGGAGAACGTAACGCAGATAAGGCTTAGAATGCTCGAGGACTTCTTCAAATAGGTCGTTGACGCCAAACGCTGCGGTGAGAAAGACCGCAGTATTCGCCTCATCCATCAGGCGCGCATACCATTCCAAAAGGTCCAGATTGGACCGCGGACTAAACGCCGCGCCTGTGCCGACCGGAGGCGGGCCGTCGGGGATGGGGAATATCTCCTCGTTCCAAGGCCGGATTTCTTTCATCTCCGGATCTTCATGCAATTCCTCCCAGTACCTTAAGTACTTGGTGGCGACATCCTGGTCTCTCACAAGGTGGCCGCAATTGGAGTGACCGAAAATGCCCCCGTCTGTAAAGTTCGTCGATCCCGTCCAGACCTCGACCGGCTCTCCCTTGTGAAGCAGGACAATGAACTTGTTATGAGAAATAGCACTGCGACTTTGGGTGCGCGGAGTCACGAGATCTTCAATTCTGGCTTTGCGAATTGCCTCCCAATTAGCGTCAGCCGGCCCGCCTGTTTTTACCCGCGCGTCGAAAACGATCTTCACATCCGCTTCTGAGGCCGCAGCCTCTCTGAGCGCGTTCAGCACAGCTCCTTGCTGGAGTTCATAGGCGGCGACGCGAAGGCCCCAATCAGGGCCGTTGGCTCTGTGGATGAAATCGAGCATGGCTCGAAAGAGACCGCGCGACAGCCACCGGAACGCAGCACGATCGGGGACGTCCGATGGGCGGCGATCGCCAAATTTTCTGACATAGGCCTGCGAACCGGCGACCCCGCGGTTGAAGTAGACCGCGTGCTGCCCCTCATCCTCCTTCTCGGTCGCAATTCGTACCTCGACAGTTTCAGATGCGTGCAACGCCCCGGGCTCACCCCGCATCGCTACGACCCTGTAAGTGTACTCGTGACCGTAGCGTGTCGTGAAATCACCCCAGAAAAATCCCTGGATCGGGTGGTGCTCGGTCGAAACCAAGCCTTCTTCTACAGACACATCGGGAAACACTTTGAGCGCCTGCAACCATGTCCGAGAGTTGCCGTGGCCATGCTCGATCCGCTCAATCCCAAAGCCGAGCACGCCTTCGCTGGCGGCCTCCTCTATGTCGATACCAAGCAGCACGACATACGCGCCAGCTATTGCATGCACAGAAAGCGGACCGGTTTTGTTGTAGGCTCGCATTCTTCAGAACTCCGACCTACTCGCGCTGATTAACCCCCTCGAGTTGGGCTCCAGCCGCGGTTCCTTGATCGAGCTTCCAGAGCAGCCAATCGTCATTGGGGCCGAATTTTTTTTGGTAGCGATCCCATTTCAAAGGAAGCTTTTGGTTCAAGCTTTCTAGGAAAGGGAGGAGCGGTTTCTGTGGCGGCTCTGCATCTTCGCGGTCGTCGATGTCGACGCGCTGCCACTTGAAGCGGTCCCTGTACAACGCGAAGCCAAAACCATCAAAGAAGTGCTCGCCACCGATTAGCGGCATATACCAAAGGCTCGGAGAACCGTCCGGGTTTTCTTTGATCGGAATCTGCACTTCGAGGTCCTTAAGCATCCTAGAACCTTCGCTATCGCCCTTTTTTGCCAGATGGTCCTGCAAGCGGGCGAGCGCTGGAAACTTTACTGGCGGACTGACGAACAGCACGGGCTTCCGCTCCGATCGACAAAGGATGATCTCGTGCGGCGTCCCAACGCTATAGACGTTGGTTGGGACGTAGGCGACGATGAAATCGCTTGTATCAACCATGCGCAGGTCCATGTGCAGCGCCGGCCAGAAATGGTCAGCGCAGCCGGCCCGGGCACTCGCGCCCTTCTCCGAGGGGTCAAAACTCCATTGGGCCCGAACCTTGGCGGTTGTTTCATCCTCTCGCCCGTACTCCTTCACACCCTGTATCTCCGGCTTGAACCAAGGATCAAACACCGTGACTCCGAACTCCTGAAGAAATTCGCTGACCCGGTTGCGCCAGCCGAACTTCTTCTCAGCTTCTCGCGACGCGACGAAATCCATTGGACCCGAAAGATATACGCGCGTGTTGCGCAGCAAATTCGGTTTCTCCATTCTTCCCATTGACGTCACTCCCCTCGGCTTTTCCGATCCTTGGTGTGCGATCACCACGCTGTAGTTACCCGCGGGGGAATTGCAGGTTAACGAAGTCAGTTTGAGCATTCAGCGAAAGCCCCGCGTACGGCTCAAGCAGGCTTGCCGGTATGCGCAGGCGGCGAGCCGCCGACGCGTGCACAAGATTTGCCACAGCCTCGAAATGGTGCGCCGGGCCTGTGGCGGTCGCCGCCGGCGAATGGTCCCACCAAACCACCCAATCGCTGGTCGCGGAGAAGATGGCTGCATCGAGTGACCGTGGGTCCGCCTGCACCCGGCGGGCGGCCTTCGCCACGACCGCCAGAAAGGCGTCGGACGCTGCGTCAGCCTTCCGGGTTCCAACGAACAGGCGGCAATAGCCGGTCTGCCAATCAACGGATCGCTCAAAGAGGTGATAGGGCTGGTCGGGCGTGATCTCATCTGCCGCAAGCAATTTAGGGAACCCGCTTCGGCTGGCCGGCATATCGAAAACTAACTCATGGAGCTCGCTATATGCTCGGCCGCCGACGCTTCGTTTTGCGTCGTGGTAGCACTCCTGTGTGCGGTAGAAGACCAAGGCGACTTCGTCCGGGATTGTGCTGTCCTTCGACTCCGGCAGGACGGCGGGGAGATAGGCCGTTAATCCATATTGGCGTTGCATTTGGACTGTAAACGGCATGAAGAGCTGTCCGAGGCGCTCGACGAAAATGTCGTGCCGAACGCCGGTTTTCTTGCGGCCTCGGAAGACCCGAACCGAATCCGCAGGGACGGGTCGCGGTGCGCGGCGGTTGCGATCAGCAACCTGGGTCTTCGTGTCGTCCGCGGTGTCTATAAGGTGTCGCCAACCGCGCACCAGCAGCTCATTTAGTGTCTCCAGTGCAGCCTGAGACTTTGCAGCCTCGCCTCCGCTCGCTACCAAATTCGTAGTGAACGTTCCGAGCTCGCGGGCAAGGCCCTCGTCCACCTCACGCATTCGGCTGGACAGAAATCCGCCCTGAATGATCGCGTGCATGCGCCGCACTCCGAACTCGGTCGGCTCATTTTCCGCTGCCAGTCGTGGGTCTTGTTGGAACTGGGCTGTGACGGCTATTTTCGCGGCGGTGCTCGACGTGCTGAAAATGCCAAACACGCGTCGTCGTGCCAGATCGAAAGCCTGCGCGGCGGTGATGCCTCCCGACCACAGGATCTTGACCCCCAGCAACTCGCTATAGTCGCGAAGTGCTTCGATCTGATCGGGAGTGAGCACCCCGTCGGGGCTATCGCTTGCGTGCACCAGCCTGCGCGGGTTCACGCGGTCGGGGGCGTCGAACAGAACGGTTGTCGCCCCAGCTCCTCGGGCGGCCTTCAGCCATAGACGGGCCGCCACTTCGCACTGCGCCACGTCGAATACTTCTGTGGCAGTTACCAGGGGCGTATCTACGTAGAACGCCGGGATTGCTGTCCAGCCGCTCGTCCATTGAGTTATTAGCTCGATCACCTGCGCTTGCTCTTCGAGCGTGAAGGGAAGAAGGCCGTATTTGCCGGCGTCAAACCCGTTGGCTCGAGCCGCTTCCAGTCCCGTCCAGATAGTTCGCGCTGCTGAGTCCACGTCTACTTGGTATCGCGGCCTCAGGCGCACACCGCGCGCGGTCGCAAATCTTAGCAACCGGTTCGATGCCGGGACGCTGAGAACATTGAGCAGCCCTTGAGCGCCCCACCGTCGGCGGGCATAAGGGAGTTGGGCGCCGTCAATCGCGACCTCCGGAAATCCGAGGTCGGCAGCTGCAGCGATAATGGCCTCGCTTTGCTCTAGCTGCGCGTCGGTGGCGATCTCCTCCTTGAAGGATACAAGAATCGATAGCCGATGGGTATCGGGAGGGCCGATCTCGCCTTTTTTTCGAGCTTCGTCCAATTTCCTGGCGAGGACAGCGAGCCGCGTGCAGTCCGCCCCTGGGTCGACCTGCAGCCGGACCGTCAGAGGGCGCGGGCGGTGATCCGGAGTGTCGAGGAATTGATGAAACGCGGCGATGACGGCTTCGGCGGATTTCTCCAGTGCCGGAAACTCAGGCAATTGCCCGGTCAGCCGGACGTTGCTGCGAGTGCCGACGTTAGTCGTGAGGAGAAGCTTTCCTGCAGCTCCGGCTGAAAGCGCACCGTATTCGGGCGGCCCAATGGGAACCTCGCCGGCGCTGGTCATCCGCTCCCCGTCAAGGATGACACCAAGTCGAGAGCGGCTTGAAGCGCCCGCGACCGCTTTCGCCGACGATAGCGCCGCGTCGAGGACGAGCGAGCCAGCGCTTCCTTCATCACTGACAGCGAACAGCGGCCCGTACTGATCGCTATCGTAATCAGCCAGAAGCGCCTTCGACGTCGGCCGTTGAGATTTCCACATAGCTGCTGTCATCGTCCACCTTGCGATCGGTTGAGCGTCAGCGAGCGGTGGTGTCATTGCACCGGCACAAAAAGAGATATTGATTCAACCAGAACACCGCGTTGCCGCAAGCCCCTTGCAGCTTGATGCGATCGGCACAGAATCCGACGGGTCTATGTATCTGAGAAGATTTTAGTCGATCTGGAAAGATACCAAGGTGAACATATGGAAAAGGCAGAAAAATTTGTGCGTCTAAAGAGATTGCTGACTCAAATCGCGCCGGGAAATTCCATCGAGGCAGTATCGCGGCCTGACACCGAAGCAATCGACTGCGAGGGATTCGAAAGCTTGGGGCCTGGCAATGTCGCTGCAGCAGAATCTGGATTGCAAAAACTAGCGGAGGATCGTGTCCAGGAAATTACGCCGGGTGAAATGCTCGGCTTGGAGGCAATTGTGCTTCCAAGAAATCGGCCGGTGGCATTTATCCGCGGCGAGTCGTACGACGATCTTGACGGCCCATGGGTTGGCCTCAATGACGATATTATCAAAAGGCGGATTGCTTCACTTCTTCCTCTGATAGGGCGTGTCGAAGTACCGAGTTCTCCGATTTTGCCGTACGCGGGAACAGGATTTGTGGTGGGCCAAGGGCTGATTGCAACAAACCGTCATGTTGCCCAGCTATTCTCTCAAGGCCTCGGACTCACTATTCGCTACCGCGCCGGTGACGCGGCGATCGATTTCAAACGACAGGTCGATGCCCCCGACGACGATCGCACCGCCTATTTGTCGGTTCGCGCCGTGGAGATGATCCACCCCTATTGGGACATGGCTCTCCTTAGAGTCGACGATCTACCGACAGATCGTATGCTTAGATTGTCGGTGAAATCACCGGAAGAATTGCTCGACCGCAATGTCGTCGTGATCGGCTATCCAGCCAAGGACGAGCGAAACGATGTTGCGCTTCAGGACCGCATATTCAACAGAACATACAACGTGAAACGGCTGCAGCCAGGTGTGATTAGGGCACGCGCCAAAATTCAAAGTTTCGAAAATACGGTCAATGCCCTGACCCACGATGCATCGACGCTGGGGGGAAACTCCGGATCCGCTGTCATCGAAGTCGACACTGGAGAGGTTGTCGCGCTGCACTTTGCCGGCGAGTATCTTAAGGCAAACTACGCGGTGCCGATGCACGAACTGGCGCGGGACAGCCGCGTCGCATCGCGACTGAATTTCGAAGGAACACTTCCACCGACTAACGACTGGGCGCCGGCGTGGCGTTCCGTGGAGGGGACCGACGACTCGGCCAGCGCCGCAGCGCCTCCACAGGCGGAGGAAGCTATTGTTGTCGATCCAGACTACGGCAATCGGCCGGGATACGATCCAAGCTTCCTCGAGACCATTGATGTGCCGCTGCCTCGCGTTAGCAATGCGATGGAGCAAGACACTGCACGCGTGAGATTGGATGCGCAGAAGAACGGCGATCCGTTCGAACTCGCTTATTATCATTACAGCGTCTACATGAATAAGCGCCGCCGTACGGCTTGGTTCTCTGCGGCCAATGTCGATGGTGACCATCGCCCTGATATCGGTAAACGACGGGGGGACCGTTGGTATTCGGATCCTCGTATCTTGAGATCGGAGCAAATCGGGCAGGAAGCCTTCGAGCCAGGAATTGATCGCGGTCACTTGACCCGGCGCCAAGACACCGCTTGGGGCAGCGATGTCGCCAGCGCTACCCTGGCAAACAACGACACATTCCACTTTACCAACTGTTCCCTGCAGGCTTCTCCCTTCAATCAAGGTAGGGACCGTTGGCAGGGACTGGAACAGTTTCTTTTGGAGCAACACGCGAAGAAGGAACGCAGGCGCCTGGTCGTCATAACCGGCCCGCTATTCGCAGCGAACGATCCAGTATACAAAAATGATCGAATGAACTATTCGGTCCGGTGTCCGTTGCAGTTTTGGAAGATATGCGTCCTGATTAGACGCGACGGCACACCTTCAGCCACTGGGTTCGTGCTCGGACAAGAAGAAATCCAGAACCTGCCAGGCTTCGAGGAAGCTTTCGACGTAGCGGCTACCCAGATCAGCGTCGCTGATCTGGAAGAGCGTACCGGTCTGGATTTCGGCGACATCAAGAAATTCGATCACTTCGCCGCTGGCGGAGCGCCAGGAACACTGGAACTGCCTAGTGTCGAGGGGATGGCTCGGCGCGCGAAAATCGTCAGGAATGGCAGCGATATCGTCGTGTGACGATTTCGCCAGCCGATCGTAGCCAGGGTAAGAGCAACCGACGGCGCAAGTTGAGCTAACTCCTAACCAACTTTAGCTCGGTAGAGACGCGCGATGAAGCCGGAACAATATCTTACCGAACTCGAGTCGGCTTTAGAACAATATCGCTTCCGTGAAGTCCGGGGTCTTACCGATCAGATTGACCCAGCTACCTTTGACTTACCGCAAATCAAAAAGGCGCTGCGTTTGATCAGGCGCAAGCGCTTGTTCGCCGACCTAGAGCACGCAGCCAGCCTGTTCAGCATGGCCGGAAAAGATGACCCTATCATTCGGCGACAATGGTGCCAGTCGTTGCTCGACCAAGGACGCGTTCTGCAGGCGTTGGCCGCCTTGAATTTATTGTCTCAAAAATACTTCGATGAACCAGTGGAAGGTCCGGAAATCCGAGGCTTGATAGGGCGCGCCTATAAGCAGTTGTTTGTTGAGGACAGCGATGCAGAAAGTTTAAGAGCAGCGATCGACGCTTATCGTTTCGATTGGGAGCGCCGTCAGGGCGACCATCGGTGGCATGGCATCAATCTTGTTTCGCTGCTCTCACGGGCGAAACGCGATGGCATTTCTATAGATAATGCTCTGGATGCAGCTGAAATCGCGCGGCAAATCCATGATGACATTGAGGAGCAGGGTGCGACTGGAATTTGGGACTATGCGACGAGCATGGAGGTTGCGATAGCGCGGCAGGACGAGCGCGCCATTCTGACCTCTGCGAAAAAATATATTCAGCATCCGGATGCCGACGCGTTCGAACTTGCCAGTACGCTGCGTCAACTGAAGGAAGTCTGGCGTTTGGAAGGGACCGACATCGGAAATAAGCTCTTGCCGGTCTTGGAGTACGCGGTGCTTCAGCGAGAGGGCGGCTCGCTTCATCCAATGCAACTCGGCAAGGTTCCGGTTGGAGAGGGTTTTGAGGCAGTTTACGGCACCGAAGCTACGGTTAAGCTGCAATGGATCGACACTCTTTATCGAAGCTGCACGGCCATTGGCCGCATCAGCAATGCCGCAACGGGCGACCCCGTTGGGACAGGTTTTCTTATGTCGGGGGCGGACCTTTGTTCGGGTTGGGGAAGCGGGCCATTTTTCTTGACCAATTCGCACGTTATTAGCCTGGATCCTGTGGATGAGGCTCCCTTGAGTCCATTGCAGGCGGAGATCGAATTCACCCGGCTCAACGGCCGCCCGCGAGTAAGGCTGGGAGAGCTTGTTTACAGCTCGCAACGCATCGAGATGGATATCTCGGTCTTGCAAATCATTGCTCCGCCAGACGCGGGCAAGCTTGAACTCTGCCCTACTCTGCCGAAAATTAGCGGCACCTCAATGCAACGCGTGTACGTGGTCGGTCATCCAAAAGGCCAAGAACTTGCAGTCTCGCTGTATGACAACAGCCTTGCCGAATGCTCACAGCAGTACGTTCGCTACCGAAGTCCCACCGAAGAGGGCAATTCTGGATCTCCAGTCTTAGATCGCCAACTGAGCTGCTTTGCCGTTCATCATCGCGCTTTGAAAGAGAAACAGCTGAATGAAGGGATCGCCCTGGAGGCGATCATCCGCGCCATTGCGCAGCAGAAGGCTTGAAGCCTCGTGCTCTGATCTGAGCGGACAGCGGACAGCGCACAACGAGCAAACTGACGACACTCGTGTGGTGCTATCCTACCTAACCGTTCGACGAGTTGAGACGAATTTGAATCTTCCGTGCCCCCATCAACACGACTCGCGCCGCACGCGTCCCGGCGGCACGATGCTACCGCCTAATCGCCTTAGACAATCGCCATTCGTGTCGCACGGACAAATTGGCGGACGGAATTTTCGGAGAGAAAAATCATCCGCGACATTGGCAGTACTCCAATTGATTAAAATCGATATGGGCGTACACTAAAGTTTATTACGCACTTGTCTTCAGGATCAAAGGCTCAGGGTCCGCATCGGCTACGGCGTGACAGCTTAACGGAGGAGCAAATTCTTGCCTCCCGTCAGCGCACAAAATTGCAAAGAGATTGCCGTACAATTGCTCACTGCGGATGACGATTATTTATCCCCACAACGCGTGGTGACGCCGCCGGCGTTGGCTGCAGTACCTGTGATCCCCTTTCCTCGCGAAGTTCGCCGGTACGCGCCTCAGCGCCGGGATATGTCAGCTGTGCAGTTGGCAATTTGATCGCGGATTTCTGGATTCGCGATTGAGCGACCAGACGGAGTGTCGAGATGATGTCTCTATTTACAAGAAGGAAAGTGATTGGTTTGTTTCGCTTGGCGGGGCTCGCAGTCCCGTTCAAGTTTTCGCCTCTCCTTGCCGCCGAAGCTCAAGCCGCCACGAATACGTCAGATGTCCACCTGCTGAGCCAAGACGCTCGGCCTCCTCCATCGGTCCCTCTACAAGATGCCCGGCTTTGCGCCCCAGCCAGTGACCGCCCGAGGTCTGATTCAAACTTGCCGAATGTAAATTGGCTGCGGGGCAATGAGGCACGCGCCGAGTGGACTTGGGCGGCGCAGCTCGCGGACAGCCCCGAAGCAGTTCCTAACAATCTCGGGAGGTACTTGGTCCAGATACCTGGGGTATTCGAAAAACAGCTTGATTATTCCACCAGTCTTATCTTCGACACGCCGTCGTTCCGAAACGGAGTTCAGATATCGGGGTTCGTCGACCGTGTGACGAAGGAGCTTGTAACCAATGCGATCGCCCAGCGACGGAGAGCTTGGTACACAATGACGCATCATGCGTTTCTGGGCATGCAATCCGCACGTCGTTATGGCACCGCCCCCGACAAAATGGCGCAGAAGATGCTTCACCTCGACGCCCCGTCGACGCCGGGCATCTTTGATCGTCATGAACGCGCAGCGGTGATTTTCGCAAACAAGTTCGCCACGGATCCGCAGTCATACAGCGACCAGGATTTTGCGGAGTTCCGGGCCGCTTTTGCTGAATATGACCAGAATGTCTACGCGTCCGTGGAGCGTCCATTCCTGCAGCTTCGCGCCGCGCGTGAAGCCCGAGCCCAGGCGCTTGTCGATGCCAAATCAGTCAACGAGGCGGATACGCTCGCCCGAAGAGCCGCAGATGGCGTTCCTACAACGATGCCGAAGGATCTTCTCGCGCGGAAAATTAATAGCCAGTTCGTCGAGCTTTGCTTTCTCGGTACGCAGTTCGTCGGCCTAGCCGGCGTGTTTTCCGCTCTAAATATTCCCGACGAGGGACCAATGGACGGCGCCCTTCAGCCGGCGTACCCCCCTGAGTTCATTAAGAAGCTTAACGGTCTGCTTGCCGCAGGATCGAACGGGATCGGCGAGATCGTACCGCCCGCCGTCATTCCGCCGACCGAGGCAATTGCTGCTGGCCGCGTGAAGGTTGGGCCTACCCCACTGAAAGGAGCTCGCATCCCACTTGCATCCTATGAGTTAAATCCTGACCGCGACTTCGGCATAACTCAGGGCGGACAGAGCGTCGGCGCGTGGGGCTGGGGGCGCGGCTCGCACCAACCTGGCAGCCTAGTCTATGCGCTGCAGTATCTGCCGGACGCAGGTCGTGAGGAGGCTTTTTACTCGCTGGCTCTGATGTTCAACGAAGATCAGACTCGGAACGGCGTGCTGGTGGCCGGCTTTGTCGACCGTATACTCAAGGAACTGTTGGTCCAGAAAGTCTACCGGCGCAGCCGCTCCCGCTATGGTTTGGAACATCACACGCTATTCGCCTACGATGAATTCCTTCGGCATTACAGCGGCGGCGGATACAGACGGCAGGGAACGAGCGAGACTGACGCGCGGCGAGCCACAGAACGCGCGCTGTCAGAGTGCACCGAAAAGCTCTTGTATATCCATGAGGCGGCTAAGCACCCGGACAAGTATTCACCCGTCGAACTCGCGGCGTTCGCGTGGGTGGATGCAGTTATCCTGAGACCTCATGAAGCTTATCGGCTGGAACCCGCGTTGCGCCAAGCGTTGAAGAATCAGAACGAAGCCGAAATTGCGGCTGGGACGCGCTGGCTCGACATGGCGGGAGGCGTGACGCGCGGCGACGCTATGAATCGCTTGCTCGATCATCAAATTGCAGAACTGGCTATGTTTGTCTCACACATGGACGGCATCGGACGTGCGATGACGATGATGCGACTGGAAGCGGAAGAACCTGTCCAAATCATTCGCGGCAAGTTCGGTCCGAGCGGTGGCATCGTTCCCGAATTGGACAAAGACGGTCAGGTGATGCCGACCGGGCATTTCAACAACCGACTTGGCTTTCATGCACTCATGCGAGCAGTGGGTGTCGACGAAAGAATCATGACACTCAATGAGCTTTTCGCAAACCCCAAATTGAACTCCGAAATCACACGTCAGCTCGCAGCGGGGCAGAGGTCAGTCTCAATTTCCGGCGAGGACGCAGCGAAAACCGGAGAGTTCTGAACGTTTAATTCCGACGTTTCAGTCCTTTTTATCCTGGTCAATGCTGCTTTCACCCTTTGCAGTATCGCGACGACGTACGATGCGCCGGTGCCAAGGATAAGCAGCACGCAGTTTCTTTGATAGCAGCGGCCCATGCCTGATACTGACACCGTCAGCCATGCTCGTAAGTTTCTGCAGGGCGAGCAGCTTAAATTTGCAAAAGCTAATGAACTCTGGAAGCGGCTGAAAGAAGAGGATCAGTTTTCATTGGCGAGGCAGGTGCTTCGGCAGTTGCGCGAAAAACCTCTCTGCCTCGGCGATGGCGTGCCAAACGACACCGCGACAAGGGAAATCCTTTGCCGTCAGGAAGCGCTAGTGACGAGCAAAGATCCGGAGCTCGATGCGGCCACCCGTCATGATGAAGCGCTCAACCTCCTCGCTAACGGATTCGCATTCATCGAGGATAAAAAGCTTGCCGGCGACGGAGAAACTCTCGGTATTGCGGGCGGCATTTGTAAACGCAGGTGGAATGACCTCGGCCAGCTGAAAGACCTGTTGCAGGCAGCGGAGTTCTATGAACGCGCAGCCAAAGACGAATCGGGGGACGACGCCTACCCGCACATCAATGCAGCCTTCCTCGAGGATCTGCTAGCGGCAGCGGGCGACCGGCCGGCCGAGCGCCTCGAACGCGCAAAGAATCTCCGCGAGCGCATTCTGAGAGACCTGCCGGTAAGCGGTACATGGTTCAACGCGGCGACACGCGCTGAGGCTCTGTTTGGAATTGGGAAATATGCCGAGGCCACCGAAGCGCTAGGGCGCGTTGGAGCGGATGCCAAACGTGCGCCTTGGGAGCTCCGCACTATGGCTGAGCAACTTGCCCAACTCGCCTATCTCCGCGAGGAACGTCCGCTCGAACATCCGGCAATCCGCACGTTTTTCGAAACTCTGCTGCCGGGCGCGAGCGACGCCATTCGCTCCGTCACTATTGGAAAAGTGGGGCTTGCGCTTTCTGGCGGCGGATTTCGGGCCTCGTTTTACCATCTCGGGGTATTGGCGTGCCTCGCCGAACGCGACATCCTTCGCGACGTAGAAGTACTTTCATGCGTTTCGGGCGGCAGCATCGTTGGTGCGTGCTATTGGCTGAAATTGCGCCAGCAATTGTTGAAACCCGAGCCGATGCGGCGCGAAAGCTACATCGAGCTTGTGCGCGAACTAATCTCGCACTTCCAGGATGCCGTCCGTGCGAACCTTAGAGGGAAGATTCAGCCCTACGTGGCAGAAGCCATTTGGCGCTTCCTGAGCGACAAAAGGGGCGTCCTGGATCCGGAAAAAACAGCGGATGCGCTTGAAGAATACTTCTATCGGCCACTGTGGCCCGGCGATGGTCCCATCCAAATGGATCAACTTGCCTTTAGTCCGGCAGATCATGATCCGGCTCTGACCGGGTCTGAGGAGTTCAACCCTGCCAAACACAACTGGCTGCGGGCTCACAAGGTCCCGGCGCTGATCCTAAACGCGACAACGGTCAATACCGGACATGCCTGGCGCTTCACGCCGACCTGGATGGGTGAGTCGCCTTGGTCCGTCCACGAGTCGGCCGACAGCATTCCAAGGTTGGAATGGTCCATGTACGACAAGAGCGCGGGCTGGCAAATTAGTCTCGCTCGCGCCGTGGCAGCCTCGGCCTGCGTCCCGATGGTGTTCGCACCGTTGCGCATCGGCCAATATTACGGACAAGGAATCGAGGTATCGCTTGTCGATGGCGGAGTGCACGACGGCCAAGGCTCGGTGTCACTGCTTGCCTCGGGCTGCAACGTGGTTCTCGTCAGCGATGCCTGCGCCCAGCTCAGGCTGGAGCCGGCGCCTGTCCCGGGCCTGAAGGGTCTGAAGACGTCGACCTTGCGATTTGTAGATACGCTCATGGAACGCGTACGCCTGGCCAATTTCGCGGACTTGGAAGCCCGTCGTCGTTCCGGTCTGCTTCGCGGTTTGACATTCCTCCACATGAAAGCAGGGCTCGATGCCGACGTTATCCACCTGGCCTTTTCCCAGGCAGTATACGGCCTGGAACGTACGCCTCTCTCGCCGTCGGGTGTGCGCAAGGACTTTCAGCGGGCTCTGGCGGAGATGCGGACCGATCTAGATGTATTCACGCCCGACGAAGCGTATGGCCTGATGGCATGTGGCTATCAAATGGCGTCAAAAGGCCTCGACCGCGAACTGCCAAAGCTCCAGAAAGTGTGGCGAGCAACGCCTCGCGCCGATTGGCCGTTCCAGGAGATGCTCGCCGAGATAACATCGCTTGCAAGCACGACGGCACATCGTGATGATCGATTGGCTGCGCTGCGGGCCGGGCATAACGTTGACCTTTCGGCCGGCTCACCGAGCCGCCTGGCACGAACATCGCTACCACTATGGAAGAAAGTCAAATCTTTCCTGAGCACTTAGTACAATCGCATTCGTGAAGCTTAAGTGCACCGTCCCACCGCAGTTTTTCACCAACTACCTGTGTCTGCTCAAAGTTGAGGGCCGATCGCAGATCGTTCAAAGAAAGGGCAGGTGATCGATGATCCGTATTGGAATTATCGGGCTGGGCTGGTGGGGCAAGCAGATCGTGACCTGCCTTGCAGAGAGCCCGCGCTTCAGGATCGTTGCCGGATGCGACATCGACATGAAAATGGCGGCGCCGTTTGCCGCTACCCACAAGCTGGAACTCGTAGACGACTACAGGAGCCTGATCCGGCGCGCCGACCTCGACGCGGTTGCGGTCGTGACCCCTCACCTTTTGCACGAAGAAATGGCCGTCGCTGCGCTTCAAGCCGGCAAGCAAGTTTTTTGTGAGAAACCGCTCGCGCTTACAGCGGCCAGTGCGGAGCGGATCCTGGCGGCAAGCGAAAAGGCCGGCGGCGTTCTTGGTATCGGTCACGAACGGCGATACGAGCCCGCAATGGAGGAAATGCGTCGTCTGTTCGACAGCGGAGTGCTTGGCCGCGTATTGCACATGGACGCCAATGTGAGCCACAACAATTTCCGGAAAATGGATCCGTCGAATTGGCGTCGCGATGCCCGTCACGCCCCGGCCGGTGCCTGGACGGCACTCGGAATTCATCTTGGCGACATGTTTGTATCTCTTGCAGGCAAACCCGTGCGCGTGGCGGCCCGCACGGCGTCGCAGATTTTTCCGGCACCATCAGAGGACTTCGTCAGCGCCGAAATCGACTTCGAGAACGGCGCCCGCGGACGGATCACTTGCATGTCTACACCGCCGTTCTACGGCCGCTTTACGCTGGTTTGCGACCGGGGTTGGGTCGAAACCCAGGAAGGGGGCAATGTAGACAAGGGTATTCCGTCGAGTTTCGTCTATTGCAGTCCGGATGGCGCTCGGCACACGCGAAACTACGAGCACGCGAATACTGTACGCATGAATTTCGAGGCTTGGGCCGATGCGCTCGAAGACCGCGTGCCCTATCGATTTACGAGCGAGCAGTTGCTCGCCAATATCCGCATTCTCGATGCAGTAACCCGCTCGGCGGCGGCGGATGGAAAGCCTATCGCGCTCTGACGCCACGTGCCGCTGGTCCTCGAATTTTGTCCGCATTTAAGCTACACCGCGCCGTATGCAGAGCGAAAAAGAACAAGTTGCACTGTCCTCGATCTTCGCCTCCGCGGGGTTGACCATGGCCAAGGCGATTGTCGGATTTTCCACGGGTTCGCTAGCGATTCTGTCGGAAGCGGGTCATTCGCTTATCGACCTCGGCGCCACGATTATGACGTACATCGCCGTGCGAATTTCGGGCAAACCAGCGGACGCAAAGCATCACTACGGGCATGGCAAAGTGGAGGCCCTTTCGGCCCTTGCCGAGACCGCTCTGTTGTTTCTGCTGTCCGGGATCGTGGTGTGGGAGGCGACCAAGCGCCTGGTCGAGCATGAGGCTCATGTCGTCGAAGCGACCGTGTGGGCCTTCGCCGTTATCGCCGTCTCGATCATTGTCGACTTCTTCCGCGCCCGCGCCCTATCGCAAACTGCGGAAAAAACTTCGAGTCACGCGCTTGAAGCTGACGCGCTCCATTTTTCCTCTGATCTATGGTCCTCTCTGGCAGTGCTGGTGGGGTTGATTGGCGTACGTTTCGGATTGCCGTGGGCGGATTCTGTGGCCGCACTGCTAGTGGCGGTGCTCGTCTGCATTGCCGGCTGGAAGCTCGCCAAACGCACCGTCGACGCGCTGACAGACGTTGCACCACCTGGGGCAACCGAAAAGATCACCGGTCTTGCCGCTCGAATCCCTGGTGTCGTCGCCGTCGAACAGGTGCGCGCCCGCGCAGTGGGTGAGCAAACATTCATCGATCTGACGGTCGCGGTCAGTCGCACATTGCCGCTCGACCGCGTGAGCGCGATCAAAGAGGCGATCATCGCGGCACTGCGCGAGCAAATACCGGGCGCTGAGCCGGTCATCACAACCAATCCTGTCGCACTCAACACCGAAACCGTGCTTGACCGGATCATGGTGATTGCGCGCAACCGGGCGCTCGCCGTGCATCATGTCACTGTCCATGGGCTTCAGGACAAGCTTGCCGTTTCCCTCGATCTGGAAGTCGACGGCAAGCTTTCGTTGCAAGCTGCGCATGAAATGGCTGACGGACTTGAGAGCGCAATAACGGCCGAGCTCGGGTCCGATGTCGAGGTAGAAACCCATATAGAGCCGCTGCAGCCGCAGGATGCCTCCGGACGCGAGGCGCCCCCCGAACGGGTCAAGGCAGTCGCAATGGCTCTATCGGAGCTGGCCGCCAAAGGCCGGCATATCCGCGACGTACACGATGTGCGGGTGCGCGAGACCGGCGAAGGTGAAATTGTCAATTTTCACTGCCGCGTCGATCCGCGTTTGAGCGTCCAAAGCGTTCATGAAAATGTCGACGCTCTTGAACGTGCGCTCAAGGAGCAATCCCCGCCGATCAAACGCGTGATTGGTCACGCCGAACCCATGCGCTAAACCACGCGTAGCGATTGACGCGCTGAGAGACGGCACTAGGGCACGATGACCGCGGCACCTTGCACACGACCGTCGCGTAGATCTGACAACGCCTCGTTTGCGCCCGCCAGCGAATAATGCGTTACCTCGCATCTGACATGCGCCCTAGGCGCAATGTCGAGAAACTCTCGTGCATCTAACCGCGTGAGATTTGCAACCGACATCACCTGTCTCTCCTCCCAGAGCAACCGATAGGGAAAGCTCGGTATGTTCGACATGTGAATTCCTCCGCAGACGACGCGGCCACCTTTTTTCACCGCTTTGAGAGCAATCGGTACGAGCGCACCGACCGGTGCAAAGATAATCGCGGCATCGAGCGGCTCCGGCGGTAATTGATCGGAGGCGCCTGCCCATGCCACCCCGAGGGAAAGAGCAAACCGCTGGGCCGATTCATCGCCAGCGCGCGTGAATGCGAAGACACGCCGGCCCTGCCATTTTGCGACTTGTGCGAGAATGTGTGCGGCAGCGCCAAATCCGTAGAGGCCAAGCGTTTCACCCTCGCCAGCCATGCGATAGCTCCGCCAGCCGATCAGACCTGCGCAAAGCCAGGGCGCGATTTGCAGGTCATCGAGTTCGCTAACCAACGGAAAGCAGAAACGAGCGTCTGCGACCGTATGCGTGGCGAAGCCGCCATCCCGCGTATAGCCGGTAAGAACCGGCCTATCGCAAAGATTTTCGCGGTTGCTGCGGCAAAAGCTGCAGAGGCCACAAGTGCTGCCCAGCCATGGCACCCCAACGCGATCGCCTACCCTCAATGTCTCGACGCCCGCCCCTACTACCTCGACGCGGCCGACGATTTCGTGACCGGGGACGATCGGCAACCTAGGATGCGACAGTTCGCCATCGGCCACATGCAGATCGGTGCGGCAAACTCCGCAGGCCTTTACAGATATCCTGATTTCGCCGGGGCCTGCGACCGGTAACGGCCGCTCGCGCAACACAAGCGGCGTTCGTGGGCGCTCAAGCACCATGGCATGCATGTGTTGCACCATTCTTTCTTCCAATTACCGGCGGAACATCATAGATCACCCCGCATGCGTACCGACACTGCACAGCCGATCCGGCTGCAAGACTACCGCCCGCCCGAGTGGCTGGTTGATCGAGTTTCACTCGATGTCTCGCTGCATCGGAGCAGCGCCAGGGTAAAGGCGACCTTGTGGCTGAAGCCGAACCTGGCCAGCGCGGCGGCCCCATTGGTACTCGACGGCGACGGCTTGAGTCTCGTGTCGCTTAAGCTCGACGGGGCGGCGGTGCCGGATAGCAGTTTCGTCGCAACGCCTGACGGCCTCACAATCCCGCAGCCGCCAAACAGGCCGTTTACTCTCGAAGTTGAGACAATCGTCGATCCATCCGCGAACACGCACCTCTCCGGGCTTTATCGATCGAGCGGCACCTATTGCACGCAATGCGAAGCCGAAGGCTTCCGGCGGATCACTTATTTCCTCGACCGGCCCGACGTCATGGCCGTCTACACCACGCGCATCGAGGCCGACAAAGCTGAGGCACCCATCCTGCTCGCAAATGGCAACCTGGTCGAGGCCGGCGACGCGCGCGACGGACGGCATTTTGCGGTCTGGCACGACCCGTACCCCAAACCGTCCTATCTGTTTGCTCTCGTTGGCGGCGACCTCGCCGTTATCGAAGACCGGTTTGTCACGATGTCGGGACGCACCGTGACGCTGCGGATCTATGTCGAACATGGCAAGGAAGACCGGTGCGGCTACGCGATGGATTCGCTCAAGCGAGCCATGCGGTGGGACGAGGCCGTTTTTGGGCGCGAATACGATCTGGACATCTTCATGATCGTCGCCGTGTCCGATTTCAACATGGGCGCCATGGAGAACAAAGGACTCAACGTCTTCAATGACAAGTATGTGCTTGCCAGCCCCGAGACTGCGACCGATGCTGATTACGCTCATATCGAGGCCGTCATCGCGCACGAGTACTTTCACAACTGGACTGGCAACCGCATCACCTGCCGCGACTGGTTTCAGCTTTGCCTGAAGGAGGGGCTCACCGTATTCCGCGATCAGGAGTTTTCCGCCGACATGCGTTCGCGGCCCGTCAAACGCGTCGCCGATGTTCGCGCGCTTCGCGGCGCGCAGTTCGTCGAGGATGCCGGACCGCTCGCACATCCGGTCCGTCCGGAGACATATCGGGAGATCAACAACTTCTATACGACCACCGTCTACGAGAAAGGCGCCGAGCTGGTTCGCATGGTGCAGACCTTGATCGGCAAAGAAAAATTCCGCGCCGGTATGGATCTGTACTTTGCCCGCCACGACGGCGAGGCCGCAACGGTCGAGCAGTTCATCCAATGCTTTGCAGATGCCAGCGGCCGCAACATGACTCAATTCATGCGATGGTACAGCCAGGCCGGCACCCCGGAGGTAACGGTCGCTGGGCGTTTCGATACGGCACGCAAAACTTTCATCCTGGAATGCTCGCAGGTCGTTCCGGCGACCCCGGGGCAGCCATCGAAAGCACCGATGGTGATTCCGCTTTCGATCGGGCTTGTTGGAAAAGACGGGCGCGATCTCGTGCTTAAGGCCGCGGACGGCAGACCGCTTGAAGGCCAAACCATCGTGTTGGCCGAACGAACGGCCCGGTTTGAGTTCGCCGACGTCGGAGAACGCCCAGTTCTTTCTATCAATCGCAGCTTTTCCGCGCCGATCAACCTGGTAACCGATCTCGGTACCGACGATCTCGCTTTCCTGGCGACACATGACAGCGACCCATTCAATCGCTGGCAGGCGCTTCAGACTATCTCAATGCGCCTGCTTCTCGACAACGTTGCGGCGACTCGGGCCGGGGCGCCGCCGCGCCAAGACGACAGGCTCGCGAAGGCACTTGTTGCGGTGCTTGAGGACAGCACCTTGGAGCCTGCATTTGCCGCATTGGCTCTGATCTTGCCCAGCGAGGGTGATATTGCGCGCGAGATCGGGAAGGACATTGACCCTGATGCCATCTTCCAGGCGCGCACTGCCCTGCGGATGGAACTCGGCGAGCGTCTCGGCGTCCCTCTCACGGCGATCTATGAGCGAATGACCGGCGGGGGCCACTACACTCCTGATGCTGGCAGCGCCGGGCGGCGCGCCTTGCGGAATGCCGTCCTCGATCTCTTGGCGGCGAACGGCGCACCCGCGGCGATTGCGCGCGCCGCCGGGCAATATCGGAGCGCTGACAACATGACGGACCGCATGGCGGCGCTCGCGACCCTATCCTTGTATGATGTGCCGCAGCGCGAGAACGCCTTGGCCGATTTCTACAACCGCTTTGCGGGCGATCCACTGGTGGTAGACAAGTGGTTCTCATTGCAAGCGACGATCCCGCATCGAGAGACGCTCAGCCACGTCCGCACCCTCACCACCCACCCCGCTTTCTCGCTTGCCAATCCCAACCGGGTTCGCTCGCTCATCGGAGCCTTCGCGCAAGGCAATACCACACAATTCAACCGCCCCGACGGGGCCGGCTACGATTTCATCGCTGACAACGTGCTCGCTCTCGACCAGAAAAATCCGCAGGTTTCGGCACGTCTCGCAACCGCTTTCCGTAATTGGCGCACAATGGAGCACGGTCGACAGACGAAGGCCGAAGGCGCCTTGCGGCGGATCAGGGCAGCATCCCCTCTTTCACGCGACCTTTCAGATATCGTCGATCGGGCTCTGGCTACCCCGTGAAACGGCCGCTTTGTGTTGCAAAAACTATTCGTGGGTAACTTTTTTTAAATATTTGACTCTTCGGACTCTCGACAAATCGGCGCCCATCGATTCCAATCGGCAAGTGATTCGGGAAGCGATGCGGCACATCCTTCCGTCTCGTGGGTGACAGGGGAACTTCCAACGGAGGCCGACTATGGCGCGCGCCGATACGGCGAGTGCGTCTGCACATCCCGATTCCATCAA
>Ga0310897_10000005_pt1 | contig 33563 bp, 40 predicted proteins | sample C8D2metaG_FD_203913 | JGI IMG/M metagenome (GOLD analysis project Ga0310897, IMG submission 203913) | Lab incubated soil microbial communities from West Virginia University Organic Research Farm, Morgantown, WV, United States - C0D1 | ecosystem: Environmental > Terrestrial > Soil > Agricultural...
AGATCCCCGCCACCTTGGTGCGGAAATCATGATCGGTCTCGATCTGGCCGCGGTTGTTGACCTGCAGCCCCGCCTTGTCGAGGCCGAGGCCATCGGTGTTGGGCCGGCGGCCGATCGACACGAGCACGCAGTCGGCCTCGATGGTTTCCGAAGCGCCACCCTTGGCAGGCTCGACCGTCAGCGTCGCCTTGCCGCCCTTGACGGTCACGCCGGTAACCTTGGTGCCGAGTTTGAACTCGATCCCCTGCTTCTTCATGATCTTGTTGGCTTCCTTGCGGACTTCGCCGTCGAAGCCCGGCAGGATCTGGTCGAGGAATTCGACGCAGGTCACCTTGGCGCCCAAGCGCCGCCACACCGAGCCAAGCTCCAGCCCGATCACGCCGGCGCCGATCACCACCATATGCTCGGGAACCTTGGGGAGTTCGAGCGCTCCGGTGCTGTCGACCACGACCTTCTGGTCGATCTCGACGCCCGGAAGCGGAGTGACTGACGATCCGGTGGCGATGACGATATTCCTGGCCGTCACGGTGCGGTCGCCAACTTTGACCGAATTCGGGCCGGTGAAGGTCCCATAGCCCTTCAGCCATTCGACCTTGTTCTTCTTGAACAGGAATTCGATGCCGCCGGTGAGGCTCTTGACCGCGTCCTTGCGCTGGCCGTGCATTGTGTCGAGGTCGAGCTCGGGCTTCACCTTGATGCCGAGCTTGGCAAAGGCGCCATTGGCGGCGGCGTCATAATATTCCGAGGCGTGGAGCATCGCCTTCGACGGGATGCAGCCGACGTTGAGGCAAGTGCCGCCGAGCGTCTCGCGTCCTTCGGCGCAGGCGGTCTTGAGGCCGAGCTGAGCGGCGCGGATCGCGGCGACATAACCGCCCGGACCGGAGCCGATTACCAGCACATCATAGTCAAACTGCTCAGCAGCCATAATCTAACTCCGTTCGCCCTGAGCCTGTCGAAGGGCAGTTTTTCTACTTTTGCCTTCTCAAGTGGAAGGACAGGGCTTCGACCAGCTCAGCCCGAACGGTTTGTGGGTACGCTTAAAGATCAATCAAGAGGCGGGTCGGGTCTTCGATCGCTTCCTTCACGCGAACGAGGAAGGTCACGGCCTCCCGGCCGTCGATCAGGCGATGGTCGTAGGACAGCGCCAGATACATCATCGGCCGGGCGACAATCTGGCCGTCGCGCACCACCGGCCGTTCCTCGATGCGGTGCATGCCGAGCACCGCCGACTGCGGCGGATTGATGATCGGGCTCGACAGCAAGGAGCCGAACACGCCGCCGTTGGAGATGGTGAAAGTGCCCCCCTTCATATCCTCGGCGGTCAAACTGCCGTCCTTGGCTTTCTTGCCATAGGCCGCGATCGCTTTCTCGATCTCGGCGAAGCTCAGCTTGTCGGCGTCGCGAATGACCGGGACGACCAGGCCCTTGGGGGCCGACACCGCGACCGAAACGTCGAGGAAGTCGGAATAGACGATCTCATCGCCCTCGATGCGGGCGTTGACCGATGGCACGTCGCGAGCGGCGAGCGCCACGGCTTTGACGAAGAAGCCCATGAAACCGAGCCGAATACCGTGCTTCTTCTCGAACAAATCCTTGTAGCGGGCGCGCGCGTCGATCACCGCCGTCATGTCGACGTCGTTGTAGGTGGTGAGCAGCGCCGCGGTGTTCTGCGCGTCCTTGAGGCGGGTTGCGATGGTCTGGCGGAGCCGGGTCATCTTGACCCGCTCTTCGTGGCGCTCACCGGCGGCTCTGGCCGGCTGGGGTGCCGGCGCTGGCGCGGCCGCGGCAACCGGGGCTTTCACTTCCGGCTCATGGACCGGTGCCGGGGTGCCGTCCTTGGCCTTGGCCGCCAGCAGCACGTCATCCTTGGTGATGCGGCCATCCTTGCCGGTGCCGTGGATCTTCGACGGGTCGACATGGTGCTCGAGCACCGCTCGACGCACGGCCGGCGACAGAGTCAGGTCGGCATGGTCGGCCGGAGCCGCGGCATGGTCTTCGCGCAGCGCCGGATTCTCGCCCGCGCCGACCGGATTGACCTGGGCGCCTGCGACTTCGGTTTGTCCCTGGCCGGTAGCCGGCTCGGCCGCCGCCGGTGACGATGGAGCAACAGTGGCACCAGGCTCGCTTTGGCCGCTACCGCCGGCAGCAGCGCCGCTCGCCTCGCCAATGCGCGCAATCACCGCGCCGACCTCAACCGTGTCGCCTTCCTTGAACAGCTGCTCGCTCAGGGTTCCGGCAACCGGCGACGGCACTTCGACCGACACCTTGTCGGTCTCCAGGCTGGCGATCGGCTCATCGGCCGCAACCGCTTCGCCCGGCTGCTTGAGCCACTGCGCCAGCGTCCCTTCGGTGATCGATTCGCCCAGCGCTGGGACCTTCACATCGGTGGCCATGGGTAGCGTTTCCCTTACGAAGCTTGTGCGGATGCTCGCCCGCGGCTGCTATGCCCCAGCGCGTCGGCGATCAAGGCTGCCTGTTCGGCAGCATGGCGCTTGGCCAGCCCGGTCGCCGGCGAAGCGGAAGCGGCACGGCCGGCGTAACGCGGCCGCAACCTGACGTGGCCGGCTTCGGCCAGACAGTCCTCAAGCAAATCTTCGGCGAACTGCCAGGCGCCATTGTTCTTCGGCTCTTCCTGCGCCCAGACCAGCTCCTCCAGCCTGGGCATCGCCTTCAGCCGTTTGACCAAGGGTTCGGACGGGAAGGGGTAGAGCTGCTCGATGCGGATGATCTCGGTAGACGTGTCGCCCGCCGCATCGCGCGCTTCCATCAGCTCATAGCTTAGCTTGCCCGAGCAGAGCACCGCGCGGCGCGTCTCGCCGGCGGCCGGTGGGTTGAGATCGCTCAAAATGCGGTGAAAATGCCCTTCGCCGATGAAATCGTCGCGCTTCGATACCGCAAGCTTGTGCCGCAGCAGCGACTTGGGCGTCATCATCACCAACGGCTTGCGGAAATCGCGCAGCATCTGGCGGCGCAGGATATGGAAATATTGGGACGGCGTAGTGCAGTTGGCGACCTGGATATTATCCTCGGCGCAGAGCTGCAGGTAGCGCTCCAGCCGGGCCGAGCTATGCTCCGGTCCCTGCCCTTCGAAACCATGCGGCAGCAGCAGCACCAGCCCCGAAGCGCGCAGCCACTTGGCCTCGCCGGCGGCGATGAACTGATCCATGATCGTCTGCGCGCCGTTGGCGAAGTCGCCGAACTGCGCTTCCCACAGTACGAGTGCGCGCGGATCGGCCTGTGAATAGCCATATTCGAAGCCAAGCACGCCGAACTCGCTGAGCGGACTGTCGAGAACTTCGAACCAGGGCTGGCCGGCCTGGTCACGCTTGGTGCTTAGCGGAACATATTTATCGCCACTCGTTTGGTCGGTCCAAACCGCATGGCGCTGGCTGAAAGTGCCGCGGCCGCTGTCCTGGCCCGACAGGCGCACCCGGAATCCATCCTCGACCAGGCTGCCAAATGCCAGCGCCTCGCCGGTCGCCCAGTCGATGCCCTGCCCCTCGTCGAGGGCCTTCTTCTTGGCTTCGAGGATCCGCCCCAACGTCTTGTGTATCGTCAGCCCTTCGGGGACGGTCGTCAGCAGCGCCGAGAGGCGCGCATATTGGTCGTCTGGGATGGCGGTGTTGACGTTGCGCCGCGCATCGACGGGCTCGCCAGGCGTTCCGAGGCCTTCCCAGCGTCCTTCGAACCAGTCGGCCTTGTTTGGCAAATAGCTGGTTCCAGCCTCGAATTCGGTTTCGAGATGCTGGACGAAGGCGGCGGTGGTCCCGTCGATCCATTTCTGGTCGACCACGCCCTCGGCGATCAGCCGCGCACCATAGAGCTGACTGACCGGCGGATGCTGCTTGATCGCCGCGTACATCAGCGGCTGGGTGAAGCTGGGCTCGTCGCCCTCATTGTGACCGAAGCGGCGGTAGCACCACATGTCGATGACGATGTCGCGATTGAACGCCTGACGGAACTCGATCGCCATCTTGCAGGCGAAGGTCACCGCTTCGGGATCGTCGCCGTTGACGTGGAAGATCGGCGCCTGGACTGCCTTGGCAACGTCCGACGGATAGGGCGACGAGCGCGCGAACTGAGGGCTAGTGGTGAACCCGACCTGGTTGTTGATGACGAAATGGATCGTGCCGCCAGTTTCGTACCCGGGTAGGCCGGAAAAGCCGAAACACTCGGCCACGATCCCCTGCCCCGCGAAGGCCGCGTCGCCGTGCAGCAGCAGCGGCAGGACGGTATCGCCCTCGACATCGCCCTTGCAGGTCTGGCTGGCACGGGCCTTGCCCAGCACCACCGGATCGACCGCTTCAAGATGCGACGGGTTGGGCAGCAGCGACAGGTGTACCTTGTTGCCGTCGAATTCGCGGTCCGACGAGGTGCCGAGGTGATATTTGACGTCGCCCGAGCCGCCGACGTCGGCCGGGTTGGTCGCCCCGCCGGCGAATTCATGGAAGATGGCGCGATAGGGTTTGCCCATCACGTTGGAGAGGACGTTGAGCCGCCCGCGGTGCGCCATGCCGACGTCGATTTCCTCGACGCCACTGGCGCCGCCATATTTGATCACCGCTTCAAGTGCCGGAATGGCGCTCTCGCCCCCGTCGAGCCCAAAGCGCTTGGTGCCGACATATTTCTTGGCGAGGAATTTTTCCCACTGTTCGCCCTGGATCACCTTTTCCAGGATCGAGCGCTTGCCCTCCGGCGTGAAGCTGATCGCGGCGTCCTTGCCCTCCATCCGGTCCTGCAGGAAGCGGCGCTCTTCCAGGTCGTTGATGTGCATATATTCGAGGCCGACCGAGCCGCAGTAATTGGCCTGGAGCACCGGAAGTATCTGGCGGATCGAGGCATATTCGAAGCCCAGTGTACCCGCGAGGTAGATTTTGCGGTCGAGGTCCGCGTCGGTGAAGCCATGATAGGCGGGCGTGAGGTCGGCCGGCAGCTCGCGCTGGCTTAGCCCAAGCGGATCGAGATTGGCTGCGAGGTGCCCGCGCACGCGGTAGGTGCGGATCAGCATCATCGCCCGGATGCTGTCCTCGGCAGCCCGGCGGATCGCCGTTTCGTCGGTAATGCCGGTCGCGGCAACAGCGGCCTTGGCCTCGACGGCCACCTTCTCGATGGTTGCTTCGGTCGGATCGAGTCCGACGTTGACCGGGTCGAGCTCCGCCACCGGCCAGTTCGGCCGTGCCCAGCTGGGTCCTTGCTCCCGCTCGATCGCCAGTGATTCCATCGCCCGGACTAAGCTCCCAGCAGTTCCTTCAGGGTCGTACCCAATTCAGATGGGCTCGGAGAGACCCGGATTCCAGCCGCTTCCATCGCCGCGATTTTGGACTCGGCGTCTCCCTTGCCGCCCGACACGATCGCGCCGGCATGCCCCATGCGGCGGCCCGGAGGCGCGGTGCGGCCGGCAATGAAGCCGACCGTGGGCTTGCGCCGCCCGCGCTTAGCCTCGTCGGCGATGAATTGCGCCGCCTGTTCCTCGGCATCGCCGCCGATCTCGCCGATCATGATGATCGACTTGGTCTCGTCGTCAGCCAGGAACAACTCGAGCACGTCGATGAAGTTGGTGCCGTTGACCGGATCGCCGCCAATCCCGACCGCAGTGGTCTGGCCGAGCCCCTCGTTGGTCGTCTGGAACACCGCCTCATAGGTCAAGGTGCCGGAACGCGAGACCACGCCGACGCTGCCCTTCTTGAAGATATTGCCCGGCATGATGCCGATCTTGCACTCTTCAGGCGTCAGCACGCCGGGGCAGTTCGGGCCGATCAGCCGCGACTTGGAAGCGCTGAGCGCGCGCTTGACCCGAACCATGTCCAGCACCGGAATGCCCTCGGTGATCGCGACGATCAGTGGCACTTCGGCGTCGATCGCTTCGCAGATCGAGTCGGCAGCGAAGGGCGGCGGAACGTAAATCACGCTGGCTGTTGCGCCGGTCTTTTCGACCGCTTCCTCGACCGTATTGAATACCGGCAGGCCGATGTGGGTCGTGCCGCCCTTTCCCGGCGTGACGCCGCCAACCATCTGCGTGCCATAGGCCAATGCTTGCTGCGTATGGAACGTCCCGGTCTCCCCGGTCATCCCCTGGGTGATGACCTTGGTGTTCTTGTTGACGAGGATCGACATTTAATTCTTGCCCTTTCGGAGCGCGGCGAACTGAACCTGGCCGTCGGTTTTTTCAATCGGACGGACATAAATGGTAGTGATGCTTCCCGTTGCGGGATCGGCGATCGACCATTCGGCTTCATAGAATTTCTTGCGCTTGCCCTTGCGGTCCAACGCTTGGCCGGCGTTGTACGGCTGGCTGCCAATCAGCTTTGACATGGCGTCTTCGCTGGCGACGATATCGGCCGGGCCGGCAACGGCCACCGTCAGGCTGCACTGGCTGTATTTGTTGAAGAACAGGTTCGAGCCGACGTTGAGCGCGGCGTCCGCGGAAACCCACCCGCCCAGCTCGACCGGCTGCTTGAACGGAACCATCAGCGGCCGATAGGTGAAGCCCCACGCCGACGCCACGGCCTGTTTGCCGGCGCTTTCCCGGTTCAGGCCTGTGTCCAGGCAAAGGTTCTTGAACATCGCGGCGGCGGCGCTGGCATCGTGGCCGGCTGCCGTGAACTTATCGACCGGCGCCCCGGCGAATTGCATGGTCAAGACTCGTCCGCGCTCATCGAGCCACGGGGCGGCCTGGGCGGAGGCTGCAACCGTTGAGCCGATGAGTGCAAACGCGACAAAGTGACGCATCAGCCCAGCGACCCGTCGATCTGCTTGCAGGCTACCAGCAGTTCTTTCACCGCATCGACGCTGACCTGGAAGTTACCCTTGGCCTCGTCGTCGAGCGCGATCTCGATCACTTCTTCGACGCCGTTGGCGCCGATCACGGTCGGGACGCCGACGTAGAGCCCGTCGAGGCCATATTTGCCGTCGACATAGACCGCGCAGGGCAGGATGCGCTTCTGGTCGCCCAGATAGGCTTCGGCCATGGCGATCGCGCTGGTGGCCGGCGCATAATAGGCCGAGCCGGTCTTCAGCAGGCCGACGATCTCGCCGCCGCCGCCGCGGGTGCGCTTGACGATCTCGTCGATCCTTTCCTTGGAGGAACGGCCCATCTTGACCAGGTCGTCGACCGGAATTCCCGACACCGTCGTGTAGTTTGTGACCGGCACCATCGTGTCGCCGTGACCGCCGAGCACGAAGGCGTTGACGTCCTTGACGCTGACGCCGAACTCCCAGGCGAGGAAGGTCGCGAAGCGAGCGGAATCCAGGACGCCGGCCATGCCGACCACCTTTTTGTGCGGCAGGCCGGAAAATTCGCGCAGCGCCCAGACCATCGCGTCCAGCGGATTGGTGATGCAGATCACGAATGCGTTGGGGCAATGCTGCTTGATGCCCTCACCCACCGCCTTCATCACGCCGAGGTTGATACCCAAGAGGTCGTCGCGGCTCATGCCCGGCTTGCGCGGCACGCCGGCGGTGACGATGACCACGTCGGCGCCGGCGATGTCGGCGTAGTCGTTAGTGCCTTTAATGCTGGCGTCGAAGCCCTCGATCGGACCGCACTGCGACAGGTCGAGCGCCTTCCCCTGCGGAATGCCCTCGGCGATGTCGAACAGGACGATGTCGCCCATTTCCTTCTTCGCCGCGAGATGCGCCAGCGTGCCACCGATCATTCCCGCGCCGATCAGCGCAATCTTCTTGCGAGCCATTGAGGTTCCGGTCCCCTTGATGAGCGTGTGAGGCCCGGACCGCAGCAAGCAGCCCGGGATTTGGCGCGCGCTCTAGACCGGGAGTCGGCGCGGGGCAACCTTTCGCAAGCGCGGAAAATCCGCGCGTTTGGCTACTTCGCTTCGATCAGGCTGAGGATGTTGCCGTCCGGGTCCTTGAACCAGGCAGTCTTCATGCCTTCGCCCTCGAAAATGTCGCCATTGGCTTTGAGGCCCTCGAGGTCATAATGCTCGAAGGCGATGCCCTTGTCCTTGAGGCCGCGGACTTCTTGCTGGATGTCGTCGACATCGAAAGTCAGCGCGGTAGCTTTGTTGGTCCCTGCGAACTCGGAGCGATAGACGCTGAGCCTAGTGTCGCCGCTCTTCAGCATGAAGCCCTCGCCGAAATCGTCGACCTCCTTGAGCCCGAGCTTTTCCTCATAGAATTTGCGGGCGCGATCGAGATCCTTGACCGCAATCATCGGGGTGGCGTCGGATTTACCGAGCATGGTGTTTCTCCTCCTTTGGGTGAGACAAGAAAAACGGCTTGGCTCCATCCTGTGTTCCGGCATTCGCCATGCTGAACGGGCGGCTCATGGATCATTCAGGCCCATTGGCGCATTGTACCGGACATGAAACATCTCCTGATCCTCGCGGGCGTCACGACGCTCGCCGCTACCGCCCCGGTTTATGGGAAGCCGGACCATGCCAAGGGCCACAACGGCTACGCCTACGGCTATGGCCATAGCTGCCCGCCGGGCCTCGCCAAGAAGAATAACGGCTGCCTGCCGCCAGGCCAGGCGAAGAAGCTATACAACAGGGGCCAGCGCTGGCCTGGCAACTATGGCTACGCCTGGAACTACAACCAGATTCCCTACGACCTGCGCAACCGCTACGGCTTCGACCCGAACGATCGCTATTATTACGGCGACGGTTACCTCTACCAGGTCGACCCGGCGACGATGCTGATTTCGCAGGTGGTCAGCGCGATCCTGCGCTAGGCCCTATTTCGAGAGGTCCCGGATTACGCTCTCCCAGTGCAGCACGTCATCGTACATGGCGCGCACCGGGATTCGCTCGTCGAGGCCGTGGGCGCGCTCGTCATCGGGCGAAATGCCCCAGCTGCCGTCGATGTCGTAGACCGGGATGCCCTGGGCGCGGAAGAAGCTGCCGTCGCTCGCCCCGGTCGACATCAGCGGAAAGACGTGCATCGCCGGACCGTGGAACCGCTGGATCGAGGCGGTGACCGCCTTCAGCACATCGGCGCGAATGGGTGACGGCGGGGTCGGCACGCCGATGTAGTTGGGGTCCGGCTTCACCTCGACCTTGGAACCGGCAAGCTGCTGGAGCTCGGCCTGGACGGTCTTCGGGTCGACTCCCGGCATGATCCGGCAATTGACCGTCGCCTTAGCGCTCTGGGGCAGCGCATTGTCGGCATGGCCGCCTTCCAGCATCGTCGCTACGCAACGGGTGCGGGTCAGGCCGACTTCCAGCGGATTGGCCTCGATCGCGTCGGCAGCCGCGCCGTCGTTGGGGTTGGCCAGCCACCGCCGTATCGCCTGGCCCAGCGCGCTGTCGCCTTCCTGCCGGGCCCGTTCCTCGAAATAACCGCGGCTGGTGTCGTTGAGCATCGGTGTGAAGCGGTGCGCCTGCAGCGCCTTCAGTGCATCGGCAAGATCGTAGATCGCATTGTCGGGCCGCGGCCGGGAGCTGTGGCCGCCCGGATTGTGGGTGGTGAAGAAATAGGTCTGGAAGGTCTTTTCGGCGGTCGAAATACCGCAGCCTAGCGGCCGGAACTGGCGGTCGTACGAACCGCACCCACCATCGGCGTTGAGCCCGAACTCGGCGTCGGTGAGGTTGCGCCATTCGGTCGAGCCAAGCGTCGCGCCGCGGCCCATCGTTTCCTCGTCACCGCTGTAGAACAGGATGATGTCGCGATTGGGCTTGAATCCAGCCGCTTTCAGCTTGAGCACCGCCATAGTGGTGGCGACGATGCCATTCTTCATGTCGGACGCGCCGCGGCCGAGGAAATAGCCGTCCTGCTCGCGAAAGGTAAACGGATCGAACGTCCAGTCCGCGCGCTTTGCTTCGACCACGTCCATATGCCCAAGGATCAACATCGGCTTCTTGGTCGCATGGGCGGAACGCCAGCGGACGATCAGCGCCGCGGTCTTGTCTCCGGCAACCCCTTCATAGGGCATGACCTTGATATCGTTGTCCGGAATGCCGGCGGCCTTGAATTGTTCGGCCAGCAGATTCGCCATGCGCGGCACTTCGCCGCGGTTATGGACGGTCGGGATCTCGATCACCTGCTGCAGCAGGCTGCGGGTCTTTGTCTGCCAGGCCGGATCGAGCTTGGTCGGCACCGTCCTGGGATCGGTCGCGGCAATGGCGGCGGTCGACAGGCAGGCCACGACAGCCGCGGCAAACACTCGCTTCATTTCATCTACTCCTATTTGCCGGCCAGTTCGCGCAGCATGAGCTGCCAGTGGATGACATTGTCATAGAGGGACTGCACCGGCAGGCGCTCATCCCTGCCATGCGCCCGGAAGTCGATCGGGACGACCACCCAGCCGCCGTTGGTGCCGTAAATCGGAATCCCGGCGACGCGGAATGGCCGCCCGTCGGTCGCGCCGGTCGACATTTCGGGGAATACCGGCATGCCGGGATGCAGCGCGCGGACCGCGTTGGTGTAGGCGTTCGTCACGTCGGGCCGTAGCGGCGAAGACAAGGACGCCACCTGATCGTCGTTGCGAGTCACCACCACGAGGGGATTTGCGACTACCCGCTCAAGCTCGGTCTTGATCTCGTTTGGATCGCCGCCAGGGAAGATGCGGCAGTTGACCATCGCTGTCGCCAGTTGCGGCAGCGCATTGTCGGCATGACCGGCGAATAGCCGGGTCGGAACGCAGCGTGTCCGCGTCAGCCCGACTTCGCTTTCGCTAGCCTCGATGAAATCGGCAGCCTCGGTATCATTATTATTTGCCAGCCACCGCCGCATAGCATCGCCCAGCGGCCCCTTCTCCTGCTTCTCGCGCCCCTGGAAATAGGCACGTGTCGTCGGGCCCATCTGCGGCGCGAATTTATAGGCCTCGAGCCGTTCGAGCGCATGCATCAGGTCATAGATGGCATTGTCCTTGCGCGGCTTTGACGAATGGCCGCCGCGGTTGCGGACCGTCAGCGTGTAGCCGGCATAGGTCTTCTCGGCGCTCTGCATGGTGAAGCCGGCGGGCGATCCGTCGGGGTTGAACCCGCCACCGCCTCCATCGGCGTTGAGGCCGTATTCGGGATGGCCGAGCAGGTCGAGCCACTCGCTTGCGCCCTTCTTCGCACCGATGCCGTTGGTTTCTTCGTCGCCGGTGAACAGCACGACGATGTCGCGCTTCGGCTTGAACCCCGCTGACTTCAAATTGATCATCGCCTGGGTGATGCCGACGATGCCGTCCTTCATGTCGGTCGAGCCGCGGCCATAATAATAACCGTCGCGCTCGGTCATCGTGAACGGGTCGGTGGTGGAATCCTCGCGCTTGGCCTCGACCACGTCCATGTGGCCCATCAGCATGATCGGCTTGGCCTTGGGCGTGCCCGCCGCGCGCCAGCGGACGATCAGCGCTGCCGTCTCGTCTTCGCCGGAGGTCGCGCTGCCGGTGTGGTAAGGCAGGACATGGATATCGGCCTCGGTAAAGCCCGCGGCCTTGAACTGGTTGGCGACATATTGCGCCATTTCCGGCGTGCGGTGGCGGCCGATCACCGTCGGCGTGTTGATGACATGTTCGAACATGTCGTGGGTCGCGGTGCGCTGGGCCGGGGTCAGGCTAGGCTTGGCTGGAGGGGCGGCGATTGCGGTCGCCGATGCGGCAGCAAGCATGAGGGCGGCAACGAGGCGCATGGTCCGAGTCTCCTGATCTGATTTTGGCGCCACGCTAGGTTGCGTTTCGCTACCGTCAATCCTCATGAAGGCCGTGGCCTTCCTCCAGGTAGCCGGCGCTCTGCATTTCCTCGAGCCGGCTGGCCGTCCGGTCGAATTCGAACCGTCCGTCGCCGGCGGGATACAAGCCTGCCGGCTCCGCGTCCGCCGCGGCGAGCAGCTTCACCCGATGTTCGTAAAGCGCGTCTATCAGGGTCACGAACCGCGCCGCCTCATTGCGCATCTCGCGCGTCATCACCGGGATTCCGACGATGATCACCGTGTGGAAGCGGCGGGCGATGGCGAGGTAGTCGGCCGCCCCGCGCGCCTCGCCGCACAAGCGCTTGAATGAAAAGACCGCGACTCCCTTGAGGCTCTTCGGGACGTGAATCGTCCGTCCGCCGCCCACGTCCAATTCCTCGGTCGGCACCTTGGCGCGGTCCTCGACCGGATAATCGGTCAGCTGGAAGAAAGCGGCGCTCAGCGTGGCGGTCGCATCCGGCCCGTTGGGCACCAGCCAAGTGTCCAGGCCCTGCATCCGGTCGAGCCGGTAATCGGTCGGCCCGTTGAGAGGCAGGACCTCCATTTTCGCTTCGATCAGCTCGATGAAGGGCAGGAATAGCTCGCGGTTGAGCCCATCCTTGTAGAGGCCCTTCGGCGGCCGGTTGGAGGTGGTGACGATCGCCACGCCTTCGTCGATCATCGCCGTGAACAGCCGCGACATGATCATCGCGTCGGCGCTGTTGGTGACCATCATCTCGTCAAAGGCAAGGAACTTCACTTCCTCCGCGATCTGCTCAGCCACCCGGATGACCGGATCGCCTTCCTCGCCCTTGCGCGCTTCGCGCAGGCGCTGGTGCACCTCCAGCATGAAAGCGTGGAAATGGGCCCGTCGCTTCGGCTGAACGTCGATCTGGTCGAACGCCAGGTCCATCAGCATCGACTTGCCGCGCCCGACCCCGCCCCACAGATAGATGCCGCAGGCCTGTTGCCGCTTGCCAAGCAGCCGCTTCAGCAGGCCCCCGTTGTCGGCAAGCCCAGCCGCGAAGCGGTCGAGGGCCTGCACGGCTTTGGCCTGGTCCGGATCGGGTTTCAGCTCTCCCGCCGCGACCAGCGCGGCATAGGCCCTACCGACGGGCCCCATCGTCATCCATGGCGGGGGCGTTGGGGCGGGTGACGCGCTTCAGCGTACCGGTGAAAGCGTAGCAAATCTCGCCATCCTGCTCGCAATGGCCCTCGAAAAAGACCAGCCCGCCCTTGGTCTGTTTGAGCAGCCGGACATGGGCATCGAGCGGCAGGCCGACGCGCCCGCGGGCGACGAACCGCGTATGGCAATCGAGAGTGACATAATGGCCCTCGGCCATGCCGGCGCAGCGTCCTCCAGCGAATAGGCTCATGTCGATGAAGCTCATCACGGCCCCGCCATGGATCGACCCGCCCATGTTCATATGGGCCTCCGTCGGGGTCATGCGACACAGCGCCTGCCCCTCGCCGTCTGGTTTGAACAGCAGGCGCCCGGTCTGGGAGGCAAATGAACCGCGTGGGAAGTCGCCCCAGCTGTACCAGCCGGGGTTTTCCGGATCCTCGCGAGCGCCATTGGGCAGGCGCGATGTCTGGTCGTTCAAGCAGCCCGCTCCGCGATCAGCTTCTTGGTCTCGGCGATCGCCTTGGCCGGGTTCAGCCCTTTGGGGCAGACGTTGGCGCAGTTCATGATGGTGTGGCAGCGATAGAGCCGGAACGGGTCCTCAAGCTGGTCAAGCCGCTCGCCGGTCGCCTCGTCGCGGCTGTCAGCCAGCCAGCGATAGGCTTGAAGCAGGATCGCGGGGCCCAAGAACTTGTCGGCGTTCCACCAATAGCTGGGGCAGCTGGTCGAACAGCAGGCGCAAAGGATGCACTCGTAGAGCCCGTCGAGCTTGGCCCGGTCGTCGGGCGACTGCAGTCGCTCCTTGCCCGACGGCTCAGGCGAAGCGCTCTTCAGCCAGGGCTGGATCGAGGCATATTGTGCGTAGAAATGGGTCATGTCGGGGACCAGGTCCTTGACTACATCCATGTGCGGCAGCGGAGTAATCCGGACCTCGCCCCTGATGTCCTCGATCGCGGTCGTGCAGGCGAGGCCGTTCTTGCCGTCCATGTTCATCGCGCAGGAGCCGCAAATCCCTTCGCGGCAGGAGCGGCGGAAGGTCAGCGTCGGGTCGATCTCATTCTTGATCTTGATGATCGCGTCGAGAACCATTGGCCCGCACTTGTCGAGATCGATGGTGTAATTGTCGTAACGCGGGTTCTGGCCCGTGTCGGGATCGTAGCGGTAGACTTTGAATTTCTTGAGCCGCTTGCCCTCTTCGGCCCGGTGTGCACGGCCCTTTTTGATCTTGCTGTTCTTGGGCAGGAAGAATTCGGCCACGAGCGTCCTCGCATGAAACGGGTTTCATGGGCCGCTAGCACCGAGGGCGCGCGTACCGCAAGCAAAGTGGGAAAATGACTTGAAGCGGCTCGACGCAAAAATCGCGGAACCCAGAAATGGTAAACCCCGCCAGTTTGACCTGGCAGGGTTCCCATGTTTCGGATCCGAAGACCCGATCCACGAGTTCAAGCTAGCGGCCCCACCGGACTCCGCAAGCCCTTTTTTCACGCCGACTCGGTCATATTCAAAATAGCTGTGGATAAGTCTGTGGAGAGAAATGCGAGGCCTTTGGCCAAAGCAACGGAATTCACTCGCCAAGTGTCCGGTCGCCCCCTACCACAAGTTTTCAGTAGGACGACGCGTTATGCCGACATATCGGCTCTACAAGCTGGATTTGTCCGGAAAATTCGAATCATCGGTAGATATGCAAGCGGCGGACGACGACGCAGCTCTCGACGCGGTGCGCGCGTTCAAGCATCCCTGTGTTTGCGAGCTGTGGCTGGCGAGGCGCCTGGTCGGGCGGGTCTCGGCGGCCTAGGCGGCTTGCCTGATGATCTTGACCAGGTCGGAGCGGATCTTGCGTCCCATCAGATGGGCATCGACGTAGGAATAGCCTTCTTTCCTGAGCTGGACACGGATGTCCTCGACGGTCGCCAACTGCAGCGCAAGTTGGAAGGCGCGTTCGATGATGCCGGCGGCTTGAACCATCATTGGGCTGGCACCCCGGTGCCGTACAGCTTGGCGTCGGCAATCCGCGCTGCATAGCCTTCCGCTAGCTTGCGATGCGCTACCCGCGAGCTAGTGCAGGCCGCCTTGTCGGACAATTGAAGCGAAACAATATATCGCTGATATAGATAATTGAGGTCCATAATTGGCTCCGATACAGTAAGCGGGAGCACAATTTCGTCTCTCTGCCGCGCACAGCCTACAGAGGAATAAAGCGCGGTTTTTCATTTGTAACACATGCTCCTAACTATTCCTAACTCCTCGGATTATTTTAGATCACGGGTTACATTTGCCCGAAATTCGTCTATATGACCTTGGCTACCAGTCGCAAATTGACGGTCTTTGGCGCTTTGCGGCTCCTCTTTCCTTCTATCTCGCAGCTCTTAGCACCCGGAATCCGACGTTCGGGCTCCGCCATAGAAGGAATATTGATATGCCAATCGGCACCGTAAAATTTTTCAACGACGCCAAGGGCTATGGGTTCATCCAGCCCGACACTGGCGACGGCGACGCGTTCGTCCACATCTCCGCGGTTGAGCGGGCTGGCCTGCAGACGCTTCGCCAGGACCAGCGCCTCTCCTTTGACATGGAGCAGGATCGCCGCGGCAAGATGAGCGCGGTCAACCTCAAGCTTGAAGACCAAACCGCGCCGCAAGCGCAGTAAGCACCTTCCGGCATGGCACTTTCCAACACGCTGAAATTCTACCTCGATAGGGTGGAACAGGCGCGCGAAGATGCCGAGGCGGCAACGCTGTCCAACATAAGGGACCGTTGCCGCCGTTCGGAAGCGGCCTGGACACAATTGGCCGAGCGGGCCTCCTTGGCGGAACGCAATCGGCAGAAACTGGAATTGATGAAGGCGGCTGTGCCGCCAGTTGAACAATGATGAAGACAATCAAGAAACCAAGAGCCCAGAAACCTGGCGATCAGCTTGCGCTGAGGTCTGCCGCGCTGCCGGCGCGCGACCCGTTGGCCTACGCCGCCGTGCTCAAGATGCTCGGCTAGCGCCCCCTGCGGCGCGGCCCAAATTTCCCTGAAATGCAGCGATTCGGCGCGAAATGCGTTTCGCCCTCCGGTGGCCCCCAGCCACCGCTTTAAGGGCGCGCGCAGCGTATGCGCTCAATTGCCCCGCGGGCGGACGTCTTCCCTCCTTTAGCGTCCGCCCCAGTTCTTATTGCGACTTAGCCGCCTTCAGCACTTCCTCGGCATGGCCGGGCACCTTGACCTTGCGCCATGCCCTTTCAACCCGCCCTTCCTTCCCGATCAGGAAGGTGGAGCGCTCCATTCCCATATATTTGCGGCCGTACATCGACTTTTCGACCCAGGTGCCGAAGGCAGCGCTGATCGCCCCGTCCTCGTCCGAGGCGAGCGGGACCTTCAGCTCATATTTGGCGATGAACTTGTCGTGCTTCTTCATCGGGTCGCGCGACAAGCCGACCACTCTGACCCCGGCCTTGGCAAAATCGCCGGCCAGCGCGGTAAAGTCCTGCGCTTCGCGGGTGCATCCCGATGTGTCGTCCTTGGGATAGAAATAGAGCACCAGCGGTCCACCTGGCGTTGACAGGTCAAGGTCGGTCCCGTCGCTGAGCCTGGTTTTCAAGGCCGGAACCTCGTCGCCCTCATTGATCATTCGTCGTTCCCTTTCACCGTGGCCCATCGCGCCGCGACCCTTTGCCGGGCCTGCTCGGCCGCCGCAAGCAGCGCCGGCCAATCCGGATAGCCGCACAACGTCGCCACCAATTCCTGAGATTGCTCGGCCGGCTCCATGGCCCGGGCGCTGACCAGCCGAAGCACAACCAGCATTCGCGACAGGAGCCGAAGGTCGGGATCGCTGCCCTCGTCGATCAAGCCAGCTTTGACCAATGCCTCGATCGCCACCTCAAGGCGCGGGTCGAGCCCGATGTGAGTGGTGAGTTGAAGAGTGTGGACTGCGAACTCCAGGTCGACCAGGCCACCCGGCCCCAGCTTGATGTCGAGTGGGCCGGCTGGCGGTTTGTGGCGCGCCATTTCCTCCCGCATCGCCGCCGCGTCGGCACGGATACGGGCCGGATCCGCGGGCGTAGCCAGGATATCGCAAATTAGGGCCCGAACCTTTGCCCTGGCCGCTTCCGACCCGGTCAGCGGCCTCGCCCGGCACAGGGCCATATGTTCCCAAGTCCATGCCTCGTGACGCTGATACTGGTCGAACGACGCCAGGCTGACGGCGAGCATCCCTTGCGCCCCCTGGGGCCGCAGCCGTGTGTCGACGTCGTAAAGCGGGCCTGCCGCCGTGGGCGTGCCGAGCGCGGCACCGATACGGCTCGCCAGCCGGTTGTAGTAATCCGTCGCAGGCAACGCCTTGGGACCGTCCGACTGGGCGCCCGCTGGCGCGTCGAACAAATAGATAAGATCGAGGTCGCTGGCGTGGGTCAGGGCTCGGCCGCCCAGCCTGCCGAGCCCGAGCACCACCAATTCCGCGCCCGGCACACGCCCGTGAGTGCGCTCGAATTCCCGAGCGACGGTTTCGGCAAGGGCGACGATCGCCGCCTCGGCGAGGTCGCTATAGCCCTCGGCAATGAGGATCGGGTCGCGGTGTGCGGCGAGCAGCTGGACACCCAGCGCAAAGCGTCGTTCGCCGACCATTCTTCGGATACGATCAAGCGCCATGTCGAAAGGTTCGTCGCGGACCACCGTGAGGAAGCGGTCGGCCAGCGCCTGGGCGTCGGGCGGCGGCGCAAAGCTGGACTCGTCGATCAGACCGTCAAGCAGGGTTGGCCGCCGGCCCAGCTGCTCGGCCAATGGAGGCGCATGAGCGAGGATCAACGCCAGCAGATCGGCCAATTTCGGGCGGGCGCCGAGCAGCCGGTATAGGTTCACGCCGCTCGACAGCTTGTCGATTATGTCGCCGAAGCGGTTGAGGGCGCTGACCGGCTCCGGACCTGCGGCGACTGCTCTCATCAACGTCGGCAGCATCCCCTCAAACGCCGACAGCGCCGCCGGCGAACGCAGCGACCGTGCGCGGCCAGATCGCCAGTCGCCAATCCGGCGGAAAGCTTCCTCGACCTCGCCAAATCCCATCGCGGCGAGCTCCCGCCGGAGGATGTCGGGGTCGTTGGATAGCCGCTCCTCGCGATCCGAGACCAATCCGTCGAACTGGACTCCGACCGCTTCGACATGCGGCGCCAGCATGGCCAGCAACTCGTCGGCGCTCTGCCGCCCATCGAGCTTCGCCACTCCTTCCAATGCAGCGGCGTCGGTCGGCAGGCGATGCTCCTGCCGGTCATCGATCATTTGAATGCGATGCTCGACAGTTCTCAGCGCGCGATAGGCGTCGGCGATGTGGCCCGCCACGTCGGCCTCGAGGCGGCCTGCCTCGGCGAGCGCGCCTAGCGCGTCGAGCGTGGCTGGTGCGCGAAGTTCCGCCTCGCGCCCGCCATGGACCAATTGCTGTACCTGGGTGAAGAATTCGGCCTCGCGAATCCCTCCGCGTCCGCGCTTCAAGTCAAAACCGGGGCCAAATGCCTGCCCCTGGGCATAATGATCGCGGATCCGGAGGCTGATGTCGCGGATTTCCTGGATAGCCCCGAAGTCGAGCGCGCGCCGCCAGATGAATGGCTTGATTTCGCTTAGGAACCTGTTGCCGAGCTGGATGTCGCCGGCGGCGGCTCGGGCGCGAATGAAAGCCGCACGCTCCCACGGCAGCGCAGAGCTTTCGTAATAGCTGATCGCGGCATCGACAGGCAGGGCGATCGGGGTCACTTCCGGCGACGGCCTCAGGCGCATATCGACCCTGGCGACATAGCCGTCATGAGTCCGCTGCTGGATCAGTTCGATGAACCGCCGGCTGTAGCGGACTGCCGCTTCGCCGGGTTCGTCGCGCGGCCGCCTCGGCAGCTGTTCGGGATCGAACAGTAGGAGCAGGTCGACGTCGGACGAGTAGTTGAGCTCGCCGCTGCCGAGCTTGCCCAGTGCGAGGATGGCAAGGCCCCTCGGCTCTTCGTCGGGCATGCGCTCGAGCATCGCCGCCTTGAGCGCCTCGTCCATTGCTGCATCGGCAAAGTCGGAAAGCGTCGCTGTGACCCACTCGAGCGGCCGCTCACCGCTCAGGTCCGCAAGCGCCACTGTCAGCGCCAAGCCATGCCGCCGCCGCCGCCATCTCTCGCCGACCGTCTCGCCGTCCAGCGCCAGAGCCCGAGCGACGGCCGCTTCGCTGCCTTCGTCCAGAAATGTGGTGGCGAGGTCGGGAAATGCTTTCGCCGCGGCGGACAGGAATGGCGCATGGGCCATCGCCCGCTCGAGCGCATCCAGGCGGTGAGATGAGATCAAGGTCGACGCCATGCGACAGACCTAGGCCAAATTCGACGAGTCGCGAAACCGCACGGCCCCTTCATGCATTGGATAAGGTGATGGACATGGAAAGTCCCACCTCGTCGAGGACGAATGGTTCAATGAGCTACATGCCGAACTGGACCGATCTTTCTCCGACTCAAGCAGGTCTTGCGGCCGCGCTTCGGCGTGCCTTCGAGGTGCCCGCCGATGAGACCCAGCGTAAATTCGAGGAACTGGTGCGGAATCTCAGCTGAGGTCTAGCCGCGATCGCGGCTGAGCTCGTCGACTTCGCTCATGATTTCCTGCAGCGCCGATTTGTCCGGATCGGTCTTATGCTGACGCCGGGACGGCAACTTGCCGCCGCTCAACAGCGCCTCGAGCGCGACTCGTCCCCGGGCCACCCGGCTCTTGATCGTGCCGACCGCACAGCCGCAAATCTCCGCCGCCTCTTCGTAGGCGAAGCCGCCGGCTCCGACCAGGATCAGCGCCTCGCGCTGCGGTTGTGGCAGGTGAAGCAGTGCCCGCTGCATGTCGCCCAGCTCTACATGCCGGTCCTGGCTCGCCGGAGCTGCCAGTATCTTCGACGCAGTGATATCGTCCCATTCGCCCTTGAATCGGGCCCGGCGCATCTGGCTCAAGAACAGGTTGCGGAGGATGATGAAGGTCCAGGCCCGCATGTTGGTCCCGGCCTGGAATCTCTTGCGCGCCGCCCAGGCCTTTAGCAGCGTTTCCTGGACCAGGTCATCGGCCAGGTCGCGACTCCCGGACAGCGAGCGGCCGAAAGCGCGAAGGTGCGGGATGACCTGCCCAAGCTGTTCCTTGAACTCATCATCGGGCAAGGGCACCGGCTCAGGGCGCTCGATCTCCACATCATGGTCTTCGTCGTCGCTCAATGAAATCCGCCCCGTCTGGACTTCGGCGGTCTTGTCCGCACCCGCCTGATGATACGCATCGTTGCTACACATTTATGTATGGGCTCAACGCGCGATGAACAATATCAGCGCGAAGATCCCGATGACCAAAAGCAGGCCAACCCCAAGCACGACTCGCGTGACATGGGGCGTCACTCCCGCCCTGGCTTCGGTGGCGGTCAATCGTTCGGGCGTTGCGTCCGTCATTCAAACCCCTGTCGATGGAATTGTTTTGCAGGCCTAACGACGCAGGGGTGAAAGCTGTTCCAAGTTACGCGGCCGGAACCGTGGCTGCGTCGAAAAACAGCGCCTGGCTGATTGCGGCCTTCACCGTCGAGCGCTGGAACGGCTTGGTGATGAGGAAGGTCGGCTCCGGCCGGGTTCCCGTCAGCAGCCGCTCGGGGAAGGCGGTGATGAAAATCACCGGCACCGAAAATTCCGACAGAATGTCTTTGACCGCGTCGATACCGCTGCTGTCGTCGGCCAGCTGGATGTCAGCCAGCACCAGCCCCGGCGGAGACTTGCGGGCCTGGGCAATTGCCTCGTCGCGAGTCACTGCCACGCCAGTCACATTATGCCCGAGGTCGCGAACGATTGATTCAATATCCATGGCAATGATCGGCTCGTCCTCGATGATCAGCACGTCGGCGTGAGTTTGCCGTTCGATCTCCGCCATCGCTTCCGCCACCAGGCTGTCGACGTCGTCCGCAGATGCATCGATCAGATAGGCGGTGTCTTCGCGTGAAAAGCCCTCCAGGCTGGTAAGCAGAAGCGCCTGCCGCGACAGCGGCGTAATCCGCGACAGCCGCGCCTGGGCAATGCCCTCGGCGCCGTCGATTGCGAGCGACGGTTCTTCGCCTTCCTCCACATTGGCGGTCGACCAGATGGCGTGGAATATTTTGTACAGTCCCAGCCGCGGATCGACGTCTCGCGGAAATTCGTCCGGTTTGGCAACGATCGTTTCCAACGCCGCCCGAACGAAGGCGTCGCCATGCGCCTGGCTGCCGGTCAAGGCGCGCGCATAGCGGCGGAGGAAAGGAAGGTGCGGAGCGAGTTCCTGGCCCAGCGACATAAACGGTGACTCCCCTTGCAGCCTTAGATTATTTCGGTCCCGTTGTGAGCGGGACGCATAGTTGGCGCAACCCTGTCGATCGTTGGACCGCGCCGTTACAGCAGCGCAACACCCTTCGCCCCAAGTTTGCGAGAGTTGGAACAAAGCATTGGCGATTTGGTTTCCTCTCCCAATTCGGCACTGTCTCTCGTTCGTCGATTGACGAGCGGCGCTAGAGGCCGATAGGTGCGTTTGCCTCCCCCAGTACCTCCGGGGTGGCGGTTGGCTGTGCGCCGCGTATCATTTGTGAAAGGATCCGGCGCAAATGCTTGCGCTCGAGGGGGACGAGAGTTTGAGTGGGAGCACAAAAGCCAACGGCGGCCGTGGTTCGACCGAACCGGGAAGCCCCGACAGGAAATCTCGCAAGGACCGCGCCGGAACGGTGGGGCGAGCGCTTCGCACCGTCTATGACGACATGCTTCGCGAAGAAGTGCCGCGAGACTTTCTGGACCTGTTGCGTAAACTGGACTGACAAGGGCGCCTGGACCGCGACCTGATGGAACGCCGGTCCCTTTTCGATCGCTGGCCGACCGGCGCGATCCTGTTGCTGCTGTTGACCGCTGCGCTGTTGCCGCTTGGCCTGGTGCTTGCCTGGTTCACCCAGCAAAACCTTCGGGAAACCAATACCGCCCTGGTCCAACGCGCCGACCAGCAGGGCTCGGCGGCGTTTCAGGCAATCGAAAGCTTGTTGGCACGAAACGCACTGGCGCTACGCGTCGCGGCCAACGGAGCACTCGCGTCGAGGGTTACTGATCCCTGCGAGACTGCCGCCCGAACCCTGGCCATTGCCCCTGCCGTCGCGCGCCAGTTCCGGATACGCGACCCCGATGGCCGGACGGTCTGTAGCCATGGGCAGTATAAGCCGGAGCGGGATGACCTGCTTGTTGCCCCTGGCGACATCAAATTGTGGGTCTCGCCGCAGCAATTGCTGGTTTATCGGGTTGGGCTGATCGGTGGCAACGCCACCGGCGTGTTGACGCGTGACGAACTGCGCCAAGCAGCTGATGATGCCACGGATGGCCTAAAGCAGCTGACGATCACCGACGGCGCGAACGAAATGCCGGTCATAACTGCACCGATCGGTCGGGAACTCCGATCGCAGGCGCGCGACCGGCGCTACGATCTCGCCGGCGGCCAGGTTCAGCTACGAACTGTAACCGCGATCGAACGGACGACGTTGCTCGACCTTATCGTCTTGCTGCTACCCCTGCTGATGTGGGTCGCGGCGACCTTGCTAAGCTGGATGCTGGTTCGGCGCCTGCTACTGGCGCCCCTCGCCCGGTTGCAGCGCGCGGTGACCGAATATCAGCCCGACACCGGCGGCCTGGACCTTCCGAACAAATTTGGGGTTGCGTCGGAGATTGAGGATTTGTCCAGTGCCTTCGAACGGGCAGTCGGCCGGATCGAGGGTGCGGAGCGCGAGGCGCTAGATGCGCTGGATGGACAGCGGCGGCTGGTTCGCGAAGTCCACCACCGGGTCAAGAACAATCTCCAGGTCGTCGCCTCGCTGCTCAGCATTCACGGGCGCAGCGCAGCAAAGCCGGAAGCCAAGGCTGCCTACTCGGCTATCGGCCGCCGGGTCGATGCGCTGTCCGTCGTTCACCGTCACCATTATGCCGAACTTGAAGAGAATCGGGGGATCGCGCTCCGTCCCTTGCTGACGGAGCTTGCCGCCGACCTCCGCTCCAGCGCGCCGGTCGAAGCGCGTGGAATGCGCATCGAGCTCGACCTTGATGCTCCCTCCACCACTCAGGACGTCGCCGTCGCCGCTGCGTTTCTGATCACCGAGATCGTCGAATTCGCCATGCTTCGGCACCCGGAGGATTCGGTGGAAATCCAGCTTCGGCGGGAAGGCGATCTTACCGCCACCTTGGCGATTGCTTCTTCAGTGCTGGTTCCGGAAGGCGATCCCAGCGACATTGCCAAGAACCAGTTTGAGCGGATCGTCGAGGGCTTGGCCCGCCAGTTGCGCTCGCCGCTCGATCGCAAACTTGGCCGTTACGTCGTCACCCTGCCCATTTTCCCTGACGCCTGACCCGCTATCGGCTGGAAAATACGACGAGCTGTTGAAAAATTTTACATCGACGGGAACCGAGTCGGAAAAGAGGACGTTTAACCTTCCGGATAGTGACCTTTTGCCCCCCCGCTCTCGCTATCCGACGAAATGGGCCCGGATTCGCCAACCCTCCCCCCCCCCGGTGGCGTATTCGGGCCCACATTTTTGCCCTCAGCATTTGAAGCCGTGGCCCGAGCCCGTTTCGCGGCGCGCCAGTGAGTGAGGCGAATTGCCAGGATGGCGAATTCATAAAGGCCGTATAGCGGCACCAGCAGCAGCAACATCGAAACGACGTCAGGAGGCGTGAGCACCGCCGATACCGCAGCTGAGATGACGATCGCGTAGCGGCGGGACTTGGCCAGCTGCTCGCGGGTAACGATCCCGGCCCGCTCCAGCACCATCAGCAGGACCGGCGTCAGGAATGCGACCCCAAAGCCGAACAGGAATCGGGTCGAGAAATTGAGGTAGTTGCCGATCGCCGGCAGCGCCTCCTGCTGGACGCCCCCCACATTGCCCTCGAACCCGAGCAGGAACTTCAGCGCCCAGGGCATGGCGACGAAATAAGCGAATGACGCACCGGCAATGAAGAAGAAGGGCGTCATCAGGAGGAAGGGCAGGAATGCCTTTTTTTCCTTTGCGTAGAGCCCCGGCGCGATGAAGCGCCACAGCTGGGTAGAGACCACTGGAAAACTGATCATCAGCGCCGCGAAGAAGGCGACCTTCACCTCCACGAAGAAGGCTTCGAAAATGTCGGTGTAGATCAGCTTGCCCTGCCCGGCCGCCAGCAGCGGCTGGACGAGGACAGCGAAGATAGGCTTGGCGAAATAAAGGCAGGTGAAAAAGGCCGCCGCGATCGCTGCGACGCACCACAGCAGGCGCCGGCGAAGCTCGATCAAATGATCGAGCAGCGGCGCTTTGCTCTCATCGATGTCGCTGATCATGGCAGCGGCCGCTCTTCGGGCGGCGTCGGGTCATCGTCCGGGGCGGCCGGCGCTTCCAGCGGCAAGTCAGGCTGGACGGCCTCCAACGGAGGCGAGGGAGGCGAAGGAAACACCGGCTCGGGATAGTTCGCATCGGCGGGGTATTGGGCGAGGATCCGTTCATTCTCCTCGCGCCACTTCTTTTCCATTTCCTCTAGCTCGGCCTCGCGAATGACATTTTCGATGCCGGCGGTGAAATGGCGCGCATAGCCGCGCAACTGGCCGATCCAACGCCCGACCCGCATCATTACTTGCGGAAGCTCTTTGGGCCCGATGAACAACAGGGCCACCACCGCCACGACCAGCAGTTCAGAAGTGTCGACGCCGAACATCGGCGGCTACTATCAGAACGCTACGAGCGCGTCTGATCGTCGCCTGGAGGAGGCGGCGTCGGATTCGCGGTCGGTTCCGCGGGACGCGGGGTGATGTCGATCGGCTGCTGCGGCGGAATCTGCTTCTGTTCCGTCGGCTTGTCCTCATCGCTGAGGCCTTGCTTGAAGCTTTTGAGGCCCTTGGCCACGTCGCCCATCATCGCCGAGAAGCGGTTTCCGCCAAACAACAGCAGGACCAGGACTGCCAAGATCAGGATATGCCAAATGCTGAAACCGCCCATGAGGGAACTCCGGTGAGGGGAATTTGACGCCTAGTTAGTCTTCCTCGGCGTCATTTTCTAGCTGAAGCTGAAACAAGCTTTCCTCGAGCGGGTCGAGCAGGCCGGCCGCCTTCAGATCGTCGATGCCCGGAAGGTCGCGCCGCGAGCCCAGCCCGAAGTGGGTCAGGAAGTCCGGCGTCGTGGCGTAGAGGAGCGGACGCCCTGGCGCCTCCCGGCGGCCCGCCGTCTTCACCCAGCCCGCTTCCATCAATACGTCGAGCGTTCCTTTCGAAATCTGTACCCCGCGGATCGCCTCGATCTCGGCCCGGCTGACCGGCTCATGATAGGCGATGATGGCCAGCGTCTCGGTGGCTGCGCGCGACAGGCGGCGAGCGTCCTCACGCGTGCGGCGGAGGATATGGGCCAGGTCCGGCGCGGTCTGGAAATGCCATCGCTCGCCGCGCTCGACCAGTTCGATTCCATGTCCCGCATAGCGCTCGGCCAGTTGCGCCAGGGCCGCCGCGACATCGCCCTCCCCGACGTAGGCGGCGATCGCTTCGATGCTGAGAGGATCGTCGGACGCGAATATTGCTGCTTCGACCGCGCGCTGAAACTCGTCCATTACGCCGCCCTGCGCACAAGCAGTTCGCCGAACGTCTCGGCCTGCTCAAGCTCCAGCCGCCCCTGGCGAGCCAGCTCCAGCGCAGCAACGAAGCTGCTGGCCAATGCAGACTTGCGATATTGCGGGTCGGCGGTCGCGGGCAGGAAGGCTTCGAGGGTCGTCCAGTCGAGTGCAGCGCCGATCAGCGCCGAAACCCGCTGGATGGCGTCTTCAAGTGTCATGACCGCGCGGTGCGCGACGACATGCATCGCCGGCGCCGTCCGCGCCTTGACCCGTCCATAGGCGGCATAGAGGTCGAAGGCAGTCGCCTGCCAGGCGGACTTACGGACCAGCTTGAGCCCTTCCGGCGCACCACGGGAGAACACATCGCGGCCGAGCCGATCCCGGCCCATCAGCCGAGCGCCCGCGTCGCGCATCGCGTCGAGCCGCTGCAGCCGAAGCTGGAGCCGCAGGGCGAGTTCCTCCGGCGAGGGGTCGACGGTCGGGTCCTTGGGCAGCAGCAGGCAGCTTTTGAGGTACGCCAGCCACGCCGCCATTACGAGATAATCGGCCGCGATTTCCAGACGCAGGGTCCGGGCGCCCTCGATATAGGTGAGATATTGCTCGACCAGCGCCAGGATCGAGATCTGGTGGAGGTCGACCTTTTGCTGGCGGGCGAGGTTGAGGAGCAGGTCGAGCGGACCTTCCCAGCCGTCGAGACTGAGATTCAGCGTCTCGTTTTCGCGCACCGGCGCAATGAATAGCTCCTCATCCTCCATGATTCGTGAGGGTAGCTCTCGCACCTTGAAACGCAATCAAAAGCCCTCCCCAGCAACAGGAAGGGAAGTTAGACCAGCGCCAGCAGCGCGTCGCGCTTGGCGATGGCCTCGGCGAAGTCCATCTCGTCATCGGGAATGAAGCGCATTGCCATCGCCCGGGCCAGCCGAGCCGCCCCGTCAGGCGAAATATCGCCGACCGCATCGGCAACCAGCAGCATATTCTCCATCTTGCCGTCGCAGTGCAGCGCCACGTCGCAACCAGCGGCAACGCAGGCGGCGGCGCGCGTGCCATGGTCGCCACCCAGCGCCTCCATGCCGATGTCGTCGCTCATCAGGAATCCATCGAAGCCGATCCGCTGGCGGATGATCTCCTTGATCACGAAGGGCGATTGCGATGCCGGCCGTTCGGCGTCCCAGGCGGTGTAAAGAAGATGAGCGGTCATCCCCATCGGCGCGTCGCGCAACCGCTCGAACGGCTCCAGGTCGATTGCCAGCTTGTCCTCGGCTTCCTCGACGATTGGCAGTTCATGATGGCTGTCGACCAGCGCCCGCCCATGGCCCGGGATATGCTTGATGACCCCTAATGCTCCGGCAGAAGCAAGCCCATCGAGGATGGCCTTGCCCAGGGCCGCCACTTGCATCGGGTCGGACCCGAGCGCCCGGTCACCGACGATATCGGTCGCGCCCGGCTGGCGCACGTCAAGCATCGGCAGGCAGTCGACATTGACCCCGACCTCATGGAGCATCAGCCCCAGCGCCCGGGCATTGACCCTCGCCGCCTCGATCGCGCTCGACGGCGCCAGTTGATAGAGTTGGTCGAACGCCTCTCCGCTGGGAAATACCGGCCATTCGGGCGGACGCATTCGCGATACCCGGCCGCCTTCCTGGTCGATCAGGATTGGGACTTCATCATGGCCTTCCAGCTCTCGGAGGCTATCGGTGAGGCTGCGCAACTGTTCTTTAGACACAATATTTCGTCTGAACAAAATATAGCCAGCGGGCTTTGCGTCGCGAAAAAAAGCCCTCTCTTCCGCCAATAATTCAGTCTCGGAAAGGCCGTAGATCGCCGCCTGCATCAGTTGACGACCATGCAGCTTTCACCGGCCGCCCTCAGCGCCGCGCACGCTGCTCTTGTCTGGTCCGACGAACCCGAAGCGCGCAGCCGATAGATGGACTTGCCGCCAACGGTGGCAGTCACAACTGCCTTCCTCAACGAAGCGACTTCGGGAAACCGTCCTGACAGCAGCTTCCAGGCCGTGTCCGCTTTGACGGTCGAAGCATAGGCGCCGAGCTGGATCGTCGGGCCGGACAGTGCCGCTGCTGCTGCCGCCGGCCCGTTCGGTGCAAGTTCCTTGACCTCGTTTGGCGGGATTTTCTTGGGCTTCTCTACGGGTGCGGTAGTGGCCGGCTCCGCGGCAGGCAGTCCCACCTCCTCCGGCAGCTTGCGTACGTCGAGTTCCGAGTCCGGGTCTTCGCCGGCGCTTGTCGAATAGGCGGTCTCGCTATCTCCCGCCACGTCGAGCCCGCCCGGGTCAGTCGGTTTGACCTTATAGGGTCCGGGCTCGGCCCGGATCAGCTCCGGTGCGCCGCTCACCGCTGGATTTTGCCGGCCCAGCCAAAACATCGTTCCTGCAACGATCGCCCCGGCCAGCAGCACCAGCAATAGCGCGACGAGCATTTTCCGGGCAGAGATGGCGCGCGGTCCCTCTTCATTCTCGACCGCCTCCAGCCAGGGCAATGACTGATCGTCATAAGCCTGAGCATCACTCATCGCGTCGTCATCTCCCTTTGGGTGCGCAGACATCCTAGAAGCCGGGCCGGCAAGATGGGAGGGGGTCCGAAAAATTTCAGTGCGATTGGATCACGCCACCGTGCAAGCGCGGCCGATCGACTTCAAATTGGTGCACAATTGCTTGGCATGCTGTTTCGAGGGCGTGCCGAGTTGCAGTCGATAGAATCGCCGCGACCGGATCGAGATCGGCTCGATGCTCTTGGGCATGGTGACCAGGTAGGTGTAGTCGCGCACTGCGCTTTGCCAGGCGGCTTCCGCCTGCCCTGCACTCTTGTAGACGCCAAGCTGAACCGTCTTGCCCCGAACAACTTGAGCTGCAGGGTTGACCGATGGCCGCGGCGGATCGGGTGGAAGCGGCAGGGCGGCGATTGCCGCGGCCGCAGTCATGATCGCTACGTCGATCATGACGGGCTCATTTGCCTCGCCGGTCTGCTCCTTGACGATGGCGCGGTAAGCGACGTTCGTCGGCACTGCCTTGATCCGGCGCTGCACACGGGGCTTGGCGCGATGAACCGGCGATGCCGGCCTGGCGGCAGGCCCAGCTTCGGGCTCGGGACCGGTCAATGGCGACAGCAGGATTGGCTGCTGCATCTCGGATGGCGCGGGAAGGACTACGCTCGCTTGCGGCGCGGCCGGTGCGCCGGGCTCGAAAAATGATGCGTCGCCCATTAACAGGGTGAGCACTGTGGCGAGGCCGGCCGCGCCAATCATTGCGGCGACCCCTGACTGGCGGTTGGATTTGTTGCGCGACGGCGCGCGATAAGGCTCAAGCCAGGGAAGGCGTCCTGGATCCCGTGCTACCCCCGCATCGGCCATCAACGCATCTCCTCGGCGGCCTCCACTCCCATCAGCCCAAGGCCGTTGCGGACAACCTGCCCGATCCCGATCGCCAGTTCCAGCCTCGCGCGAGAAATTTGTGGATTATTTTCAAGCAGAAAGCGCCGCTCCGGATCGTCATTGCCGCGATTCCACAACGCATGAAAGGAGGCCGCCAAGTCGTAGAGATAAAAGGCGATCCGGTGCGGCTCGTGCGCCGTCGCCGCACCTTCGACAGTGCGCGGATATTGGGCTGCGAGCTTGACCAGTGCCAATTCTTCACCGTCGAGCAATGTCAGATCGGCCTTTTCATCGAGCGACACGCCTGCCGCCTCGGCCTTGCGCTTGAGAGAGCTGATCCGTGCATGGGCATATTGGACGTAGAAGACCGGATTGTCCTTCGATGCCTCCACCACCTTGGCAAAGTCGAAGTCGAGCGGCGTATCGGCCCGCTTGGTCAGCATCATGAAACGAACCACGTCCTTGCCGACCTCGCGAACGACATCGGCCAAGGTGACGAAGTTGCCGGCTCGCTTCGACATTTTGATCGGCTCGCCCGCCCGGAACAGCCGAACCATTTGCACCAGCTTGACGTCAAGATCGACGCGACCGTCGGTCAGCGCGTTGACCGCGGCCTGCACCCTTTTCACGGTGCCTGCATGGTCGGCGCCCCAGATGTTGACCAGATGGTCAGCTAGCTCCGCCTTCTGGAGGTGATAGGCAGCGTCGGCGCCGAAGTAGGTCCATGACCCGTCCGACTTCTTCATCGGCCGGTCCTGGTCGTCCCCGAACTGGCTCGACTTGAACAAGGTCAGCTCGACCGGTTCCCACTCGTCATGCTCGTCCAGGCTTTTCGGCCGCTCTAACTGGCCCTCGTAGACGAGCCCTTTGGAACGGAGGTTTTCCATCGCCTCCTCGACCTTGCCGGAAGCCTGCAGCTCGGCTTCGGACGCGAAAATGTCGTGGTGGATGTTCAGGAGGCCGAGGTCATGCTTGATCAGCTCGATCATCGCCGCGACGGTTTTGGCTTTGAAGAGTTCAAGCCATTCGCTTTCCGGAGCATCGACGAACTTGTTGCCGAATTCCGCTGCGAGGGTCGCTCCGACCGGCTTCAGATAGTCGCCAGGATAATAACCCTCCGGAATCTCGCCGATGTCTTCGCCCAGCTTCTCGCGATAGCGCAGGTGCGCCGAGCGGGCGAGCGTATCGACCTGCGAGCCGGCGTCGTTGACATAATATTCCTTGGTGACGCGAAAGCCTGCCGCTTCGAGCAGGCGGGCCAGCGCATCGCCGACGACTGCCCCCCGGCAATGGCCCATATGCATCGGCCCGGTCGGGTTGGCCGAAACATATTCGACATTGACCCGCTCGTTGGCGCCGATCGCCGACAGCCCATATTCGTCACCCTCGGCGAGAATGGTCGCCAGCTCGTCGCGCCAGCTTTCCTCGCCCAGCCGAAGGTTGATGAACCCGGGCCCGGCGATTTCCGCAGTGGTGACTCCGGGTAGAGCTTCCAGCTTCGGCTTGATCGCTTCGGCCAGGGCTCGCGGATTGGTTCCGGCGCCCTTGGCCAGAACCATCGCGACGTTGGTCGCCAGGTCGCCGTGCGACGGATCACGCGGCGGCTCGACCGCGACAGCCTTGCGACCCAGACCGGCCGACAGCTGGCCGGCTTCGACCAGCTCGTCGAGAATAGTGTCAAGCAGGGCGGAATAACGGGCGTAGAGCGACAATTTGATTCACCGAACGAAAGGAACGAGCGCGCGCCTCTAGCGCAGCCGAGCGCCGACGTCACGCGGCAGCTCGACACCATGCATTCGTCGAAATCTGCTTGTTCTGACGACCGGCTAGTGCGCCAATCGGGCAGCAAGGAGGTGTCCATGCTTACCAAGCTCTCCTTTACCCTGATTGCGGCGGTTTCGATCGGCTCTGCCGCCTTTGCGGAAGAGCCCAATCCCAAAAAGGCGCTCGATCCCAATGAAAAGGTCTGCGAGAAAATCACGATCGTGGGCAGCCGGCTGGCGACTAGACGAGTTTGTGCGACCCGTGCGGAATGGGCCGATTACAAACGGCAGGATCGAGATGCGCTCGACAAGGCACAGCGGCTAACTTGTCTGACGCAGGGGCAATGCACCGGAAATTAGTTGCCGCCGGCCGACGACGGCGGCGCGAAAACGATCCGCCATTCAGTTTTCTCTCCGGACTGGACGCTGACCATCTGTGCCTGCGGCCCGATGTGGCGATGCTTGGGCGGACCAAAGGCGAAATGGCTGTGATCACCCTCGTCCAGGGATTCGGCGAGCGAGTAGCCGGCGGCGCGATAGGCGGCCGCGATCTGATAGTGGCTCACGCCGGGCCGGCGGGCGATATCGATGGCGCGGCCGCGCAAATGATAGCTATTGGAAACGCCGCCAACTGCGCGATTATGTTCGGGGCTGCGATAGGTGCTGGTCACTTGGCCCCACCTGGCGCCAATCTGCTTGACGGTGCCCAAATCCACGGGACGGCCGCCGCTTGGCTGCTCCATTGCCCAAGTCCCTGCCGGCAGCGGCTCACTGCTCGCGGTCTTGGCCGATGGGATTGGTTTGCCGACCTCGCGAATGCCCCAATTGGTATCGGCTGCAGCAGCAGACGATCCAAAACCAAGCAAAAGCAATGCGATCCCCATTCGCATCATGGCTTGCCCCTTTTTAAGCTCGCAGTCTGTATAACCCAAATTTAACGCTGTTGGGGAGTCCCCTGCGCCGGAACGCCCTTCCCCAGCGTTCGTTTGAATGCGGTCCCCTTAGGGAGAGGAAGCATGGCGAAGATGATTCTGACCAGCCTTGGGCTGGTTGCGGCGCTCGGGCTCACCGCCTGCGGGAGCAAGTCCGAAGAGAATAATATGGCGCTTGAGAACTTCGAAGACCTCAACGCCACTGAAGACCTGAACATGGACATGAACGCCACGACCGACATGAACGCCACGACCGATATGAACGCGACCGACATGAATGCGACAGCCAATGCGGTGGGGAATGACGCGACGGGCAACAGCACAGGCTATTGACCATTCACCTCAATGAAAGCTTGAACGGCGCATCGCGATCCACGAAGGGGATTGCGATGCGCCTGATCCGAAGCCTGTTCTGCGCCGCAGCCCTGCTTTCGCCGGCCCTTGCCCTTGCGGCAGATGGCCCGGCGCCCCTGCCATCCGAAATCCGGTTATCCGACGCAGAGAGGGAGAAGGTTCTGGAGGCGGCTGCCGCCAGCCATCAGGAAAAGCTGGTCGCCCTGTCCCTGGATGGCACGTCCACGGACGAAGCAGTCCGCCAGATTCATGGAGAAGTTGGTTTCGAGATCGGTACCGGTGGCTATCGATCGGCCTATGGCACTGCAATCGTTCCGATCAACGATGATGGGGTTGCCATCCTTTCCCTGGGTTCGACCGATTTCGGCTCACGCGGCCGCCATCCCGATCCCTGGTGGCGGTGAGCCTAGCCCTCTTCGACCGCGATTACCGCGGACAATGAAGTCCATAGCCCGGCCAGCACAACCAGGGCGGCAGCGGCAATCAGCAGGTCCGAACGGACAATCGGATCGAGGATGAGGTCGAGCACGTCGTAGATCGAAACGAATGCGACGATCAGAATCGCCAAGAACCAAAGGGCGTCGCGAGCGAAACTGCCCGTCTTGATCCGCCACAAGGCCGTACAGAAAGCCACCAGTAGCAAGGGCGCCACCGCCCAGGCCACCCAATCCGCCTTAATGATGTCTTCAAGGAAGGCCCACAAGGCAGCCACAGAAAGCACCCCGACAACCATGTGCCATGGCCGGATATTACGCCGCTCAGGCTGATTCACGGTCAACCCTTCCCATCGTTGCTTGGCAATTTTGAACGCACATGCCGGGCATATGGAGCCCAAACGGGCGTACAATTCAACAATCTCCGTGCTGGATGGCCAGCGTCAATTCCTTTCGACCTAAAACCGGTCGGGGAGGCTGACCGGACCGATCAACTCCTCGTGTCGAGCGATGGCGAAGCGATCGGTCATCCCGGCCAAATAGTCCCCAATTCCGCGCAGCCGATGTGTTTCGCCCTCTTCCCGCTGCCAGCCGGCCGGCAAGGCGGCTGGAGTGTCGCGATAGTATCGCACCAATTCGGCGATGATCCGCTGCGCCTCGACCCGGATGGGCCGGAGCGCCGCGCTGTCGTACAAATGGGCATAGAGATGGTGTTTCAGCCCCCGCTCCTCTGCCTGCATTTGTTCCGAGAATCCCACCAGCTGCCGCCCCGCCCTGCGGACGTCATCAATGGTTTCGACACCGGTTTCGGCAATTCGCCGGCGGGTCTCATCAAGCACGTCGCCGACCATTGAGCCGATCCCGTCGCGGACCAGCGCCTTCAATTTCCTTGCCTGGTCGAGTCCCGGGTGCCGCAACTCGATGTCCGCCCAGTGGCGCGCTGCGAATGGGTCCGTGAGCAAGGCATCGAGATCGAGGATTCCCGATCTCAATCCATCGTCGATGTCATGGTTGTCGTAGGCTATATCGTCGGCGATCGCCGCCACCTGCGCTTCCAGGCTGGGCCATGTCTGGAGGTCCAGGTCGAACGCCCGGTTGGCCTCGGCCATCGCCCATTTTGGCCGTTCGACCGGGCCGTTGTGCTTGGCTAGGCCCTCCAGCGTCTCCCAGGTTAGGTTCAGGCCGTCGAACGACGGATAGGGATTCTCCAGACAGGTGACGAGGCGCAGCGTATGGCCATTATGATCAAATCCACCGGCATCGCTGAGCCCGTCGTTAAGGGCATCCTCGCCGCCGTGCCCGAACGGTGGGTGGCCGAGATCGTGGGCAAGGCACAGGGCCTCGGTCAGGTCCTCGTTAAGGCCGAGCGCCCGTGCCATGGTCCGGCCGAT
>Ga0310897_10000015_pt1 | contig 24518 bp, 50 predicted proteins | sample C8D2metaG_FD_203913 | JGI IMG/M metagenome (GOLD analysis project Ga0310897, IMG submission 203913) | Lab incubated soil microbial communities from West Virginia University Organic Research Farm, Morgantown, WV, United States - C0D1 | ecosystem: Environmental > Terrestrial > Soil > Agricultural...
GACTATGAATATATAATAAGCGGCAAATATTATGTTGAATACTTTCCTATATCTGAGAGTTATACTTGCAATTGTGGTGATGCAACTTGGCGTCAAGTAAGGTGCAAACATGTAATTGCTACAGAATTCTATATATTAAATAACCATTAAATATGTAAGCATATATTAACCATTTTATTATGGGAAAGAAAGGAGTTAATTTTAGATATAAAAACGGTAATTATAAGAATGGTAGAACTATAGAAAGAGGATATATTAAGATAAAGGTTTATACTCATCCATTTGCGCCAAAAGGTGGATATATTCGATTTCATAGATATATTTTAGAATTATATTATTCAATTAAATTTGGTTTTCCTATCTATATATTACCTAAATTCTTTGATGTTCATCATATCAATGGTGATAAACTAGACAATAGAATTGAGAACTTACAATTATTAACTAAATCAAAACATTCTACTTTAACTAATAAAACTCAGAGGATATATAAACGAAAAATAAAACCTAAAAGGAAAATAAAGAAATTAAGAAGATGGTTAGTTAAACCGATAAGAATATGTATATTATGCAAAACAAATAATAGTATAACTAATAATCGTTCTATGTGGTATAAGTATAAAAAATTTGATATTTGTGTTAAATGTAATGGATATAAACGCCGTAAATATAATAATCCATTTAATGATATATTATCAAAAATATCTTAGTATATATAATACATTTATAATTAAATGAATAATAATGAAACAAACTATAATCCTTCGAGCGCCGGACAGCGTTATACTCTATGAAGCAGTTAATACATATATTACTCAGGATAAAGATAGTAAGAATATACTAGATATACAGTATTCTAGTTGTTATAACTCTGATAAACAGGAATATCATTATAGTGTTTTTATTGTATATGAAATGACGGTGCTTACATGATTATATGGCTTTAAACAAAACACAGCTTATATTTTGGTATATTGACCAGTATGAATTTACTACTAATCCCAAACTATATGATGGTTTAATAGATTCTTCTTATTTATTTGGTAGTGAATTTCAGGTTTTTAATTATATTTACGATATAGTGCAAAGTTATAATCCTGATGAAAAACCTAGGGTTGTTATATCTTCTACTTCTATTGAGATTAGTAATAAAAAATATACTGGTAAAGGAATGTGGACAACTAAACATGAAGTATATATTAACGCATTTGCTAAACCTCAACTAAAAGGTAAAAGACATTATATTGATTTAACGGTGCTTAAATGATGTTTAACTTATAAGTTAACTATATATAAGGGCAAGTATATAGTTAATTTACAAATGAATAATAAAACCACTTCAAAAATAACAGTCGCAATCGCTGTAATGATTGCATTAAGCGCAGCAATTCCTTCAGTCACCGCAAAAGAACTAAACACAAATGATTTTGAATATATATTACATATTACGGATATAATTCCAACCTATTCATATCAAGGAGTAAGCAAAGTATTAAGCAACGGTGACCAAAGCTATGAAGATATTGATGTATTCAGGTTCATAATTCAGGATACAAACTATTATGCAGTATATAATAACAACTATGATAATACATTTGTCTTTGCTGGAATCTATGAGAACGGTGCTTAAATTAGATGGATAATAAAATCTATCTAGTAAGCATAATTATATTATGCAGTATTGTATTAGCTGTATATATACAGACTGTGTACGGTGCTGAAACGACCGATAATGAAAAATACTGTTCATTAGGTCAACGTGATAACTGTATCAATATAATACCACAAAACCAACCTATTCCTATCAATATGATCAATCATGTGAGCGCCGTACAAAAATGAGATTTAGATATTATAGGCCAAGAACCAAAAAACAGAAAATAACTGAAATAGTGTTGGGGAATTAAATGAGTAGTCTACAAATCTATAAACGGAAACGTAAAAACAATCCTACTAAACGCATTGTGAACCAAACCAATTTTTAATTTTATTCGGTGCTTAAACGCATTCATTTTCAGCATCATATAATTACATTTATTTATATACTATCATAATTTTATGATACTTAATTTATTCATTTAACCTATAAGTCGAATACTATATATATGGGACAGTTCTATATAATGGTATGAATACCACATTCAATCAAAATCAAGTGAGGACCGAACAAAAATGACAATATATTTACTAGGTGATAGTGGACAAATGAAGAAAATAACATGCTTATATTGTGATGATATAGTAGCCGAGAATAATGATGACTTATGTCAAAAATGCCTAGATAATGGAGGTTTTAATTAATGATGGGTAGATCTGAGGGTATAAAAGCCGCTAAAAGTATGAGATATAATGTATACAGACAACCACCACTAATAAATGAAGAACAACAAGCACAAACACAAAGAATAATTAAAGCACTAGAACGAAAAGATGAAAGCTTATTACTTAAGGACAAATCAGAATTAAGTATAGATGACCTATATAATTCCGAATTATATAAATCACTAAATAATCTATTCAGAAAAGAACAGGATAAATCATTATCTATAAATGAAAGAGCGATCAAGTTCTTTGATAAGGTAATAGGATTAGAAGAGATTAAAATCGCTCTATATAGGACGTTAATTCAAGAAGAGAGAAGTATAAATGTTCTCTTACACGGACCACCTGCTTCCGGTAAGAGTGTTTTATTAAATCAGATAGAATCGAATTGTAATAAATGCTTATACGTAGACGCTACCAATTTAAGCGGTGCTGGATTGATTGAACTATTATACCAAAACCAAAATATCAAAGTGTTACTAATTGATGAACTAGCAGAATTAAAGAAAAATGACTTAGAATCGTTTAGATCGTTACTCCAAACAGGTAGGATAGTAAAGACTTTAAAGACGGTTAAATATGATTTTACAATTCCTAACTTAAAGATAATAGGATGCACAAATAACATAAATAAGCTTTCAGCGCCGTTAAAAAGTCGATTCATATCATATTTAGTAAATGAATATAGTGACGATGAAATAATAGCAGTAGTCCGATTTTGTTTAACAACTAAAGGTATAATTAAAGACCCTAAACTAGCGGAAATAATAGCACTTACATTTATCAATTATGGAGTAAGAAATGTAAGAAAGATAATAGCAATTAGTTCGTTAATACATGAATCAGACGGAATAAAAGAAGTAAAGGATATAGTAGAAGCATTCGTAAATAATACCGCAGATAATTCGACAATAAACTTTAATACAAGTTAATACTTCTATTTCTTTTAATCATGGTAGAACATATTAAAAAATTATGTCCTATTTGTAATAAAATTAAATCGGATGTATGTAAAGGCGCATGTCCAACATGTAGACGTAAATCTAAACCTAATACTTCACCATTAATCAAATGTCAATGTTCTGATGAATGTCAAGAAATGATTCATAGTTTGGATATAAGAGGCAGACCAGTTAAAAGGAAAGATGGACATCAAATGAAGGGTAAAAATCATTATAAATATGTTAATGGGCTTAGTAAAGTAGGAGACTATTACCGAATTAAAGCGCCTAAAGACCATCCATATAAGGATAAATATGGAAAAATGCAATATCATAGATTAGTTTTAGAACAATATTATTCAAGAATTATGAATAATCCTATCTATATAAATCCCAAAATTTATGATGTTCATCATATAGATGGTAATAAAGATAATAATGATGAAAAGAACTTAACTCATTTATTACATGGATATCATGCTCAAATATCAAATATAGGAAATTATAATTCGGTTGAAGATATGTCAGGTAGAATATGTTTGTTATGCGGTGCTGACTACAGGACTAACATATTATGGCATCATTATAATGACGGTTGGAGTTGTAATAGTTGTTATAATAAGAATTATAAAAAAGAATATTATAAAAAATTTAATATAGAACAGGTTAAATGTGCTTGTGGTCATTGTAATGAGTTAATACCTAAATATAATAAATCTGGTAAATTAGCTAAATATAAACATGGTCATAATATGAGAAAGAAATAACGGTGCTTAAAGGGCACATTTTATTTATATTTTGACATATTATTGTTTTTTAGTAACATTCGTTTAGTCATCGAACCATTTTATTATCATTTAACTTAAGAGTTAACTATATATAACCGAATGTTGTATATATAATTACAAATGAATACCATGAATCAAAAATATTATGTAACAATGACAGACAAATTTATGTCTGGTTGGGGAATGGCACAGAATAAAATAAACAAATTAGTCATAGAATGTGATACACAAATGGAAGCATTAACGGTTTTTGATAATGCAAAAACTAGAAGTGAAATGAAATATGTTCATATAAGTTATACAAAACCACGATATAATAAAAATAACTATATAGTAAGCGAACATAATAAAACCGATTATCCAAATTGGTTTAAGACTAATTACTTTAATTTAAGAAGTAGAGGATTGGCTTAAACATGTCTCAAAAGACCATAGTCACAGCTCGTTCAGTCACCGATAACTGTCATATTTTTATAAAATGTAATGATACAAGAGAAGCATTAAGAACAGCAGGAAAACTTCATATTATTGGAGAAAATCACTATCGTCAAATAAGGCTTAGAAGTTCAAAACCATCTTTAAGGTCTTATAGATGGATTGAATTGGTAAAGTGGATTGGAGTCGGTGCTTGAACGAATAAACGGGTCAGCGCCGCAGTAAAACAAGATTAAAAAAAACTAATTTTTTTCTTTTTATCTATACGTTCAAAACTTAATTTATCATCCTTATCTTTATCACTATCATTTAACATTTCATGATAATTCTGGATGATTTCATTATCTATTTTATGATTAAAATCTCTAAGTATCATAAAACCGTAAGATATCCCTATAATACCACATGTTAATAATATTACATTAAATAGGTTGGAATAGTTGACGTCGCAAACATCGTCAGTATTACATGAAGTAAAAAACAGAAATGATAAAATAGTTGTTACAGTAAATATAATTATTGATACAGTAGCAAACCGTTTTAATCGCTTATCACTTTCAAGTTTTTTGAGTGGGGTATTCATGCATCTTTCACTAATAATCTAGTTATGATTTTGCAGATAATAAAGATTATCGTGCCTAATTTGAATTCTCTAAAATTTCTACAACCATTCAAGAATTATTCTTTAACCGTTATAATGAAAATATCGGTGTTTTGAACGGTTTGTTTATATATTATGAGACGGTGCTGACAACTTTTTTATATCTCATTCTTATTCTCATATAGCATATATGACAGATAATTTTATTATCTATATCAAAGTGCCAATTAGAAGTATTTTTAACTTTATTTGTTTCGTCTCTACCACATAAATAACAATATATTTCTTTTACATTCCTATAATTTATTCTATCATGTTGATTAACTAATAATAATTCCAAGTTCTCAATTCTGTTATCCTTTTTGTTTCCATTTTTATGATGAATTACTTCATTATATTTTAATGGTCTGTCAAGATATAATGACATAACATAACGATGTTCTTTAATCCATCCATCTTTAGGAGTATTAGGATGATTTGGTTCATATATTTCGATATAACCGTCTTTATCTTCCGTAAATCCTACTCTACTACCCTCAAACGTTCTAAATCCATCTTTCCAAAGGTCTTTAAAATATCTCATATTTTTAATATATAATAACTGTTTTATAAATTATAGTGTTTATCCCCGTTATAAAATACCATAGAATCCCGTTATAAAATACCATAATAGGTGGGTTACGAAACACTCTTCAAAAATTTTAGACCCCCTCCGTACGACTTTCTCTTTAAATTTTTTTGGTCCAGTTATGAAACATTTTTTTCGTTTTTATTCTAGTTTTTGTCCACAAAATATACACTCACCTAATGGCATAGTTTCCCTAGTTCTTTTATTATGGCATAGATAGTAAAGTTCACGGTGCTCACCCCTGCCTGCAACTATGATGAGGTTATCATCCTCATACATGCCCTTTTCGCTATATACTACCTGATCTTTCATTCTTTTACAGCATGGTTTATCAGTTGATTTTATTTGTCCGGTGCTCAAACGGGTTCTGCTCCTTCTCCTTCAGTCACCGAATCATCTTCACGAGGCTCCTTATATATCACCATAGCAGTATAAACAGAATCCCATCTTTCATACATATTACTACTGTCAGCTAGACGTATACCACTATGATGATATTCTATATCTATCACTTCACTACTCCAATGTAATGTCTTTAGGAATTTGTTTATTTGCTCTTCTAGTAAAAATATACTATCGTCTTCAAAGAATTTTGTTTGTTTTGTCATATATTCTCGGTGCTCACACGGGTTATTTATTCTTAGATATTCTACTATAACATGTATGACAGATATATCCCTGTTTATGTTTATAATTTATCTTTTTATATGAACCAATTTTCTTACATATTAAACAGGTTCTGTCAGGTATTGGTATTCTAGACCGTTCTTTATTGGTTATTTTTGAATGACAAGAATTACAAATGGATATAGTACACGCCCAAGGCATTATTATACAGTAGAAATAATGGTGTCTATGAATAAGTCTATCTTTTCTGGTAACACTACATACCTCACATTTATCTCTAGGTAATGGGAATGATAATAACAGATTAATACCACAATAATCTAATCTATAATCCATCAATCTTTTATTATGACGTTTTCCATGTTTTGGATATACTATTAATCTATTATAACATCTAGAACATACCCTATCTCCGTTATCCAAGAAATACCATACCGGACTACCTCTATTATTACGTATTTTGATATATGTCTCGGTGCTTGAACATTTAGAACAGATGTGTTTATTGGTATTTGTTAGTTTTATACCGTATAATCTATTATCAGTTTTTAGTTTGGATTTCAAAGTGTGGCAGAGCACCAGGGACACATATATATTAGCAAATCAAAGGTATCGATCTCTTGAATAGAATACAATAATTTCTTTTTTAATTTCCGTTTAGTCACCGCCTCAATTACATAAAAATCAAATTCAGGTTTACCTAGTATACCTATTTCACGTCTTATACAATTCTTCTCTATTGCTTGTTCAAAAGCATCACAGCAATAGGATTTTTTTAACATATATTAGCGGTGCGTAAACGGATATAAATAGCAATATATTTTGCGGATATTTGCCATATAATAACGATATATTAAGCGGATATAATGTCGGATAATAGGGGATATTAAACGATTTTAAAAATGGATATATCTGGTATATATTGAGGAGGATATAATACCGGATATACCCACTAATGAAACATATTCGCTCTGGTAAGATATTCGCAGTTTGTATTGATATAATCGGTAATAAATAGATTATGTTTTGTTGTTGTTGTTGTCGGTGCTGAGACGGGAAGAAGCAATAACAGCAACAACACGTCTAGCAATATAAGGATATTTTTTACTTAAAAGATCCGAAGGAAATGGTATGGATCCTATATATTTACGCATTAATTCTAGTTTCTTTTGTTCTTCTTGTTCCTTAGTAAATTCCAATCTACTACTATCATATCCCTTCAAGCACCGAAACATAAATACATTACGGGATATATCTCAACCTCATAAATATCATTGATATTCCCAATTGGTGTTAACCGTCCACACCCTAGGTTCCTAATCCTGTGAGATTATATTGAAATAAGAAGTATATTAACGGTGCCTAAAGGGTAGATGTTCCTCTATACCGTATGCATGCGTATATAGAGGATATAGAACAAAGAAAAAACAAAACCCGTCGTGTCGTAACAAGTTCCTTAGGTATATTCTAAAAGTTGTAATATATAAACCATTTTTTAGGTAGTAAAAAATGAAACGGTTGATTTTTTTATTAAAAAAATCAGTGCTAGAAGGGCTAAAACATAATGAATACCACTTCTTTTTGTTTTCGCCTGTTTGCATGACTGAGATATCAACCTCCTAGCACCGTCATAGTAGATTAGATCCTGTATTCGTGTTTACGTATCTGTGTGTGCGCGTGCTGCTGCTCTTCTGATGAATGAATAGGTCCCTAGCAATTATTGGGCTTAATGACTGTAGTGATATATACGGTATCTGGTTATAAATAGTTAACTTTATTCAGTTTCGGTGCTTACACGCCGATTGAAAAATATCTTAGTATAAATATGCCCTTCGAGCACCGTAACATTATGGATAGAGAAAAAGTATTGGATATAGTAATGAAAAGCATCGATCATTATTATGATTTGAAATTGATAGATATATCCAGAAGAGAATATGAGAGAGTAACTGAAAATCCAGATGGTAAAACTGTTATCAAACAACTAATGGTAGATGGAATAAATGAACTAAATGAAGTTAAACAATATGTTCAGGAGAATTTAAAATGACTACTACCAATAAAAAAGATAAATATGGATATGATATTCCTGACAAGGCAAATATAATGCATGTTAGAACGTCAAAGAATACAAACCCCGATCAGGAGAAAATTTTTGAAACGGCTAACATCCTGATAGATAAAGTAATGGAAATATTTCCCGATACACCACCACAGGCCGTAAATATATTACTAACAGCATTGGATTATTATTTCATAAGAGAAATGCAGAATCAAATTGAAAAACATGAACGAGGGGAAACTCCTATGTATATATCTATAAGTGCGTCAATAATGAATGCTCGAAGAAATTTGGAGGAAACATCTATGATCCTTAAGGCAGAGATGGAAGATATTATAGAATATTTAAAAAACAAACCAAAACTAACCGCAGATGAAATGAAGATTATGAGTGAAAAGATGCTTAAAGATGGATTTTTAAAATGATTGTATTGATAATAGCGTTGATAATATTAGGAATAGCGGCACCAATGACAGTAACAGAATATTTCCAGGAAATAAAATTTGATACCTGTCATGTTGTATTTGACATATACAATCTCACTAATTACTATAATTGCATAGGTATGTGATAATGACTAATTTATTAGAACTAGAAGGTTTGATACTATCCGACACGGAATTAAAGATAACCGAAGTGATAATGGATATAAGAACGTTATATCCAGAACATGCAAAAAAACTGGAATCATGTATGCATAATCTAGAACGACTACGAGAATGTATATTGGAGAGTTTGAAGAGTGACTTGTAAGGAATTATGTCGATTTGAACAGAAAGCCAATCGGTGGACATATATCAAGGGATGGAAGATGTGTACTGTCTGTGAGAAAAGTATTTCCACTGATAATCTCAGATGTTATTGCTGTGGACATATATTCAGGATCGGTGCTCAAGAGAATAAATACCGACAGATTCGTACTCAGAACTGTGTGAGGATATGAGAAATGAATAGAAAAATTGACTCAAAAATACAACAATATAAGAAAAAACTTGATGATGTAAATTTGAAGATTAAACAACAAATGAAATTATATGGTTCTCCTTCCGTATATTGGAACCAAGAAGAATTATATACATCAAAGAGATTATTAGAAGAATTTCTAGAAGAATTGGAGGAATTAAAATGACAGGTAAGTGTTACCATCCAGACTGTAACAAAGTACCTGATATAGGATCACATTACTGCTTACAGCACCGAATCGAACATGTTAAAGAGTTTAAGAAAATGATACATCGAATACCAATAGAAGAGAAGGAGAAGTTAAGATGACTACAATGGACCACTCATGTGCCATATGTCGTAAAGAATGTAGAGATGGAATAGCCGATTTTGACAGTGGTTTATCAACACATATTGATTGTTTCTTTGACAATCAACACTGGTTAGAATGTGGTAAAAACTACACATCATTTATACGTAATAACCCTATCAACGGTAAATGGTATATGTATAACTATGATAATGAATATAAACACTCTGAATTTAGTATCGAATACTGTCCATTCTGTTCAAAACCATTAAAGGAGCATTTAGAGAAAAATGTCTAGACCATTATTTGACACATGGAAGCCAAAGTGTAGTGAGTGCGGTGCTGAAAAGACCAGATATATTAACAAAGATGGATCATGTCGCTGGTATAGGAACCAGGTTAAAGGGATTGGTTTTTGGTGTAAAGCCTGTTACTGGAAGTACTATACGAAGAAAAAGAAAGAATATAAAGAGGCGGGTAGGAACCGTTACTAGATAAAGATGGCTCCTACGTGTAAAGGGTTATGTGAAAAAGAACCCAAAAGAAGGAAATATGATAATCCAACTAAGAAACGCGGTGAACTTGGTAGATATGATTTTGGTTATAGAAGATGTTCTATTTGTCAGAGATTTATCAAAACAGAAGAAGTTCGGTGTTATTGCTGTTCTGTAAAGCTCAAGACAGGACCATATCAGACTAAATCAAAGAAAAAGAAATTAGAGACCATTGCTAGATATTAGTTTGATGCGCTGTCCCCAATGTAACATGGATATAACAGATAAAAGATATCAAAAGGCTTGGGGATGGGGTGGTAATGGGATGATCATCCTGTGTATTTTTTGTTCTCCTACTTAGAAACAATAAATAATATCTAACTATATATTGGTGCTGTGAGCACCGCATACTATATGACTTTTAGATCAATAGATGATAACGATGAATATTATAAGAAACATTTTCTATATAAGAAAAGGACCAATGAAGAAACCAATTCAGCAATCGCTGATATGTATCTTAAAATTTCACCGAAAATGATTGAATTGATAAATAAATACATGATAGAAAACAAAGAGTACATGTCTTTTGCTATGTTTTCAAGATTTCTAGCATTATTTATGATCAAGAGTATGGATAATAACGTCCGCACCCATACAGAGAAAGATAGAAGATATCTAATGGAAAGAGCAACAGGTGAGATCAAACAATTTATGGATAATTATATGGAAAATGTTGATTTCTCAGGAAGTAGGCCGGACCCAAAATACTTTTCAGAACCAGATGAGGATGTATAAAAAATATCTAAGTATAAATTAGCGTGTGAGCACCGAATAAACATTGAGCGGAGGAGGAATATCACTAAATTTCCGAATAGATTATGAAATGCTTAACCAGAAAATGGCAGAGTTTTTAGATAAACATACCGATGAAATAAATCAAATAGTTGCAGCATGTTTGAGGGTTGATACACCTGATCCAGTTCAGAGGATGAGGGAGATAAAAGGACCTATTACTTCTAATTTACCTGATGAGCCTTTTGCGGGTTTATTCGGCGGTGACGGAAAGAAATAATGAATTATAAAGATATATGGACCAAGGCAGGAGTAGGGGAAGGTGCCAAGTTCTGGGATACCGTAGACTTTAACCATCCAGATTATAAGAAACAAGAACAAATATTCAGAGGATTTCTACATGGATTTAAATATATTATGGGTTATGGTATTCATAAAGGGAAAGTAGAGTCGGTGCTGGAACTGGGTGCAGGCACCGGACGAATGACTAAAATTATGTTTGAAATGTTTCCAGATATAAAACGATATGAAATTACTGATGTAAGACCACAAAATTTCAATGTTACAAAATTCTCAAAAATGACTCTTGCTAATTTAACATCATATAATATGGATATATCAGGAGAAGAATTTAATCATATAATGAGAGGTAAATTATATGATTTTATCTTAGCTTCAGAAGTTTTCATGCATATAAAAACAGAAGATATAGAAAGAGTCATAAAATCAGTAACAAACCTTCTCGCACCGAACGGAGGAACTATCCTAAATATAGACTGGTCCGTTCAAGCACCGGAACACAGTACTTGGTGTTATATCCATGATTATGGTAAATTATATAGAGAGAACGGTTTGAAATGTATCTTTGAAGCTGATATACCAGAGATTAAACAGAAATTGTTTTGTTATGGGAGCGGTGCCTGAAGCAAATTATAAATAAGTCCTTTGAGCACCGTACTTGTGTTAGAAAATTTAGGTCTACAAACATTAGAAATAATAAATCAATCAGTAGGAGTAATGTTGTTGATAATAACAGTATGTTCTGTTATTTCAGTTGGACATTTATTTCTTAGTAAGAAAAAAGATTAATATATAATACGGATTCTCAAACCTGATTTAATGGTTAAGAAAGGATATAAAGTTAATCCTTTAAGGAAATTATTCAAAGGATTGTATAAAAAATGTGAATGTCCTGGTAAGGATGGGAATGGTTGTAAGACATTAATTCCAGTTTTAAAGAGAGATAAACCTATATTCCAGAGATTCGCATACCAGCACCAACATATAGGTAAATTTGGTAAGGAAGCAGTTGGATATAAAACTGGGATGACAGAAGATAAAACTAGAGGATATGTAATCATAACAAGACGACATCATAAATACGCAGGAACTAGAGGAAGAATATATCTTCATAGATATCTAAAAGAATTAGATTTAGGCTATTATATAACCAAAGAATATGATATAGATCATATTAACGGTGATAAGAAGGATAATATACCGGAAAATTTACAAGTGTTATTGAAGGGCGACCATACTAGTAAACATCATACAATACCAGATAGATCTAATACATTCTGTATATTATGTAATACAAAAACTCCTAATAAATTTAATAATGGTAGACCTAAATGGTATAAATATCTGGATGGATATATTTGTGATGTCTGTTATAATCGAGAATATAAAAAGAGAAAGAAGGTTAAATCTTAGCCACTGATATCCAGCGAGCCTCCAAATTCTTCTGTCCTTGTTTTGCAGGATCGTCTATTCTTAGGGTAACGTATGGATGAGGACCGGTCTCTTTATATTTATTGTCGGTGTATGAAAATATCTCTTTCCACTGGTTTGACGGTGCTGTTTCGTTATCTCCTGTGTCTTGGTATAGTTTGATAGTAACCGAGTCGCCAGATACTGTTTTTGTTCCCTTATAACCGATCCATTTACCTGCTGGTAACGGTTCACCTTTGCCGCTTCCTAAACTGTTACTGTAATTGGGATGAGGGTCTTCCCAACGTAATCGGGCTTTTCCTGTGCGGATTTCGACACCAGAGTCATAACATCTGACGTGATTCGAACCTGAATGGGGTACAACACTCCATTTTATACTAACCTCATCATCCACCGGGTCTTTGGTAAATCTGAAATACCCTTGTGCTTCTGATTGCGGCCAGTCACCTACCTTTACATCGAATCTCTTTCCATCATCTCTAAAGTTATCCTTTACCTTATATTCAATTTCTGCGCCTGTGGATACTAACAGTTTTGTTCCGAACTTATCTTGTCCTGAACCAGGAGGTGTTGGTTCGGGAGTAGGACCGGGCTCTGGAACAGGTTCAGTATCCTTTGGAGGAAATTCATGAGTCTTGAAATAAGCGATAAAGCCTTCTGCAGTTTCTTTCTTGGTAAAATTGGTTGCTACGTTCTTTCCAGCACCGTCAACTACCTTAAATTGTTCTGGAGAATCTCTCATATTAACGACTTTCCATGCATCTTTGTTTACTAAGTCAGCACCCCAGCCTCCAGGTTTTATTGTTCCTTCAGTTGGTTTGGTGTTTGGATCTACTGGACCAGGTTCAGGGTCCGGTAAAGGCGGTTGATCACCATCTACCCTTTTTATAGTTAAATTAGAAAAGTCTACATTGCCTTGAAATCTATATTTTTTACCGTCTATGAGCACCTCAGTGTCCATTACGGCTTTGGCTGAATCATTATTTTGTGCCATATATATGTTGATATTATTTACTCCATTAAAAGTGTTTTTGTGGTGCTTACACAATAAAATATTAGGTTTTTGGTTCTATCTCCTGTACTATTGCCAAATGTAATTCAGGAACACTACCTTTTTTATAACCATCAATACGTTCTTGACACTCATGACCTTTACTATGATCCGGTTTCAAATCACCTACATGATCACCTTCTACCTGTTTTACCCAGCCTTTGCCTTCTAGATTGGTCCACAACTCAATATGGTCATTTTTCTCAAAGAACACACCTGCTATCTTTATTTTCTTATTTTGGATAGAACCTATCTTTGGTCCTTTGACTACACAAAGATGGGTTTCTGGATGATTTGGTTCGGTGCCTAGACAGGTTTGTCCTTCCAAAATTGATACACCAGTATCCCACCAACCATTACCAGAAGTGTGTTGACCACCGAACTTTAAGGAAATGTTGTCCTCATGCTCCATCTCTTTGATTGTTGTTTCTATAATGAATTGGTAATTCCTATATGGAATATCTTTAACGTTTTTCTCTATAGTCTCATCATCTGGTTTACCAGAAGCATAATGACGTGTGGTTGGTCCTCTTTGTGTACTTTGTAAAGTCTTTGAACCTGATTTTTGTGGATATGGACCATCGCCGGTGCCTGAAGGACTAGGAGGAGAAGGAGGAGGAGGATTATTAGTATCTTCAGGAGGGAAGGGATTTGTTTTGAAGTATGTGATAAAACCTTCTGCTATTTCTTTCTTTGTGAATTCTGTAGCTACATTTTTACCTGCGGCGTCGACAATCTTGAACAAGGCTGGATTATCCTTCATATTAACGACTGTCCAAGCTTCTTTATTGATAATGTCAGCACCCCATCCACCTTCCTTTATGATACCTTCGGTTGGTTTTACTGGATCAGGTTCATTTATCTCTGTTGTTTTTATGGTAAGATTAGAAAAGTCTACATTACCTGCTAGTTCATATTCATCTCCGTCGATTGTTATTTTTTGTTTAAATTCTGCCATATAGTGTTCGATATGATTTGGATATAATAAGTGTTTTTGCGATAATTAAAAATATCTAAGTATATAATACTCCTGTGAGCACCGAATAATATCTAAGTATAAATATCGAGTAAGGATATGGGAGATTAATGGTAAAACAAATCATACAACAAAGTGAAACCATACAAAAACAGGAAGAGATACCGACTGAGGTTATAACCAAATTTGATGGGGATCAAGAGTTAGTCCAAGAATTTCTCTCACAAGGTTATAGTATAGACGAGTTGAAACAATCGACTATTACACACCCGACACGCTTTGATCCAATGGTATCTATAGGAGATAAATGTATAGGATTTTGGATAGATTCTCCCCAAGAACAGAAATGGAGAGACGATTCTAGGACATATCAGAATAGATTCCGTTCTTAATTTTTTTTGTTTCGGTGCTGAGAGGATAATGGGTGGATATGAATCATTTGAATATTGTTTATCATGTGATGATTTAGTCCGTGGTGAAGAGAAATTTTATTGTAAAGAATGTGTTAATCCTTATTGTAGGGACCATATAGATAATCATAAATGTGATCCATAATGTGTGGTATTCTAATTCCTAGACAACTAACTCCACAACAATATATTAGACTATTCTCAAATCCTGTTAGTGGTATTGCTGCTGACTTAGGAGACCCAAAACCACCTAATTATAAACAGGTGTATAATACTGTTAGCATTTTACAGAAAATTAGATATAGTAAGTCTATGATGCTCGATGCGTTAACGTTTTGGTATGAAAGATTTAATCTATATAAAAAACATACTATAGATTTCTATAAAAAAAATACAATGTTTGTAGATAAATATATGTTAAAACGCCTACAAACTCAAGAAGATGATTTTAATTATTCCATAGACTTGGTAAAAAATTCACCAGATTCATTTCTATTCTCACATGGATATATTAGAGCTGTAGATATGACACTTGGAATAACAAGACAGAAAAGACTATTATCTAAAAAATATCCTCATCTAGAACTCATATGTCAAGAGGATAGTTTACAATTATACCATATGTTTCCAAGTGGCGGACGTATTACGTCTTTTAGATTTACAGTATTTCCAAATGAACATCCATATATTCCTAAACAGAAAATTACAAAGGTGGGTATGACTGACCGTGGTAACGTTTATGTTCTCCATAAGAAAGAGGATGGAATTGAGAAACATAAAAAAATGATGAAGCAGCACCGAAAGATTACAGGAGAAGATAAAAAGACCGTTCAGGCACCGAAACTATGGAATAAAGATATAGCACAAACTGTAATTCCTGAGGGTAAACTTTCTAGGATGTTACGATATATGATTGAAAACCAATCTAAGTGGAGGATAGATGATGATTAATGGGATTAGGAAATATAATTAGACCACAGAACTTTTTCTTACCTTATGATAAAACATCTATCCATTGTCTTAACTGTGATAGGAGATATCCTTCTAGAAGAAAAAGAGATGATGAATGGATTACAATAGCCAGTACAACTACAGGTCAAATATTCTATGCAGAATGTAGTTGTGGAAAGATATATTGTCCAACAGCGGGTTTGAATTAAGAAAAATGAATAAACCATTCTGTATCGTATATTCAGAGACTAGTAGAAAAGGTAAATATCATTTCTTCGACCACCGCAATAATGAACTTGCAATATACAAGAAAATACCAAAGAACTTTTTGGATAAGTTATTATCATATCCTATAACTGCATTTGGATATAGGTTTGTAGATATTAAAGAACCTATTAATCCTAAATTTGATAGACATGATGTTATTAGGACATTAGATTTCTGGATAGAATACTGGGTTTATCAGAATAAATGTGATTATATATTGGAAGGTACGGTGAATAAAGATTTTGAATTGACGGTGCGGGAACTGATTGAGACAAGGGAAGTAGTTTTGAAATGCCCTGCTGATACTCAGTTTACCAGAAATAAGATTAGGGTTGATACTTCCAAAGGTGGTAATAATTTCGACTATGAAGTTACTAGAAATGATATAAGATTTTATTATCACTATGATGGTGATGAGAACAGGGTTATTACTAATATGAATGCATATGAAATATCAACAGCACAAAATGAAATAGGTAAAATATTCCCTACAAAAAGAAAAAAATCATTAAAGCCACAATGGAATGATATGATAGAGTTTACGGAGAACGTGGTAGATAGTAGTAACAGTTCTGTAAGCACCGTAGATCAGTTCTGCTATAAAGTAGTAAAAATGACCTATAAAGAATATATAAATAGAGGTATTTTATATCTACCTAATGCTACACAAGCCGATATAGATCAATTATCACGAGCTTTTACTGGCGCTGCTGGAATATTTGCACATAATTTCACAGAGAACTTTAATGATGGACCAAGATTCAATTTTGGTGGATTAGAAGATGAAGTTTCTGGACGTAGGATGTGGGGCCCAAGGCATAGTGATGGTCCTACAACACGGAATTTCAATAATTATCCTAATACTTGGACTACATCTAGAAATAGAAATGAAATGTTTTGGAATGTGGTTGATCCAAATAACCGTATAATTGCTACTGGTTATACCACACAAGAAGATGCACAGGATTATATTAATGAACATATACTTCCTTCAGAAGTAACACCAAGACCATTAGAGATGGGTGATGATGTGGTATGGGATTCTAATATTAACCGATTCAGAAGAGCTACAGAAAATGATCCAATATCAATATTCTTGAGCACCGAAACACAGTCACCAGAACTTCTAAGTTGGGTGCTTACAAGAACTATAGTATATCCTAATAATGATGATGATGGTTTAATCACCGGAGATATGCTTACAATCCATGGTAATACACCAGATATAATTTTAGCCACTGGACGTACAGCAGAAATAATTCGTCCTGGAGATAGAATAACATTAAATGAGAATGGAGAATGGGTAAAAGTCTCGGTGCCTGAACCAACAGACTAAGGCATAGAAGAAATAACCTTATCTCTAATCTCTTTGTTCTTTCTGTCTATCTCCTCTTCATCTGTTAATTCAGGTGCTACTCGCCAGAAATGTTTTGGATTTACACTGTTAACATTATAAGTTCCATCATCATTATAGCTTAGAACCTTCATTTGATCATATGTTTTGCCCTTTTTAAGGATGATAAACAGTGGTATAATGAGATATTCCCGTCTTTGGCTTAGGATATATTCATTTTCTGTATCAAACTCAGCACCGTCAGGTAACACTATAATCCTGTAAAATGACTTGAATGTATACTGGGTATTAACTGACTTGTTTTTAATGAACTCTGCTACATAATCCTGTATTTTCATCTCATAGGGTTTTGGATGGTATTCTTTATCTATGAACAATTCTGATTTCTCGGTGCGTAAAGCAACTATTAATTTTTCCAACTTCTCCCTATCCTCTTGAGTGTTTATCCTTTTCTGATATATTGTCTCTCTATCACTTTTTCTGGATGCTCCTGATCCGGATAGCCAGTCATGATGGTCCCTTATAATCTGGAATAAGTTCTCATGGTATCTGGGCACCGCAATCATAAAAGTTGGTATATCAATCGGTAAATTCTGTAATCTCGTAGCAAAAATGTTACTCATGTATAATTTTCAATAAACCTTTGTGAAACATATATATCTTTCATCACGAAAATCAATATCATGGTCTTAGAAAACGTAACTACAGTCATATCAGACGTAGTAAACCCATCTGGAGCAAACGAGTATGTGTGGATATTTCTCATATTGGGAGGAATAATCGGTACATTCTTGGGAGTAATGCTACCATATTATAGAGAGAAACGCAAATTTGGAAAGGAAGGTATTGATCTTTTCTTTGACAAAGACTTTTTGAAGACAGGAGCAGGGGCATTGGTAATCTCAGTGGTAGTAGTCGGTGCTATTTACCCACAATTACTGGCTAATGCAGACCCAGCAGCATCATATGGTTCAGCATTTATTGCAGCAGCAACACTTGCATTTAGTTTGAATATCGGTGGTAACTGGATAATCGGAACAAACAACACTCAAGCAGAGACACAATTGGTAGAGAAGAAAGCACAGATCTTGCTGGCTACAAAACAATTGAATAGTGCATCCAACACAAGCTCTGTTGTAGGCACCGAGACAGGAACATCAAAGACTCCAAGTGGAGTAGTAGGCGGAGAAGACGTAACTCAGCCACCATCTTCTTAATTTTTTTACATACCTTCCATACTTTTTTTATAATAATTTAATTAACTTATCTCATATGTTAACAACACTTGTAATATTACTAGTAATACTAGTCATAGTAGCTGTGGTAGTACCTGGTGTATGGGCAGTATCATTCCTAATACAGGTTCTGTTGATTGCATTAGTTATTATAGTGATCATATTATTGATCTTGTATGCGCTAAGGCTGATTGGAAACAGACCACCACCCTAATTTTTTTTCTATCTTATAAAATTTAAAAAAACCATTCTTTCAAACATTTTTTACATTTAGCTGACCAGAGATATACTACCGGTTCCTGAATAGTTCCATTTACCTCTTCACCATCAATGACATTTGCAGTGGAACATTCTTCCTTACCTCCACACTTCCGGCACCGTACAACGTAATAATCTAATTCAATAGGTTTACCATAGTTAACTGCTTGAGAAATGTGAGTAACAGTCTCGGTGCTGACAAGGGCATCCTTGTAGTCTCTGCGGGTAGGGGTGAAGTAGGGTGAGTGGGTTAGCATCTTCTATCTTAGATGTTTAAACCACAGATATATAATACTTATACTGAGTCCTACCAATAGTCCCGCGGCAAAGTATTCAAACATCCTTCAAATCCTCTTTTAAATTAACCCATTTGGATTTTTGTAATAATAGGTCATCTATTCTAAGTTTGGGTTCCATAAAATCCGGCACTTCATTCAAATCATTTTCAATCGATCGTTTATATTCTATAGGATTTTCTTGTTTATGTCTTTCATATAGTTCTGCCATACCATCCAATAATTGCATAGCACCAACATCACCATTATTTGATTTTTCTCTCAGATCATCATATCGTTTATGACTCATAGGATTATATTTATCAATATCAATTTCTATTTTCTCTTTAGGTTTTGACCAATTATTATTTTCCTTCTGTATTTCAGAACTTATTAGTTTCCAACTATTAGCCGGATTATTAGTATTATTACCCATATCCTGCCAGATTTCTAATAAGATTCCATCTCTGGTATTTCTCTTGATGAAACTATAACCTATAAATTTTTTATTTTCACTATCACTCATCAGCATCCTCAGCCTCATGAACCAGAGCAACTATTTCTTTTGAACATTTTTCAATATCTCTTAGAGAGATAGAAATATGTGTACGCAGATAATCAGCTACTTTCCGCACCGCCTCAGACTCGTAAGGTTCAATCATATCCAATGTTATAGTATCACCAATATTGGGTTTTACTCCATCTTTAAGTTTTATCTTTACATTATCAGTAAAATCCTCACCTATAGCTCTTAAACGTCGATATTTTCCAATTGGGATTTTACTTTCTACCATTCCTAATCAATACCTCACCATAGTCAAAGATCTTTTACGTCTTGCACTACTACTTCCCTTCTTTGTAGCCAGTATGGTACCACAACAATAACATCGTATATCAGATACCGGTGCTAACCAGCTTACACGACACACAGTACACCAAGCATATGCATACCGTGTGTTATATTCCATAGGTTCTTCAAACCTACACCAATCTTTGCATCTATATCCGCCCATTTTATTCTTTTACCTCTTTAATAGTATATTTCCATAAGGATTTAGTTGGATGGAATTTATCATCATGTTCGAATGAATGTGTATTATTATAATAAAGTCGTATGTTTCTAGGGAACTTGTGACCCTTTATTACCCGATAAACGAATGGTCTACAGAACCAATGATCTCCACTTCTATTCATAAGACAAGATATACATCTTGACTCTGCTATCCAATTACAACCTGGATGTTCGCATTTTATTCGGTGCTGCAAGGCATATTTCTGGTCTTTATCATAATCATAATTCAATGTTTTGAAATATTTTAGTTTGGCATCCCATAGTTTATCTCCTTCGGGTGTATCCCCACTATCTACTCTTATAGTCTCTCGATGATCACTCATTTCTATTATTTAGCCACCTGTTCGAGTAATAATTCTTCCTTTGGTACTGGTGTTGAATTGTCAATTACAAAATAATATTTTGGATCGTCTTTACTCTTTAATATCCTCTTATTATAATAGAAATCTATTCCTTCTATACAACTATCGAATCGTGTTTTTGCGTCTTCATATAATATGTATCCTTCATCCATATGAACCATAAAATTCCTATTCTATATTTAAACTTAGATTTTCTTCAAATGTCATATATTTGCGGTGCTCGAAAGATGGTTACAATGGAAACATTTGTAACAAGAAAACAATCGTTGGAGGAAGAGATAAAGATCTGTGAATGGATGTTGGCCTGTGAGCACCGCAGAGAAATGAGAAATAAAATACGAGTTTATCTAAACACTGTGCAGAGAGAACTAATAGATTTTTTAAGGTAAAAAATCAATCTACTTTCTGCGCTAGATCAATAAGTCTATCATCTATATCATTTATTTTTTGATTAGTATCATTCACAATAGGCAAACCTTTACCCTGATTTTCAAGTATAGTTGCCTGATTATTTACCATAATAAAAGTATTAATACATAAAATAACAAATCCTGCTGCTAGAAAATAGATTAAAAAAGTTTTGAATGTTTCTTTGGATATCACTATAAAATGAATATGATTAGAAGGGTTAAAAAGTTATTTAAAGATCTTTTTGGTTGAACCCTTGTTTTGTCCTATCACATTTCCGACAATACTTAATTCTGGTTTCTTGGATCCAATATTCTCTAAGACCTTATTGCCGTAATTTGCGGTATTAACCTTCTTGTATTGGGCGTTGTTTTTGCTCATAATGTATTATATATGAAAAAAGAAGATGATAAAGTTTTATTACCCTACCATCTTCCAGTCATTGGTTTAGATGACTAGGAGACTTAAATCTATTAGGAATAAATACTTTTGTTATAATTGCTATGACCAAAACTACCTTATAGAATGCGCCTGTGGATGTGGTGGAGTATTAAATAAATATGGAAAAAACTTTATAAAAAAATTGTTCATAAAAGGCCATAATAATAAATTTAGAGATATGAGTACCGCCTCTAAAGGAATGAATCATTTTAGATATAAATTTGGTAGATACAAATACAAAAATTATTGGATCCTAACAGGAATGAAAAATTATCCTAATGCCAATAAAAAAGGTAGAATATTAGAACATGTGTATAACTATCAAGAATATCATAAATGTTGTTTACTTCCATGGGGAGTAGTACATCATATAATTCCTGTTTCTAGAGATTATTGTAACAATATGCCTTGGAATTTAATGGGTATGACCAGATCACAACATATGAGACTCCATACAAAAAAGAATATGTCAGGTAGATTTTGTAAGATCTGTAAAACATCTGAAACAACTAAACGAAAGAGTAACGGTCAACCTATATGGATGGGAAATAGAATACATGGATTTGTCTGTCATAGATGTTATTGTGTAATATATGGTAAAAAGAAGAAATTAATGAATTCTAGCCATGTATAAGATTTAACGGTGCGGAAAAGAGATAAATGTTTCTTAGCGTTAGTTAGTTAGAAAAAAATTATTGAGGTTCGGTAACATTACCGACGATGACTGGTTCTGTACCATTACCACCATCAGTGTTTGTACCATTATCTGGTGTTGGTTGTGGCTCTGGGAGAGGGATAGGTGAACAGTTATCAGTGCCATTATCTGCTGCATAACATATCAAAACACTGCTCAATGAGCCATTTTGATATAAGTTGTATACATCATTTAATACTCCTGATTGGTTTTGTAGTTGGTTTATTGCTGCGATTGTTTCATCTGAGAGTGTAGTTCCATTCTGTCCTGGTGCTCCATCTTGTCCGTCTACACCATTAGTTCCGTTGATACCATTCTTTCCATCTTGACCATTAGCTCCTGGTAATCCATCATTTCCATTTTGACCTGGGTCTCCCTTGTCACCTTTTTCGCCCTTTTCACCTGATTGACCATATAAATTGATAGTTAAATCATCAGCTTTTTTTACTATAAGTTTTCCACCGGTAAGATTAATATCATCATTGTTGTTACTAGATGCGAATATAACCGATCCTGTTATTCCTGTTGCAGTTATCATACTAAGTACGATAACAATTCCTAATAGAGAGATAATTTTTCTCATAGTAATAGAATGTGATGCCAATTATATATATTTACTATACCCCTAAAGATTTATTAAACCAGTAGAGGATATAGGCCATTGTTAGGATGACATTACAGAGTGTAATTATAAAACAATTTAAACCTTTCATTATGGGAAAATGCAGATGTGGTTGTAATGAGGATATATCAATAAGAAGTGGAGATTATTTACAGAAATATAAGAGATATCATGGGATAAAAGGTGAAAACAGTAATTTATGGAAGGGTGGATTTTTACCAAATAGAAAAGGATATGAATATATTTTCAAACCAAATCATCCTAAATCTAATAGTGATGGTTATTACCCATATCATAGATGGGTCTATGAACAACACTACAATTGTTGTTTACTTCCTTGGTATGATATAGATCATATCAATAAAAATACCCATGATAATAGAGTAGAGAATTTAAGGCCTTTAACACATCAAGAACACGGTTCTATCAGTGCTAGAAAGGATATGTCAGGTAGGGTTTGTTTAGAATGTGGAATGACTGAAAAAGATAGAACTGACTCTGATATTAGAAAATGGTATAATTATAAAAATGGTCATTTATGTAGTATATGTTATAAAAGATTAAAGAGAAGAAAAATTATTTAATATATCTTCTGAGTGAATTAAGTTGATAGGTCGTTGTCTTCAAACTGAAATCACTCAACTGTTTGAAAATATCTATAATGTATTCCCAATCGAAGTTATTTCTCATTAAGAACAGACCCAATTTTATTCTCTCTTGATGGGCTAGGTGGTGATCTCTATAAGCCTTGTCAATTAATTCCTTAATGGATGGAGGGATGTTTTCTTTGCTCGGTGCTGAAAGGCCATCAAACCTGGGGTATTTCTCTGCCAACTCGTTCACGCACCGATTAATCAACTGATTATCCTTATAATCCTTCATGCTCTTTATCTTCTTTATCAAACGCTGTTCCAAGGCTAATCTTAGGAGATAGAGGAATCTTGGAGTCTCCAGGTAAACAAAGCCTTTGGATAATGTTTGATTGACCAGTTTGAATTGCGGTGCGGAAACGCTCAGACCTTCCTCAGAGATCTCTAAATAGTCTGTGATATGGATCTTTATATGTTCTATCTTAGGACCAAGCCTAAAGAACTCTAGGTCTTTATGGATGTTAAAAAAGTCTAGTATCTCTTTTCTTATTTCCTGATTGTAGATGTCTTTTATTAGATGAGATTCAAATAGTTTACCATAATTGGAAACAAACTTTCTAGTAATATAATTATTGTTCAGGCACCGCAGCATGATTGTGGATATTAGCCATACCGGAAGGTCCAAGTTTAATATCTGAGTAGGATTGTATTCCTCTATGTTTTCTTTGGCATATAGTATACTTTGTTCGTCAAACTCAGTAATGTGACGGTGCTGTAAGGCTCCTTTGAGCACCGGATAAAAAGAATAATTAACCGAACTCATTTTTACCACATTTCCTACAAAATTTATGTTCAAACACTAATGGTTCTTCATCT
>Ga0310897_10000017_pt1 | contig 24338 bp, 19 predicted proteins | sample C8D2metaG_FD_203913 | JGI IMG/M metagenome (GOLD analysis project Ga0310897, IMG submission 203913) | Lab incubated soil microbial communities from West Virginia University Organic Research Farm, Morgantown, WV, United States - C0D1 | ecosystem: Environmental > Terrestrial > Soil > Agricultural...
GAATCTGGTGCTCACTGTCCTCGAGGACAACCAGTTCATTGTTTTCATCGCTGTAGGACAGCCGGAATCGAGGAATCGACGCGCTCTTGCGCACGCTGCAAGCGTTGGTGGGCAGCTTGCCTCGTTGTTCCTACCATGGTAATACTAGAGTATGAAAGTCGCCCTGTCGATCCCTGACGATTTGTTTGAATCCGCCGAAACGCTCGGCAAGCGCCTCGGCGTGTCGCGAAGCCGCCTTTATGCCACCGCGCTCGCCGACTTCGTGGCCAAGCACCGTGGCCGCAAAGTGACCGAAGCGCTTGATCGCGTCTACGGCACCGAGGACAGCCGCCTCGACTCTCGTGTCCAACGCTTGCAGCAGCGCTCGCTCGAGCGGGATACGTGGTAGTCGAGCGGGGCCAGATTTGGTGGGCCGATTTGGGCAAGTCGTCCGGATCCGAGCCGGGATTCCGGCGGCCGATCCTGGTCGTGCAAAACGATGCATTCAATCGCAGTCGGCTCCGGACCGTTGTCGCCGTCGTGCTGACGTCAAATCTGCGGCTCATTGACGCGCCAGGCAACGTCCTCGTACCGGCCAAAACCGCCGGTCTTCCCAAGGATTCCATCGCCAACGTCTCCCAAATCATCACGGTCGATCGTGATTTCCTGGCCGAGCCTGCGGGCCGCATCAGAGGACAGCTGCTCAAGGATGTCGAAAATGGACTCCGGCTCGTCCTCGCCCTGTAGTCTCCATCCACGCTGGCTAACGACCATGGCCAGGTCTCGGTACTTGCGCACCACAGAATCGATCCACTGGACGCCCATTTCCCCGATCTATGAATCGATCGTCGGCTCCTGCGGCTCCTCACATATCGCCGCTCACCCTTCATCTTCGCAGAAGCGCCAAGCGACGCGGTGCCAACAACTTCTGGCGCTTCAATCGCTCCGACCCAATCATCTTCTACTCACGGCGGATCGGCAGTACGCCGCAGGGTTCAGCGAGTGGAGACTTCGTCGACGCGCCGAATGGACCACTTCGCGGCCCTGGTCGATGCGCAAGCTGTTCTGCAGACAAGCCCGCCACGAGCGAGGCAAGGTTCGCTGGAGTTGCTGCCGCCTGAAGAGCAAGAAAGTCGGCAACACGCACATGCGTTCGGTCATCCCTCTAGCGATGTCTGTGCTTCAGAACGCGGCGCTTCCATCACGGCGACTCATCGTGAGACCCACACGATCCACGCGACAATGGCGAAGACGATTCCGACGATGACAATGCGCACGAGTGAAAAAGGCCCTGCGTCGAGCAAAGGTTGGTGATTAAGGAACGCCTGGCGGACCACATGCAGTTGAGGCACCCAGCGCGGCGGCTCAGGGCCGACCCAGTATCGACTATCGTCACCCCAAGGTCCTTCGTCCGCCGAAAAGCGCACACCCTCTAACTCGAACTCGCAGAACGTCGATTCCCGAAACCAGGATAGGAACCTCACAGGCCGTCGAACCAGCGTCGCACCCGGAATCCTGCTGACAACGTGGCAGACTCCCCGTCGCCCAATGACAAGGTTCTCGATCTGGAAGGCAAAGACCCGGCCCTCTTCGTCATGCAGGTCGTACACCTTCATGGTCTGTCCAACGTCCGGATTGCAGCCGCGGCGACTGATAGTGCCATGGCGCCGCCTGTTGCCAACTTCGCGCTGCGGAATCTGAGGCCATACCGATCAGCTTTTCGGATCCAGCAGCCGTACAAGAAAAATGGGGCGGTGGTCATTGACCACCGCCCCATTCATCAATCAGCAATCAACAATTTCAGGATCACTCAATTTCGTCTCTGCCGGTGAACGCCTCTTCCGGCTCCACGAAGTACTCCATCTCCCGCTCCAGCTCGAGCTCCTCCGGCGTCGGCGGCGGCGGTGGTGGCGGTTCGTCCGCCGGGATCCGCACGTGCCGGTAATACTCGAACCCGGTGCCCGCCGGGATTAGCCGACCCATCGTGACGTTCTCCTTCAGGCCGCGCAGGTGATCGACCTTGCCGGAGATTGACGCCTCGGTCAGCACCCGCGTCGTTTCCTGGAACGACGCCGCCGAGATGAACGAGTCGGTCGAGAGCGACGCCTTCGTGATCCCGAGCAGTAGCGGCCGTCCGGACGCAGGCCGCCCACCCGCCATGATCACGCGCTCGTTCTCTTCCATGAACCGGAAGCGATCCACCTGCTCCTCGATCAGGAACTCCGTGTCGCCGACCTCTTCGATCTTCACCCACCGCATCATCTGACGGACGATGACCTCGATGTGCTTGTCGTTGATGTTGACGCCCTGGAGCCGGTAGACCTCCTGGATCTCGTTGACCAGATACGCGTGCAGCGCCTTCTCGCCGAGGACCGAGAGGATGTCGTGCGGATTGCTCGGACCGTCCATGAGCGGCTCGCCTGCACGGACGCGGTCGCTTTCCTGGACGTTCACGTGCACGCCGCGCGGCAGCGAGTACTCTCTCGGCTCGCCACCGTCCTCCGGCACGATGATGATCTTCCGCTGACCCTTGACGATGCCGCCGTGGCGGACGACGCCGTCGATCTCGGAGATGATCGCGGTCTCGCGCGGCTTGCGCGCTTCGAAGAGCTCGACCACGCGCGGCAGACCGCCCGTGATGTCCTTCGTCTTCGTCGTTTCGCGCGGGATCTTCGCCAGCACTTCACCGGCGAACACCGCCTCGCCGTCCTCGACCATGAGGTGCGCGTGCGACGGCATGTGGTACTTGCGCACCACCTTGCCGTTCTTGTCCCGGATTTCGATCAGCGGCTGCTTCTTCTCGTCGGGGGAATCGACGACGATCTTTCGCGACAGACCGGTCACTTCGTCCACTTCTTCGTGGTAGGTGACATCGCTGATCAGATCCTTGTACTTCGCTGAGCCCGCTTCCTCGGTGAGGATCGAGAACGTGTACGGATCCCACTCGACGAGAATCTGTCCGACTTCGACCTGCTGGCCGTCAGCGACTTTGAGCCGCGCGCCGTAGACGATCGGGTAGCGCTCACGATCGCGCCCCTTCGCGTCCTGCACGACGATCGACCCGGTGCGGTTCATGACGACGCGCTGGCCGGCGTTGGCGTTGTCCTCTCCCTTGGTCTCGACCACCTGCAGGCCCTGATAACGGACCGTGCCGGCGTGCTTCGCATCAAGAGTGGACTGCTCGCTGACGCGCGATGCCGTTCCACCGATGTGGAACGTTCTCATCGTCAACTGCGTGCCCGGCTCGCCGATCGACTGCGCGGCGATGACCCCGACCGCGAGACCCAGTTCGACCAGCTTGCCGGTCGACAGGTCGCGGCCGTAGCACTTGGCGCAGACGCCGCGGCGGCTGGCGCAGGTCAGCACCGAGCGAATGCGGACTTTCTCGATGCCGCCTTCCTGAATGTCCGACGCCTTCTCTTCGTCGATCTCGTCGTTGATGTCGACGATCGTGTTCCCTGTGAACGGGTCGGTGATCTTCTCGAGCGTGACCCGGCCGATGATGCGGTCGCGGAGCGGCTCGATGATTTCTCCCGACTCGACGATCGCGCGCGCCTCGATGCCGTCCATCGTCCCGCAGTCGATCTCGTGGATGATCACGTCCTGCGCGACGTCGACGAGACGACGGGTCAGATAGCCCGAGTCGGCGGTCTTCAGCGCGGTGTCGGCGAGGCCCTTGCGCGCGCCATGGGTCGAGATGAAGTAATGGAGAACCGAGAGCCCTTCACGGAAATTCGAGGTGATCGGCGTCTCGATGATCTCGCCCGACGGTTTCGCCATCAGACCGCGCATGCCGGCGAGCTGACGGATCTGCTGTTTCGATCCGCGCGCGCCGGAGTCGGCCATGATGTACACCGGGTTGAAGTTGCGGCCCGACTGATCGAGCTCCTCCATCTCGGAGAACATCGCGTCGGCAATCCGCTCGGTGACGTCGGACCACACGGCGATGACCTTGTTGTAGCGCTCGCCGTTGGTGATCGCCCCTTCGAGATACTGCCCTTCGACCTTGATCACCTCGTTGCGGGCGTTGTCGACGAGCGGAGCTTTCTCCTGCGGAATGATCAGATCGTCGATCCCGATCGAGAGGCCGGACCGCGTCGCGTAGGTGAAGCCGAGGTTCTTCAGGCCATCGAGCATCTCGACGGTCTTCTCCAGGCCGAAGTGCAGGTGGCAGTACTGCACGACCTGCTGCAGGCCCTTCTTCTTCAGCAGCCCGTTGACGAACGGCATCACCGACGGCAGCGCCGAGTTGAAGATGACCCGGCCGACGGTGGTGTTGATGATCTTGTTGGTGACGGCCTGCGCTTCCGCCTGGAGCACCGCCTGATCGTCGCGCGCGACGGTCATGTCGAGCAGATTGCCTGAGATGCGCAGCCGGATCGGCGTCAGCGTCTCCAGCTCGCCCGCCTCGAGCGCCAGCACCACGTCGTCGGCATTGCCGAACACACGGCCCTCACCCTTCGCGCCAGCGCGCGCCTTGGTCAGGTAGTAGCACCCGAGCACGATGTCCTGCGACGGAATCGCGATCGGCGCGCCGCTCGCCGGCGACAGGATGTTGTTCGAGGACATCATCAACACGGATGCCTCGATCTGCGCTTCGGGTGCGAGCGGGATGTGGACCGCCATCTGGTCGCCGTCGAAATCCGCGTTGAACGCGGTGCAGACGAGCGGATGAATCCGGATCGCCTTGCCCTCAACCAGGACCGGTTCGAACGCCTGGATGCCGAGACGATGGAGCGTCGGCGCGCGGTTGAGAAGAACCGGATGCTCGCGGATGACCTCCTCGAGCACGTCCCATACTTCCGGACGCTGCTGCTCGACCATCTCCTTCGCCTGCTTGATCGTGGCGACGAGACCGCGCTCCTCGAGCTTGTTGTAGATGAACGGCTTGAACAGCTCGAGCGCCATCTTCTTCGGCAGGCCGCACTGATGCAGCTTCAGCTCGGGCCCAACGACGATGACCGAGCGGCCGGAATAGTCGACGCGCTTACCGAGCAGATTCTGGCGGAAACGTCCCTGCTTGCCCTTCAGCGTATCGGACAGCGACTTCAGCGGACGGTTGTTCGCGCCGCGCAGCACGCGGCCACGGCGTCCGTTATCGAAGAGCGCATCAACCGCTTCCTGCAGCATGCGCTTTTCGTTGCGGATGATGACGTCCGGCGCCTTGAGCTCGATCAGCTTCTTCAACCGGTTGTTGCGGTTGATGACGCGACGATACAGATCGTTGAGGTCTGAGGTCGCGAATCGTCCGCCATCGAGCGGAACGAGCGGTCGAAGCTCGGGCGGAATGACCGGGATGACATCGAGGATCATCCACTCCGGCTTGTTCGTCGACTTGCGGAACGAGTCAACGACCTTCAGCCGCTTTGCGAACTTCAGCTTCTTCTGCGCCGATGGCTCACCGCGCATCCTGTCGCGCAGCTCGCCGGCGAGCTTCTCGATGTTGACGCGCTTCAGCAGTTCCTTGATTGCTTCGGCGCCCATCTGCGCCCGGAACTTCACCGGACCGTACTCTTCGCGCGCCTTGCGATAGAGATCCTCGGTCAGCAGCTGGTTCTGCTTGAGCTCGGTGTCGCCCGGCTCGATGACGACATACGCCTCGAAGTAGAGGACGCGCTCGAGGTCACGCAGCGAGATGTCGAGGAGATGACCGATGCGGCTCGGCAGCCCCTTGAAGAACCACACGTGGCTGACCGGCGTGGCCAGCGTGATGTGGCCGAGGCGCTCCCGGCGCACCTTCGCCTGTGTGACTTCGACACCGCACTTGTCGCAGATCACCCCGCGGTGCTTCATGCGCTTGTATTTGCCGCACAAGCACTCCCAGTCGGTGACCGGGCCGAAAATCTTCGCGCAGAACAGTCCGTCGCGTTCCGGTTTGAACGTGCGGTAGTTGATCGTCTCCGGCTTGGTCACTTCGCCGTGCGACCACGAGAGGATCTTGTCCGGCGACGCGAGGCTGATGCGAATCGCGTCGAAGTCGGACGTTAAAGAACCGCGTGAATCAAAGGATGGTCTCATGGTTGTTGTTTTCTAGCCTTCTGTTAACGCGGGAGTTCCCTCTTCAGCTTCAACAGGCTCCAGTGCCGGCTTCCGCTTCGTCTTCATCAACTCGACATCAAGACACAGTGCCTGAAGCTCGCGGATGAGGACGTTGAACGACTCCGGCAGTCCCGGCTGGAACGACGCATCACCCTTGACGATCGCCTCGTAGATCTTTGCGCGGCCGGTGACGTCGTCGGACTTCGCAGTGAGGAGTTCCTGGAGAATGTGCGCCGCGCCGTAGGCTTCGAGCGCCCAGACTTCCATTTCTCCGAACCGCTGGCCGCCGAACTGCGCCTTACCACCCAGCGGCTGCTGCGTGATCAGCGAGTACGGTCCGATCGAACGCGCGTGGATCTTGTCGTCGACCAGGTGCGACAGCTTGAGCATGTAGATGTAGCCGACGGTCACGTCCTGCTCGAACTCCTGACCGGTCATGCCGTCATACAGCTTCGTCTTGCCGCTCTTCGGGAGACCTGCCTTCTCGAGCCAGTTCTTGATCTCGACTTCGGTTGCGCCGTCGAAAACCGGCGTCGCGAACCAGAGACCGAGCGCGTGCGCGGCCCAGCCGAGGTGCGTCTCGAGAATCTGCCCGACGTTCATCCGTGACGGAACGCCCAGCGGATTGAGCACGATCTCGACCGGCGTGCCGTCCGGCAGGTACGGCATGTCTTCTTCCGGCAGGATGCGCGCAATGACGCCCTTGTTGCCGTGCCGTCCGGCCATCTTGTCGCCGACCGACAGCTTGCGCTTCATCGCGACGTAGACCTTCACCAGCTTGATGACGCCCGGAGGCAGTTCGTCGCCGCGGCGGACCTTTTCCTTCTTCTCTTCGAACTGCTGGCGGATGACTTCCACCTGCCGTTCGGTCCGCTCCTCGAGCTCGCGGAGATCCTCCTCGAGCCGCGGATCGTCGCTCTGAACCTTCAACCGGACGATGGCTTCATAGGGCAGCTCCTGCAGCACTTCAGGCGACAGGATCGTTCCCTTCTTCAACAACCGCTCGCGGCCGTGCTCGTCGTAGAGATCCGCGCGCGATTCTTGACTCTGCAGCATGCCGATCACGCGCTTCTTCACTTCATCGTGAAGAATGCGGATCTCGTCCTGCAGGTTCTTCTCCATCATGTCGAGCTCTTCCTGCTCGATCGCCTTGGCTCGATCGTCTTTCTCGATGCCCTTGCGGGAGAAGATCTTGACGCCGACGATGATGCCTTCGATGCCCGGCGGGCAGATGAGCGACGCATCGCGGACGTCGCCGGCCTTTTCGCCGAAGATGGCGCGGAGCAGTTTCTCTTCCGGCGTCAGCTGCGTCTCGCCCTTCGGGGTCACCTTGCCGACCAGGATGTCGCCCGGCTTGACCGATGCACCGATGCGGATGATGCCGCTCTCGTCGAGGTCGCGCAGGTAACCCTCACCAACGTTCGGGATGTCGCGCGTGATTTCCTCGGGTCCGAGCTTCGTATCGCGCGCCTCGATCTCGAACTCTTCGATGTGGATCGACGTGTAGTAGTCGTCCTTCACCATGCGTTCGGACACGAGAATCGCGTCTTCGAAGTTGTAGCCGCGCCAGGGCATGAACGCGACCAGCACGTTCCGTCCGAGTGCGAGTTCGCCCAGCTCGGTGCACGGACCGTCAGCGAGGACCTGCCCTTTGTGGACCTTCTGATCGACGCGGACGATCGGCTTCTGGCTGATGCACGTGTTCTGGTTCGACCGCTTGAACTTCGTCATCGGGTAGATGTCGGCGCCCATCTCACGCGAGGTCGCTTCCGTCTCCCCTTCGACGCGGACGACGATGCGCTGGCTGTCGACGTAGTCGACCGTTCCCGATCGGCGCGCGACGACGACCGCGCCGGAGTCGCGGGCAGTGATGTATTCCATGCCGGTGCCGACATACGGCGACCGCGCACGGAGCAGCGGCACTGCCTGGCGCTGCATGTTCGATCCCATCAACGCGCGGTTCGCGTCGTCGTTCTCGAGGAACGGCACCAGCGAGGCGGCAACCGAGACGAGCTGTTTCGGCGAGACGTCGATGAAGTCGATCTTCTCTCTCGGCGCCAGGATGAAGTTGCCAGCCTGACGGGCGTTGACGCGGTCGGTCGCGAACTTGCCGTTGTCGTCGACCTGCGCGTTCGCCTGCGCGATGATGTACTGGTCCTCTTCCCACGCTGACAGGTAGTAGGAGTAGGGTTCGAACTCGATCCCCCGTCTCCGCTTGCCCTTACCGGCTTCGAGATCGGCCGCGGTGAACTCGTTCGCTTCGACGATGTCGCCGACCTTCCACTTCGAACCGCCGGCGTTGGTGACGATGACGTAGTCGATGATGCGGCCGTTCTTCACCTTTCTATACGGCGACTCGATGAAGCCGAACTCGTTGATGCGCGCGTAGCACGACAGCGACGAGATCAGGCCGATGTTCGGGCCTTCCGGCGTCTCAATCGGGCAGATGCGCCCGTAGTGCGTCGGGTGCACGTCGCGCACTTCGAACCCGGCGCGCTCGCGCGACAGACCACCGGGCCCGAGCGCCGAAAGACGACGCTTGTGCGTGACTTCCGACAGCGGGTTGGTCTGGTCCATGAACTGCGACAGCTGCGACGACCCGAAGAACTCGCGAATCGCGGCCATCACCGGCTTCGCGTTGATCAGGTCGTGCGGCATGGCGGTCGCCATTTCCTGGTAGACCGACATCTTTTCCTTGATCGCGCGCTCCATGCGGACCAGGCCGATGCGGAACTGGTTCTCGAGCAGCTCGCCGACCGATCGCACGCGACGATTGCCAAGATGATCGATGTCGTCGACGTTGGCGGGATTGCGCCGCAGCTTCAGCTGATACTTGATCACCTCGTAGAAGTCCTGCGGGTGCAGAATCTTCTCGTCGAGGGGCGTATTCAGCCTCAGCTTGGTGTTCAGCTTCAGCCGGCCGACCCGCGAGAAGTCGTACTTCTGCGAGTTGAAGAACATGTTCTCGAAGAGCGAGCGCGAGCTGTCGAGCGTCGGCGGATCACCCGGACGCAAACGGCGGTAGATCTCGATCAGCGCCTCTTCGTGGGTGTGAATCGGATCCTTCTTCAGGGTTGAAGAAAGCACCGGTCCGATCTCGTCGCGCTCGGGGAAGAAGATCTCGAGCGTTTCGACGTTCTTCTCCTGCGCCATCGAGATGACGCGCGGTTCGACCGCCTCATTGGTCTCGAGAATGACTTCGCCGGTCGATGGATCGACGACGTCAGACGCGGCGAACGCGCCCTCGAGTTCGGCATCCGATACTTCAACGCGTTCGACGCCTGCCTTCTTCATTGCGGCGATCGCGTTCGAGGTGATCTTCTTGCCGGCGTGGGTGACGACTTCAGATCCGGCTTTGATGTCCTTCGACGCTCGAAGTCCCATCAAGCTGTCGCCGACCGTCCACTCGATGGTCCCGCCCTTGAGGTGCAGCCTGTCGACCGTGTAGAAGGTCCTGATGATCTCGTCAGCGCCGCGCAGGCCGAGGGCGCGGAGGAAGACGGTCGCCAGGAACTTTCTCTTGCGGTCGATGCGGACGTAGAGCAGGTTCTTCGTGTCGTACTCGAACTCCACCCAGGAGCCGCGATACGGGATGATCTGCGCGATGTAGAGCGTCTTGTCTTCCGAGTGGAAGAACGCACCCGGCGAGCGGTGGAGCTGCGACACAATGACGCGCTCGGTGCCGTTGATGATGAACGTGCCGTTGTCGGTCATCAACGGAATGTCGCCGAAGTAGACCTCCTGCTCCTTGATGTCGCGGATGGTCTTGACGCCGGTCTCGGGATCCTTGTTCCAGACGACCAGGCGGATCGTGACCTTCAACGGGACGGCATACGTCATCCCGCGTTCCTGACACTCGTCAACGTCGTACTTCAGCTTGAGGCCGACGGTGTTGCCGCAGATGTCGCAGATGTCGCCGCGCGCATCATTCGGCTTGCCGCAGCGCGGGCACAAGACTTCGTGCTCGCCATACGGATCGGCCACCAGCGTGTGGCCGCAGTTGACGCACGGCTTGCGCAGGTGATGCAAACCGGCCAGCCGGCCGCACTTGCACTCCCAGTTGCCGATCGAGTACTCGATGAACTCGAGCGACGAGTTCTCGCGGAAGTCGCTGATCGGGAAGACAGACTTGAATACCGACTGCAGCCCGGCGTCCTCGCGCTCGGAGGGCAGCCGGTTCATCTGCAGGAACCGCTCGTACGACTTCTTCTGGATCTCGATCAGGTTCGGGATCGGAATCGTGGTCTTGATTTTCGAAAAGTCGATGCGCTCGCGGTAGACGTTCTTGGGAAGGCTGTACATGCTCTAAAAACCCTCGGGAATCGGGGTCAGGGATCCGGGATCCGGGATCCGATTGGGTGCGAGATTTGGGCAACAGACCCCGGATCCCGCACACCGGATCCCGGCAAACAGCGGCGAAGCCGCTGCCTTACTTGATTTCAACTTTGGCGCCGACGTCTTCGAACTTCTTCTTGATCGCGGCCGCCTCGTCCTTCGACACGCCTTCCTTGATCGGCTTCGGCGCGCCCTCGACGAGGTCCTTCGCTTCCTTCAGTCCGAGGCTGGTGACTTCGCGGACGACCTTGATGACGTTGATCTTGTTGCTGCCCACTTCGGTCAGCGTCGCGGTGAACTCGGTCTTCTCCTCCGCCGGAGCCGCGGCGCCACCGGCCGCCGCACCGCCGCCCGCCGGCATCGCCATCGGCATGGCCGCGGCCGCCGAGACGCCAAGCTCCGCTTCGAGCGCCTTCACGAGCTGCGACAGCTCGAGGACCGAGATCCCCTTGATATAATCGACCACCTGCTGCTGATTCAATTCGGCCATTTCAATCTCCTGATAACCCGACTGATGATTACGGCGTAATGTCTCTGTCTGCTTTTCTTACTTTGCGATGGGGCCCCACCCCCCATCGCGCGGGATCCTTTTCCCTTTTCCCTTCTACGAAGCGGCCTCGCCCTTCTTTTTCTCAGCTTGCACGAGGACGCTGAGTAGGTCGCGCATCGGCGCGTTCAGCACGCTCACGACCTGCACCATCGGCGCCTGCAGCAGGAAGAGGAGCTTCGCGTAGAGCTCCGGCTTGCCTGGCAACGACGCGAGGTCAGTGACCTCCGCCGCCTTGATCGCTCGTCCCTGGACGACGGCCGCCTTGATCTGCAGCGCTGGCGTCGTTTTCGCAAACGTCGTCAACACCTTCGCCAACGCCACCGGATCCTCGCCGCTGTACGCGACGGCGGTCGTGCCGACGAAGAACTGGGTCAGCGGCTCGAACGCCGTGCCCTTGATCGCGCGCGTCGCGAGCGTGTTCTTGACGACCTTGTACTTCGCCTTCGCACCGCGCACCTGCCGCCGCAGCTCCGTGACCTCCGGAACTTTCAGTCCCTTGTAGTCGAGGATGATGGCGCTCTCGGTGCCCTTGAAGGCGCTCTCGAGGTCCTGAAGTTCCGCTTCTTTATCCGCTCTTGTGACTGCCATTAGTGCTTCACCACTTCCGTCACATGGCTCGTGTCGATATCGATCCCGGGACCCATCGTCGAGGACATCGTCACGCTCCGGAGGAACTTGCCCTTCGCCGCCGGGGGCTTGGCGCGGACGACGCTGTCGACCAGTGCGTGCGCGTTCTCGATCAGGTTCTGTGACGGGAACGAGACCTTGCCGATCGGGGCGTGGATGATTCCGGTCTTGTCGACGCGGAACTCGACCTTGCCCGCCTTGATTTCCCTGACCGCCTTCGCGATGTCGGGGGTCACGGTTCCGGTCTTCGGATTCGGCATCAGCCCGCGCGGACCGAGCACCTTTCCAAGCTTGCCGACCGCGCGCATCATGTCGGGCGTTGCGACGACGGCATCGAAGTCGACCCAGCCGCCCTGGATCTTCTCGACCAGCTCTTCGCCGCCGACGAAATCGGCACCCGCCGCCTGCGCGTCCTTCTGTTTGTCCGCACCCGCGATCGCCAGCACGCGCTTCGTCTTGCCGAGTCCGTGTGGCAGGACGACGGTTCCGCGCACCATCTGATCGGCGTGCTTCGGATCGACGCCAAGGCGCATCGCGATCTCGACGGTCTCGTCGAACTTCGCGAACTTCACCTTCTGCATGAGAGGAACGGCATCTTCGATCGACTGCGGTCGAGCGGGGACCTGCTGCCGGGCAGCAGCGTATTTCTTTCCAGTTTTTCGCATGTATTACCTCTGTGGTGCTAGCGGGCTATATCAGCCCTCCCACTGTCTGAACTACATCGGGGTTGATTGAGCATTCAGTCAGCTTTTCTCACTTGCTCGCGGGGCCCCACCCCCGCTCGCTTGCATGGGGCCCCACCCCCATGCCTGCCAGCCCTCGCCTCGGCTCGGGCCGTTTGTTTAGCAGCATTCGGCTGCTTCGATTGGCGCTGCCCTAGCCGATCACATCAATGCCCATCGACCGCGCAGTGCCTGCGATCGTCTTGAACGCAGACTCGAGCGTGTCGGCATTCAGGTCGGGCATCTTCAACTTCGCGATGTCCTCGACCTGTTTCTTCGTCACCGTTCCAACCTTGGTCTTGTTGGGTTCGTTCGAGCCCTTCGCCAGGTTCGCGGCGCGCTTCAGCAGCACCGACGCCGGTGGCGTCTTGGTGATGAAGCTGTACGAACGATCCGCATAGACCGTGACCACGACCGGGATGATCAGCCCTTCATCCTTGGAGGTCTTCGCGTTGAAGTTCTTGCAGAAGTCCATGATGTTGACGCCGTGCGGACCGAGCGCGGTCCCGACCGGCGGCGCCGGGGTGGCTTTCCCCGCCGCGATCTGGAGCTTCACCATTGCTTGTACTTTCTTCGCCATGTTTACCTGAGCTTCGCTGTCAGCTACCAGCTCTCAGCCCCCAGCTCCCAGCTCCAGTCAACTTTGACGTGCTGGAAGCTGGAAGCCGGAAGCTGGAAGCTACAGTTTTTCCACCTGCAAAAAATCCAATTCCACCGGTGTCGATCGTCCGAAGATCGTCACCATCACCTTGAGCGTGTTGCGATCGAGGTTCACTTCGTCCACGGTGCCGTTGAAGCTGGTGAACGGGCCCTCGTTGATCCGCACCTGATCGCCCTTCTCGAACGTGTACTTCGGCTTCGGCTTCTCGGCGGCGATCGTCACCTGGTGCAGGATCTGATCGACCTCTTCGCGCGTCAGCGGCGTCGGCTTGGCGCCGGCGCCGACAAAGCCGGTCACCTTCGGCGTGTTCTTCACTACGTGCCACGCGTTGTCGGACATGTGCATCTCGACAAGGATGTAGCCGGGGAAGAACCGCTTCGAGCTCACGACCTTCTTGCCGGCGCGCATTTCGACCACGTCCTCGGTCGGGATCAGGATTTCACCGATCTCGTCCTGCAGTCCGTAGGCCTGCACGCGCTGCGCGAGCGACTCGGCCACTTTCTTCTCGAAGCCGGAGTACGTATGAACGATGTACCACTGCTTCGTGCGATCGTCGGTCATCGTCGTCATGCCGCTCCCAGGGTCCTGTAAATCCAGTCGATGATTTGCGTCAGCAGCAAATCGACGCCCCACAGGTAGACGCCGAAAAACACCGACGTCAGAATGACGACCACGGTCGTGGCGTAGACCTCCTTGCGGCTCGGCCACGTGACGCGCGCGGTCTCGTTGCGCACCTCTGACAGGAATCGGCGCGAACGTCCCCACCAACCGGTGACGCTTTCTCGTGCGCGTTCACCGATGGAATCTTTGTCGTCGTGATCCGCCATTGCCATAACTGTCTTCATGTCAGCTTCCAGCTCCCAGCTTCCAGTCTCCAGCTTGTGGCTCCTGATCAAGAGCTGGAAGCTGGCAGCTGACAGCTGGAAGCTTTAATTGGCAGGACAGGAGGGAATCGAACCCCCAACCCCCGGTTTTGGAGACCGGTGCTCTGCCAATTGAGCTACTGTCCTAAAAAAGCTCCCCGCCACCCGCTTCCAGTTCCCAGCTCACGCTGGAAGCTCACCTGGCCACCGCTTCCGACAGCTGGAAGCTGGTCGCTGGAAGCTGGAAACTATTTCGTCTCTTTATGCCCCGTGTGCTTGCGGCAGAAGCGGCAGTACTTGCTCAACTCGAGCCGCTCGGTTGTCTTCTTCTTGTTCTTCGTCGTGCTGTAGTTGCGGCGCTTACATTCGTTGCACGCCAGCGCGATGATGTCTCTCATTGCTCGTGTTCCATGTCTGGCTCAGGACTCAGGGCTCAAGGCCTCAAGCAAAAGCCTCGAGCCTGAAGCCTTGAGTCGTGAGCCTTATTCAACAATGTCGGTAATCGTGCCGGCGCCAACCGTGCGGCCGCCTTCACGAATTGCGAACCGCGCGCCCTTTTCGAGCGCAACGGGCGTGTGCAGTTCCGCGGTGATGCTGGTGTTGTCACCAGGCATCACCATCTCGACGCCCTCCGGCAGCTTCAGCGAACCGGTGACGTCGGTGGTGCGGATGTAGAACTGCGGACGATAGCCGTTGAAGAACGGGGTGTGACGGCCGCCTTCATCCTTCGACAGGATGTAGACCTCACCCTTGAACTTCGTGTGCGGCTTGATCGAGCCCGGCTTCGCGAGCACCTGCCCGCGCTCCACGTCGTCTTTTTCCACGCCGCGGAGGAGCACGCCGATGTTGTCGCCCGCGACGCCCGCGTCGAGGAGCTTGCGGAACATCTCGACGCCGGTCACGACCTTCTTCTCGGTCGGTTTGAATCCGACGATCTCGATTTCCTCGCCGACCTTCACTTGCCCGCGCTCGACGCGGCCGGTCACGACTGTGCCGCGGCCCGAGATCGAAAACACGTCTTCGATCGGCATCAGGAACGGCTTGTCGATCTCGCGCTCGGGCAGCGGGATATAGGTATCCAGGGCGTCCATCAGCTTCAGCACGGAGTCGACGCCTTCCTTCTCTCCCTGCAGCGCCTTCAGCGCCGACACGCGCTCCACCGGGACATCGTCGCCGGGGAACCCGTAGCTCTTGAGCAGCTCGCGCACCTCGAGCTCGACGAGGTCGACGAGCTCGGGGTCATCGACGGCGTCAACCTTGTTGAGCGCGACGACCATGTAGGGCACGTTGACCTGCTTGGCGAGCAGCACGTGCTCGCGGGTCTGTGGCATCGGGCCATCAACGGCGCTGACGACGAGGATGGCGCCGTCCATCTGGGCCGCGCCGGTGATCATGTTCTTGATGTAATCGGCGTGACCCGGGCAATCGACGTGCGCGTAGTGCCGTTTGGGAGTCGAGTACTCGACGTGGCTGGTCGCGATGGTGAGGATCTTGGTCGCGTCGCGGCGGCCCTGCGACTCGGATGCCTTCGCTACCTCGTCGTACGAGACGAACTTCGCCCAGCCCTTGTCGGCCGCCACTTTCGTGAGCGCCGCGGTCAACGTGGTCTTGCCGTGGTCGATGTGGCCGATGGTGCCAACATTGACGTGGGGTTTGGAACGGTCGAATTTCTCTTTTGCCATGTCGTTGTGTGCTCCGATTGCGTGCTGTCGTCGTTATCTATCTGAAAATCCGTGACTCGTAAGATCAGCCGATGACCAGGATTGAACTGGTGACCTCGTCCTTACCAAGGACGCGCTCTGCCAACTGAGCTACATCGGCATAAGCGGGAGACGGGGATCGAACCCGCGACCAACAGCTTGGAAGGCTGTGACTCTACCACTGAGTTACTCCCGCGTAAGTTCCTGCCCGGTCTGCTCTCGCAGTGCTCGCTTCGTTCAATCTAGGCCCCTTCGACTCGCTTCGCTCGCTCAGGGCTTTCGCCTCGACGGACGGGCCTGCCATGGGCGAGGCCCGCAGGGCCGAGTCGAATGGTGGCGAGGGGAGGATTCGAACCTCCGAAGCCGCTAGGGCGACAGATTTACAGTCTGGTGCGTTTGACCGCTTCGCTACCTCGCCATTTGTTTCCTCGCAGCTGGCCGTAAAAAGAGCAGGCTTCGCGAGGCAAGCTGAGAGCGCCGTACGTTCGACGGCAACCCTCCACGCAAATTGTTTGGATTTGACCGTTTACGACGTCCCCTGCGGAACTGCCCGAAATCCCTTGTCCGTGCTCAAAGTGGAGCTGGCGAAGGGATTCGAACCCCCGACCGGCTGATTACAAATCAGCTGCTCTACCGGACTGAGCTACGCCAGCCCAGACAAAAGGATATTTGTAGCACATGCCGTGCCACGGGTGCAACTTTGCCCCCTTTAATCCTTTCTTTTTCCCTTTTCCCCCGTCCCTCGTCCCTTTTCTCGTTGCCGCGCCGCCTCAAACAACACAACGCCCGCCGCGACCGAGACATTCAAGCTGCCAACCCCCCCGTGCATCGGGATTGACACGAGGCGATCGCACCGGTCGCGGACCAATCGGCGAAGGCCGGTTCCCTCTGCGCCCAGGATGATTGCCGTCGGCAATGTGAAATCAATCTCGTCGTACGTGTCGGATGCGTCGCCGGCCAGTCCAATCGTCCAGACGTCCAGCGCTTTCAACTCCTCGATCGCGCGGGCAATGTTCACCTCGGTGGCTATCCGCACGAGTGCAACCGCGCCGGCGGAGGCCTTCGCCGCGATGCCGTCGAGAGCCGCGGAGTGTCGTGCCTGCCTCACCACCCCGTGGGCACCGGCGGCGTCAACCGTCCGGAGAATTGCGCCGACGTTATGCGGATCCTCGATCCCGTCCAGAACCACCAGCAGCGGCGCAGCGGGGGCCGCAGACTCGACCAGTTCACGCAGCGAATGATCGCGTGGGTCGTCGAGCTCCGCAACGATTCCCTGGTGCACCCCTCCACGCGCAAGTCGATCGATCATGTCGGCGTTGACGCGATCGATCGCCACGCCACGTTCACGCGCCATCGCGAGCGCCTCATCGACGCGACGATCGTTACGAGGGCCGACGTGAAGCCGGCGCACGCGCCGTTGACGCAGGGCTTCGAGCACGGGATTGATCCCGTAGATGATCATGAGCGCCGGCGGCCCGAGCGAGGCGCCAAGTCGCCGAGCGAGCGCGCGTCGGGGTGGGGCCCCGCGCGCAGTAAGTTAAGCAGACTACGCACGGTCACCTTTACCGCCGCGATATCTCGTCGGCGAACGAGACCGCGCGGTCGCGGCAGCTGAGGATCGGCGCGACACCCGCGCTGGGAGAAACCGCCGCGCCGCGTTCGATCGCCGGCACCGCGAGATCCAACTCGGGGCCTGCGCCTTCACCGGTCAGCGCCACCCGAATCGGATGAAAGAGCGCCTTCCCCTTCATCCCGGTCCGCTCTTTGACTCGATTGGCCATGGCACGAAACGCATCGCGATCGACGAGCGGTCCCTGGATAGCCTCCGGCAGCGCCGCGATGACCTCGCGCGCACCGGTCTCATGCAGTACGCCGGCGACTTCTTCCCGCGTCAACGCCGCCGCCGGGTCGTACTCAAAGAGGAATCTCAGGCGATCGGGAATCTCCTCGAGGCGATCGACCGAGCCCACCGCCATCGGCAACAACGACGTGACAAAGTCCATCGCCTCATCAGTCCGTCGCCGCAGATATCCGCGGGCGATGAAGTAGCGGATGCTTTCGGCGGCGAGCCGCGCCGGCGCCGCTTCCTTCATATAGTGGCGATTCATCCAGGCGAGCTTCTCCTGATCGAAGACGCCGGCGCTGTGCCCGACATCCTCGAGCGCGAATCGCCGCGCCAGTTCCTGAATCGGCAGGAGCTCTTCGTCTCCACCAGGCGACCAGCCGATCAGGGCCAGGTAATTGACCAGCGCCTCGGGCAGATAGCCGCGCTCGCGGAACTCCGCCACAGAGGTTGCGCCGTGACGCTTCGACAACGGCGTGTGATCCGGCCCCATGACGAGCGAGAGGTGCGCGAACTCCGGTGGCGAGAATCCAAGCGACTGATACAGCAGCACCTGTCGCGGCGTGTTGGAAATGTGATCCTCGCCGCGAATCACGTGCGTGATCTCCATCAGCGCATCGTCGACGACAACGGCAAAGTTGTAGGCTGGTCGTCCGTCCGACCTGACCAGAACCGGATCGCCGATGACGTCGTTGCTGAACGTCACCTCACCACGAACGAGATCGCGAAAGGTGACGTCGCCCCCCTCGGGAACTTTGAAGCGAATGACCGGCCGCTCCCCGGCCTCGGTCCGTGCGCGCGCGTCATCGGGGGAAATCGATCGGCATGTGCCGCGATACTTCGGCGGACGCCCTGCCGCGAGATCGGCCTTCCGATCCTCATCGAGCTTGGTCGGCGAGCAGAAGCAGTAATACGCGTTGCCGCCGCCGAGCAATTCGTTGGCGTACGACGCGTAAAGATGGAGCCGCTCCGACTGACGATAAGGGCCGTGCATGCCGCCCACGTCCGGCCCCTCGTCCCAATCGAGACCAAGCCAGCGCAAGTCCTCGAGAATGCTGGATTCGGACTCTTTCGTCGATCGCTCGATGTCGGTGTCTTCGATCCGCAGGATGAACGTGCCGTCCTTGCCGTGGGCGAGGAGCCAGTTGAACAGTGCCGTGCGGGCATTACCGACGTGAAGGTGGCCGGTGGGACTTGGCGCGAATCGTACTCGCATTACTTGGTAGACAGAAGCGCGACCGCATGCGCGGCGATCGCTTCTCCTCGACCGACGGCGTCGACGCCTTCGTTGGTCTTCCCCTTCACGCTGACACAATCGACGGGAATGGTGAGCGCCGACGCCAGCTGCGCACGGATATCGTCGATGTAGGGGGCGATCTTCGGTCGCTCGAGCACGACGGTCACGTCGACGTTGGCGACCTTGAGTCCTCGATGTTCGATCAACCGCGCCGAGTCGCGCAGCATCGGAATACTTGATGCCCCCTTCCAGCGAGGATCGGTGTCCGGATAATGCTGACCGACGTTCCCCTCGGCGGCGGCGCCGAGCACCGCGTCGATAACAGCATGACACACGACGTCGGCATCCGAATGACCGGTTGCCCCCTTCTCCGAAGGAACGGTCACACCACCAAGAATCAGCGGACGTCCCTCAACCAGGCGATGAAGATCGTACCCGGTTCCAATTCGCGCGATCGCAGGGGACGTGGTTGCCCGCCGCGCGGCATCGAGATCGCTCGCGTCGGTGATTTTCACGTTCGCTGGATCCCCCTCGACGACGTGGACGCGATGGCCGGCCCGCTCGGCGAGCATGGCTTCATCGGTCGCCTCGACGCCGCGACGGCCCATCGCCACCGCCGCGCTCAACACGTCGCGACGAAACGCCTGCGGCGTCTGCGCGAGGTAGATCGCGTCTCGCGGAATGGTCTCAGAGATGACCAGATGATCGCCGGCCCCCTCCACTCGCTTGACCGTGTCGCGCGCGGGAACGGCCACAATCGCGGCACCGTGTTCCAGCGCGGCATCGATCGCGCGCGAGATCAGCGCCGCCGACACGAACGGGCGCGCCGCGTCGTGGACCAGGACGACGTCGGAACCAGGGCTGACCCGATCGAACGCGTTGGCGACAGAGTCCTGCCGCCGCTGGCCGCCGGCAACGACTTGTACCGCCGCGGAAATCTCGCGCGTCATGCACTGCTCTGGTGATGCAGCCAACTCCGCCGGCAGCACGACGATGACATCGTCAACGCGATCGTGCACGGCAAACGCAGACACGCTGCGTTCGAGAATCGAGCGGCCACCGATATCGAGCAGCTGCTTTGGCACAGCCGCACCTAACCGGCGGCCTTCGCCGGCAGCCGCGATGATGGCGGTTACATGCATGGGAACGATCGCAGTGCTGCGATCAAACGATGATTATACCGCACGCGGCTGAGCCACCGGCGCAGCCGCCGGCTCGTCGACGCCGTGACGGATGACCGCGCGCACGTCTTCGGCAAACTCACGAGCCCGCTCTCGTGTAATGCCTGACGTCGACATCGGCCGGTGCACCGTTACCGTCACCTCTTCGGGGCAGACCATGATCTGCCCTTTCATCATGACGTAGCGGCTCCGCGCAATACTGACCGGTAGAACCGGCAGTGAACTATCAATGGCGAGAAGAAAAATCCCTCCCTTGAACCGCCCAACGCGACCGTCAGTGCTGCGCGTGCCTTCGGGAAAGACAATCACCGACCGAGCGGCGCGCACGAGGTTGGCCATCCGTTTCAGGATTCCTGCGCCAGGATTCTGGCGATCGAGGAGCAAGTGGCCGGTGCGCTGGAGATGCCATCCGAGAAAGGGAATACGCCCGAGCGACTCCTTGGCGACGATCCGCAGCTGCAGTGGCAAGGTCGCGAACACAATGGGAATGTCGTAGATGCTCTGGTGATTGGCCGCGACGACGTAACTCTGCGCTGGATCGATATTCTCCAGTCCGCCGGCGCGGACGCGAACACCTGTGGTCTTGAGAATCAGCCACGCCCACGCGCGGGCGCAGCGATGACCGAAATCACCGTGCCGATCGACGAGGGTCGAAAAGAGCGACGCCGTTCCCAGAACGATTGTGTAGAGCGAAACGGCGGGAATCAGGAAGAAGATCGTCCGCCACCAGTGATAGGGAGGAACCTTCACCTCTTACTTTGCCTGCGCCGCCTGTCCCGCCGCCGCTTGCGGCGTCGCCGCTGGATGCGCCGCCGGCGCCGCACCTTCAATATAGCGACCGAAGATCATCTTCCCGGCGGTGGTCTGCAGCACGCTGGTGACGACGATGTCTATGTTGCGGCTGATCATTCGCCGTGCGTTGTCGACAACCACCATGGTTCCATCGTCGAGATAGGCAACACCCTGGTTGTACTCCTTGCCTTCTTTGAGGATGAACACCTTCATGAACTCGCCTGGCAGCACGACCGGCTTGAGCGCGTTTGCCAACTCATTGATGTTGAGCACATCGACACCTCTGAGCTGCGCCACTTTGTTCAGATTGAAATCATTCGTGACGATCTTGCCTTGAAGCGTTCGGCCGAGCTCGATGAGCTTCAGGTCGACCTCGCGAATCTCGGGAAAGTCGACGTCCGAGATCATGACGTCGACCCCCGACATCTTTTGAATCTTCTGGAGGATGTCGAGTCCGCGGCGGCCGCGATTGCGCTTCATCGAGTCAGCCGAATCGGCGACGAGCTGCAGTTCCTTGAGAACGAATTGCGGAATGACGAGTGTGCCGTCGAGAAACCCCGTCTCGCACACATCCGCGATCCGGCCGTCGATGATGACGCTCGTGTCGAGGATGCGGTACCGCTTTTGTGGACCGGTGTTACGGAAGAGCGCCGCGACCCTCGCCGGCTCGAGCCACTCCCCTTTTCGGGCACCCATGACGATGCCGAGATAGGGGAAGACGAGCAGGATGAAGCTGTGGAGAAAGACGATGCGTCGGTCGCCGGTATCGGCCCAGAACAGCGCGGCGCCGATGGTCTTCGCCAGCCCGAGCCCGATGGCCCCTCCGATCAAGGCACCGAGCAGATCGGTCACCTCGGCCGAGCGAAGCCGTGACTCGATCCAGATGATCAGGACGCCCAGGGAAGCGCCGATCAGAGCCGTCAGGGTGACATTCACGCTGAACGGACGCGTAACGACCGCCGCGTAAGTGACCGCCAATATAAAAAGGACACGAACGAGTATGAACCAGACCATCGAACGCTCCGGGTATGAACTGAGGTCTATGATACTGCGGGGGTGACGGCGACTGCGCGGTCTAAAGACCGCGCCCTACCAGGGCGGGGTACGGTGGCGTAGGGCGGCGTCTCGAGACCCGGCCAGGGTATCTACCAATCAATCAGCGCGTCGAGCGCTTCCGAGACATTCCGGACCTGCACGATTTCGCAGGCGTCGGGGGCATCTTGAGGCGCGCAATTGCCCTGGGCCACGACGCAGCGCGTAAATCCCATTTGCGCCGCTTCGCGGACCCGTAAGGCTGCCTGGCTGACACCTCGCACTTCGCCGGCCAGACCAATCTCACCAAACACCGCGGTTGAGGCTTTGACCGGCCGATTGCGAATACTGGATGCCACCGCGGCCACGACTCCGAGGTCGGCCGCCGGCTCGTCGACCGCAATCCCGCCCGCGACGTTTACGAACACATCGTCTGCGGCAAGGTTCAAGCCCGCGCGTTTCTCGAGCACCGCCAGCAGCAACGACAACCGATTGTGATCGAGGCCGCTCGCCATGCGCCGAGCGTTGCCGTAGCTACTTGTACTCACGAGTGCCTGTATCTCGACCAGCATCGGCCGCGAACCTTCAACGCAACACAGAACCGCTGAACCCGAAGCGTTCGTCGGCCGTTCGGCGAGAAACAGCTTTGATGGGTTGGGAACCGCTTTCAGTCCTGTGCCGGTCATTTCGAAGACACCGACCTCGCTCACCGCGCCAAATCGATTCTTCACGGCGCGGACGACGCGATGCGCATGATGTTTCTCGCCCTCGAAGTACAAAACGGTGTCGACGATGTGCTCGAGCGCCTTCGGCCCGGCAATGTTGCCGTCCTTGGTGACGTGGCCGACTAAGAAGGTCGGAATGTTCTGACCTTTCGCGGCGAAGAGTAGCTGGGTTGCCGCTTCGCGAACCTGACCGATGCTGCCCGGCGCCGATTGAAATCGAAGCGAGAACACGGTCTGAATCGAGTCGACGATGATGAACGCCGGCTTGAGGCGAGCGATTTCTTCGAGAATGCGCTCGAGACAGGTCTCGGCAAGGATGTAGAGTGGCGCGCGCTCAACCGCGAGTCGCTCACCTCGCGACTTGATCTGGTGTTCGGACTCTTCTCCGGAGCTGTACAACACCGGCCCGAACGACTTCGCAAAATGCGCGGCCGCCTGCAGCAACAGCGTCGATTTTCCAATTCCAGGTTCGCCGCCGATGAGCACGAGCGATCCAGGAACGACACCTCCACCCAGCACGCGATCGAACTCATCGATCCCGGTCGTCAACCGCTCGGCGACGACCGTGTCGATATCGGCGTACAACTGCGGCCCGGCAGCGGCGGCGAGGCTGTACCGCTTCGCGGCTTCGGACGTGGGGACGACAGAGGTGTCCGCTGCGCGCTCCTCGACCAGCGAGTTCCACGCGCCGCACTCAGCGCAGCGCCCGAGCCACTTCTGCGACTGGGCGCCGCATTCTTGACAACTGAAAACTGTCTTCGCTTTCATTGAGTGATGTTAGCTGCCAGTTGCCAGCTGAGAGGTTCCCTAAACTTCAACACTACCAATCCGCTAAATGCGCGATTTCTGCACTGTCTGACTGGTAACGGGAGACTTCACGAATACACCCGTTCAATCCTCGCTCCGACACGGCACAGCAACTCGTACGGAATTGTGCCGATCGAGGCGGCGATTTCTCGCACATCGAGCGACTCGCGATCCTGCTGGCCGATGATGACGACCTCGTCACCCGGTGCAACCTCGGTGCCGGTCACGTCGATCATGGCCATGTCCATGCACACCGATCCGACGATCGGCGCGCGACGGCCGCGCACGAGCATGTAGCCTCGACCCGCTAACCGGCGATCGAGACCGTCGGCATACCCTGCGGGAACGACCGCGATCGTCCGCGGCGTCTCGACCGCCGAGTGCAGGCCATAACCTGTTGCTTCGCCCGGCCGCAGACCTTTCACATGCACGATACGACTATGGAGTGACAGGGCAGGTCGCAGCGGCAGCGTGGCCGCGAGCGGGGGCGGCACGATCCCGTAGAGCAGCAGCCCCGGACGAACGAAGTCATACCACACTCGCTCGTCGCGCAAAATTCCCGCACTATTCGCCGCATGCCGCAGCCGCGACCCGATACCGAGGTCCCGTAACTTCCCCCATGCAACTTCGAAGCGTTCGCGTTGCTGATTGAAGGCTGGGCTCTCCGGCTCGTCGGCCGTCGCGAAGTGCGTGTACACCGCATCGATCGACAGGTTGCGGCTCGACGCGACTTCAGGCAACGTCCGGCCGATGTTGTCGTGACGGAACCCCAGCCGGTTCATGCCGGTGTCGATCTTCAGATGACATTTCAGGATTGCCGAATGCTTCGCCGCCGCGGCCTGGAGCGCTCGTGCGGCCGAGGGCGTGGAGATGGTCGGCGTCAGATAGTGCTGAAAGACGCCATGAAGATCGCTGACGCCGAGGGCGCCAAACACGAGAATTGGGATGCGAACGCCGGCTCGCCGCAAGACGATGCCTTCCTCGATATCGGCGCACGCGAGCATCGCCGCGCCGGCCTGCTCGAGCGCGGGTCCCACCTCCGCCGCGCCGTGGCCGTAGGCGTTCGCTTTGACGACGGCGATGATCCTTGGAACAGGTTTGTGAGTGGAACTGGCGAGAGAGTCGGAGATGGCGCGCAGGTTCGAACGAATCGCGTCAAGGTCAACGCGAGCAACCGTGGGACGAGTCAAGACGGTGTCACGCGGCTCCGTGCGCGAGATTCTCGAAGCGGGTGTGTTCCTTGAT
>Ga0310897_10000020_pt1 | contig 23579 bp, 15 predicted proteins | sample C8D2metaG_FD_203913 | JGI IMG/M metagenome (GOLD analysis project Ga0310897, IMG submission 203913) | Lab incubated soil microbial communities from West Virginia University Organic Research Farm, Morgantown, WV, United States - C0D1 | ecosystem: Environmental > Terrestrial > Soil > Agricultural...
AGAATCACAATTGCCGGCGGCACTTGCGTGCGCGTACTCGAACAGCCGAATCGGAGCGCCGCTGACGAGGCGCTGGATCTCGTTCGCATGGACGACGATGGAGGCTGGCAGATGCCGCGACCGTGATGCCTTCTTCAGGGGCGCTGACAGGGCTGTTGGGATTCGCCACAGGTCGGGGATTGCCTGCGTCACACGGTCGGTCCTCGTGGCAGGCAACCGGCCCGCAGGCTTCTCGCCAACGATGTTCGGGCTGAGGAACGCTTCGCTGATCTTGTGCGCTTCGTGCTCGGCCAAACGGGCGTTCTCCACGACGGGGGAATACGCGGGTCACCAGGCAAGTCCTGACTACTCAAGCTTCGCCCAGTCGCATGCCCTGGCGCGGAATCAGAGGATCGTGGTTTTTCCTTCGCACGAGTTGCGATCGGCTGAGCTGTTTGTGGATCATCGCAGGTTGCCCTACACTTTGTTGGCGGCATTCGGCTGACGCCTACCGTCAAGTCTCCTCACAATTGATCAGTAAACCGTGAACCCAGCTGCGGCTCCCTCGCAGTCATGGTTCCCCCCGGCGTCGTCTGGCAGAGAGCAGGCAACCCTTGGCTGTTGGGTCAACTTCCGTCTTCTCCCGTGCAGTCGCCCTCACGTTCGTGCTCTCACTGTCGTGGTGCATCGCCGATCAGTGGACTGCCGGGAGCGTGGTCAACGCCTTCGCCTTGCCATCTCCGTGGACGTCGAAGGACATCGGGTCGGTCGCTGTGGCTGGCAGCGCGTCGGAATCGGGCGGAGTCTTCACTGTGCGCGGCGCGGGTGCCGACATCTGGGGCACAGCTGACTCCTTCCATTTCATGTCGCAGCCACTGTCCGGCAACGGCGAGATCGTCGCTCGCGTGACGTCCATCCAGAACACCAACGCCTATGCAAAGGGTGGGGTGATGATTCGCGGGGCACTCACCGCCGGGTCCGCTCACGTGATCATGGATGTCAAACCTGGCGGCGGAGTGGAGTTCATGAGCCGCAATGCGAACGGCGGCACCACCGTCTTCGTTGCCGGCGCCGCGGTGTCGGTGCCCGTCTGGCTCCGCTTGAAACGCGATGTGACGACGGTGATTGGCTCCTGGAGCGTCGATGGCGTGACCTGGACGGAGCTCGGGCGGACGACGATTACATTACCAACGCTCGTTTATGTTGGCCTGCCAGTCACGAGCCACAGCACCGCGGTGTTGAATACAGTGACCTTCGACAACGTGAGCGTGATTCCCGAGGCAGCCAATCTTCCACCGATCGTAGCAATCGATACGCCTGTGCCCGACGCGACGTTCGCCGCGCCCGCGAGCATCGCCCTGGTCGCAACCGCGTCGGATTCCGACGGCAGCATCACCAGCGTGCAGTTCCTCGCGAACGAGGTTCCGTTGGGGACAGACACGACCAGCCCCTTCGAATGGATGTGGACCGGCGTGACGGCGGGGAATTACACGCTGGTTGCGGTTGCTACCGACTCTCGAAATGATCGGACGCGCTCGACCCCAGTCTCCATAAATGTCACGCCGGCGGCGGACGTATCACCGCCCGCGGCTCCATCAGTATCGATGCCCTCGCCGGGGGCCACCGCCCTGTCGACGAGCGTCGCGTTGAACTGGGAGGCCGCCCAATACGCCACACAATACGACGTTGCGCTCGGCACGACCGACGCGCCGCCAGTGGTGTCGCTCAACCAGACGACCACGTACTACCAGCCGCCCGCCCCGCTGTCGTACAACACGACGTACTACTGGCGTGTGACCGCAAAGAACTCCGGCGGGTCGACACCAGGGCCATTGTGGTCGTTCACCACAGAGTCGGCGCCGCCGATTGACACGCCGCCGCCATCAACCACACTGCGGCGGCTCCGCGTCATGACGTGGAACGGCAACGGCGGCCGAACCGCACCGAACATTGCTGACGTCGCAGCCCAGGTTTCGCTGATCGCCCGCTCGGGCGCACACGTCGTGGTGCTCCAGGAAGTGACGATCGAATCAGGTTCGGACCTTCCGGCGCTGTACAAATCCGAACTCGAGAGTGCGACGGGCCGCGCATGGCAGGCCGTATGGGCAGAGGAACCCCGAAGCATCGCAGCGGTTCCGCAGGGCAATCTGATCCTCAGCACGCTTCCGCTCGCCGCTTCCGCGACGATTGCGCTGGACGGAGCGCCCTTCGATCCGGCGAACATTGATGCGCAGCGCTCGGCAGCGCGAATTGGCGTTGTTGTCAACGGAGTAACCGTGACGATCGCGGGAACTACGCTCGCCAGCAATGGCGAGAGCCGCAAAGCCCAGATCGCGCAGCTTCAAAACTGGATGGGTAGTATCTCGGGCCGCCGATTGGTGGGAGGCAGTTTCAACATGCGGCCCAACGATGCCGGATACCCTGAGATGGCTGCGGTCTTCGCCGACGTGTGGCCGACGCTCGTGACCACGCCTGATGCCGGGATCACGATGGCGGCGTTTGGGACGGCACTCCAGCCCGCGCGCGTCGATGGATGGTGGCAGGAACGTTCCGGCAGCGGAGCGTTAGCCACCGAGGTCTGGATCGTGAAAACCGAGCGAAGCAATCACCACGCGGTGGTCGCTGAGATTGAGGTTCGATGATGCGCGCATATCGAACTCTCGCCAGACGCGCGACAGCAGCTGCTTTGGTGATCGCCGCCATGGCCCCGGCAGTGGCGCTGGCGCAGAAAGTCGGACCGCCGACGGTGCACCTCGCGACTCTTGAGGCAGGCGCGATGCCGCTGCTGACAGCGGTTGCGGCGGCGCCGAGTAGTCCGTCACCCGCCAATGCGGCGACCGCAGTCGCGGTATCCACCTCGTTGACGTGGGTCGGATCGGCCGACGCGAGCACATACGATGTGGCGTTCGGCACGACCAGTTCGCCGCCGGTGGTGTCGACCGGCCAAGCGACGACATCCTACACGCCACCGGCACCGCTCGCCTACGCGAAGAAGTACTACTGGCGCATCACCGCGAGGGGCTCAGGCGGGTCCACGGCTGGCCCAGTGTGGTCGTTCACGACGGTGGCGGCGCCACCGGCGATGCCCCGCAGTCCGTCGCCGGTGGATGGCGCATCTGGAGTGACACCGTCCACATTGTTGAAATGGGCGGCATCGACCCGCGCCACGTCGTACGACGTGGCATTGGGCACGAGCAATCCGCCGACGGTTGTGTCCACTGGCCAAACGGCGAGGAGCTACACACCGGCAGCGCCACTAGCCTCCACGACGACCTATTACTGGCAGATCACGGCCAATGGCGCCGGCGGAGCTACGGCTGGTCCGGTGTGGTCATTCACGACGATTGCCGCGCCACCCGCGTCACCGAGTGGTCCGTCGCCAGCGACCGCGGCAACTGGCGTGACGATATCCACCTCGTTGACCTGGGCACCGTCGCCCGGCGCGAGCACATACGATGTGGCGTTCGGCACGACCAGTTCGCCGCAGGTGGTGTCGGCGGGTCAAGCGGCGACATCCTACAGGCCACCAGCGGCGCTCTCCTACGCGACGACGTACTACTGGCGGATCACCGCGAGGGGCTCCGGCGGTTCCACGGCTGGCCCCGTATGGTCGTTCACGACCATCGCGGCGCCACTACCACCAGCACCACCGGCGGTGCCCGCTGGCCCGTCGCCGGCGAGCGGGGCGGCGAGTGTCGCGCCATCGACCGCGTTGACATGGGCGGCATCGGCCGGTGCGAGCACGTACGATGTCGCGTTTAGCACGAGCAACCCGCCGAACGTTGTCTCGACGGAGCAGTCGACGACGACGTACACGCCAGCTGCGGCACTCGTCTACGCGACGACATACTACTGGCAGATCACGGCGAAGGGAACTGGCGGATCCACCGCAGGACCGGTGTGGTCGTTCACGACGGCTGCGGCGCCCGTCGCGGCACCCGCCGTACCGAGTGCCCCGTCGCCGGCGAATGGGTCGACAGATATCGCGCCATCGACCGCGTTGACATGGGCGGCATCGGCCGGCGCGAGCACGTACGATGTGGCGTTCGGCATGAGCAACCCGCCGAACGTGGTCTCGACGGATCAGTCGACGCCGACGTACGCGCCATCCGCGGCACTCGGCGACGCGACGACGTACTACTGGCAGATCACGGCGAAGGGCGCAGGGGGATCCACCGCTGGACCGGTGTGGTCGTTCACGACGATCGCAGCGGCGCCGCCGACGCAGACGCTCGATCGATTACGGGTCATGACGTGGAACGTCAGCATGGGGAAGAATCTTGCGGGCACGATGAATGTCGATGCGCAGGTCGCGCTGATGGCAGACTCTGGCGCACAGATCATCGCGCTGCAGGAAGTCACCGTGTCGTCGGCAGCTGATCTCCGCGTCCTCTATGAAACCAAGCTCGAGGCTCTGACCCAGCGGGACTGGACCGCAGTGTGGGCGCCTGATCCGCGACCCACGCCCTCTGAAGGCAACCTTATTCTGACGATGCTCCCCGTGTTGTCATCGTCGATATTCCAGTACGATTCAGCACCCTGGGATCCGTCCTGGTTGGATACCAAGCGCTCAGCGGCGCAAATCAGCGTGTCGGTGAACGGCGTACCGGTCACGGTATTCACGACCCATCTTCCGCTCGACACCAACCACCGCCGGTCGCACATCAACGCCATGCTGGCCTGGATCGCCGGCTTCACTGGCCCGCGCATCGTTGGTGGCGATTTCAACATGGTAGCGGGGACGACTGAATACGCCACGATGCAGGGAGCGTTTGCTGACGCATGGACGCTGCTCGCGCCGGACGACCAGGGATTCACAATGGACAAGCGCAGCTCAGCCGGAAACACCCCAGGGCGGATTGATTACTGGTGGCAGGAGATTACCGACACGCAGGTGCGCGGAACCGAGGTGTGGGTCATCAAGACGAAGCGTAGCGACCACCATGCGCTGGTCATTGATCTCGACGTGCATGCGAAGTAGCAGACGTCTGCCTACCATTTGAGATTTGAAGCGCGTGCGCCGCCTCGTGACAGTTGCCATCCCGATCGACGAACCGCAGATCGAACGCATGCGAGCCCGGTCCGATGAGATGCGACAATTCCTTGAGTGTCGTGTCGATCTTCGCGCCGCGATAGGCCGGCACGACCACGAACGGGACGTCATGCGCGGCCGCGACACTTGCGACAGTCGCAAGCGTGTGGTTTCATCGCATCGCTGCTCTTATCGCCGCACACTCACCACGACATACGGCGTTTCTCTTTCGAGATCCGGGTACATCCGTCCGCGCCCATTCGTGCCCATCACCTCGACGAAGTACATGAGGTCCCACTGCGGATCGATGAAGGAGCTGGGGATCTGTGCCTGGTACGTGCCTGCCTTGCCGGCAATCGCCGTCATCGGCGTGGTCTGGTAATCCTCGTATTGAGTGAGATGGCGGTATCGCAGGCGCACCCATTTGACGCCCGACGATGGCTCGACAGTCGCGGTGACGACGAAGTCCTGTCTCGGGAGTGCAGCATCAGCACCGGAGAGCGTCACGGCGGGCGGTTCCGCTGCGAGTGCCGGAGGAGTCAGCTTAATGCTGCGAGCGTTCGGCGTTACCGTGGCTGCGCCGCGCTCGGCGACAAGACGATCGTAATTTGTGCGCAGCTGCTGCAATTCCTCCTTCCAGTGGCGGGGAAAATAACCGGGCGCGCCGAAGGGCAGCTTCTCGTTGTACACGTTTCCGGCGGCATCGACGATGTCGCTCCATGCGCCGATCGCGTTCTTCTCCTGTTCGAGGGCGGTGTCGAATGACTGAAGATCCCCGGCCTCTTTATAAAGGTTGTAGGCGACCGCTGCCTGCAGCCGCGATGCGTAGTACCGTGCCAGCGCTGCGAGAATCCTGAAGTCGGTCACGCTGGACCGGAACTCCTTGCTCGCGCGATCGCCCGCCGCTTTTTCAGCTTGCGCGGTCTCGGCCAGGATGGCGTCGGATGTCGCAGCAAACCAGCGGCTGGTCTCCTGCGGCCACCGCATCGGGCTCTCCGTCCCCGCGACCAGATTGCGCGCCGCGTCTCGAGCATTCATGAACTGCTGCGTGTCAGTGCCTTCGAACCCTGCGAACGTCGGCAGATCGTCCTGACGCTTCATCTCCGCCCAACCACGGGTGGTGGGAAAGTACGCATACCGATAGCTGCTCGCGACGATGCGCGGGAGCACGCGGCTGGCGAGGTGCTCGGCCTTCATGACGTGAGGACCTGCCACGTCGCCGAACCGGCGCGAGAATTCGTCCTCCCAGACCCGCGCCGGCGTGTCGGGGTTGTAGGTGAGGCGTCCCCACACCTGATAGAAGTGCCAGTACCGCTCGAATTCGTAGTCGTAGTACCGGTACGCCGGTGTGAGGACTTCGATCGGTTTGTCGGTGTGCGGCTCGCCAAGCATCTTGGTGGCGAGCATCTCGTTGACGTCGAAGCTGGTGCCGCCGTAGAGGCGGGCGACGGCCGCGAAGCGCCGGACGTATTCGGGATCTGCCCACAGCAGCAGCCGTGTGGTGCCGCCGCTCCACAACTGCCAGTGGACGCGGTAACGCTGCGGGTACCGCAGCAAATCCGCATACCCGTGGCGCCTGTCCTTCTGATTCTGCGAGTTGACGTGCGTGGGATGGAACGGCAGGCCCATCTGCTCCATCCAGAACTTCGTGCTCACGCGCGCGGCGAGTCCCTGCTTCAACGCGTCGTCGATGACCTCGTCCGGCAAATCCTTCGCGCGAAGGTCGAGACGCATGTCCGGCTTCGCCTGTTTGATCAAGCCGAAGACCTCGTGCCAGAAGCCCACCTTCTCATCGGTGCGCAGCCCGGATTCCTCGTGCATCCGGAACTGAATGGCATCAACTTCCGGGAACACCTGCAGGAAACGTCGCAGCGCTGCCTTGGTGTATGGGGCAAGGTTTTCAGCGGTGACGCCCCAGACGAGACCTGGCACGTTGGGATCCGGCGCTTTGGGGGCGCCGGGAATGCCGCCGGTCTGCACTCCGCCGCGATAGATGTGGTCCCAGATCGCGGCCGTGATGCTGATGCCCCGCTCGTGGGCGAGCTGCATCATCTTCTTGAACGCCGCGGTGTTCCGCGCCTGCTGGTCGGAAGAGAGGCCGACCAGCTTCACGTTGGGGAATTCGTTGACGTCGAAGAAGTACGGGTACGGCGGGGCCATGAACCCGCCGTTCTCATAGCCGAAGACGACGATGAAGTTGTTGATCCGGCTGGCGGCGAGCAGATCGAAATACTTCTGCCAGTACCGCTCGTCGAACAGCCGGCTCTCGAAGTACGCCCGATGCATGGTGTACATCGAGACGCCGCGCTCCTGCAGAAAAGGTTTTTCTTCGACGTCGCGGACGTTCTGGAACGGATTGCGGGCGCTGGTATTTCCCCGTACCTTCTCGGCGACATCGAGCGCGGCATACATCAGTCCGCGCGCATCGGAGCCATACAAGACGACCCCAGGTTTGCCCCGATACGCAGGAACACGACGGATGACAAGCGCTTCGGCGCTCGATGGCAGTGGTGTTCCGACGTGCGACAGAACACCGCCGGCTTCGCAGCCTCGATCGATGCCCGCAACAATCACGAAGTCGGCATCTGCCGGCACCGTGGTCCCTTCGCTCACCTGAATTCCTCGTCCCTCGAGCGCCTCCTGCAGCTTCGACATTCCATGTGCCGCTTCGTGCTGCGGCGATGGGGTCATGACGATGTGCACTTTCGCGGCAGCGACGCCACCGCGCTCGGCGTTGCCCGCGACGCTGAGGCTGGCCAACGCCACGGCAGCGAGCTTCAGAAGGTGACCGTGTCTGAAATCGTTTCGAGCGGTTGGTTTCATACGCGCCCCTTGGAATGTCCTGCGTCGACGTTGACATGTTCGCAGCGGTACATTATGAAACGCAGACTCGCATCGTGAGACTCGTTGCTGCATTCAACGCAGGAGCGACTCGATGACTCGCAGCTCAGCAGTTCGTCCTACTAGCTCCACAACAACATCGTCATTGTCTGCTCAGGACCTTTTCTCGAAGAGGTGAATCATGCGCCATCTTCAGCGGCTTGTTGTTGGCCTTTTCGTGTCAGGACTCCTCGTGTTGGCCTTACCGGTCGAAGCGCAAGTTACAACGGCCACGCTGGTCGGCCAGCTCCGCGACACTTCGGGGGCGGTGATTCCGGGCGCTACCGTTGTAGCCAGGCACGAGGGAACCGGCGTCACACGTCAAGCGCTCACCGACGTCAACGGCGAGTTCGTGATGTCGGCGCTGCCGAATGGCCCGTATACGGTGAAGATTGAGCTCAGTGGTTTCAAGACCCTGGAGAATCACGGGCTGGAACTCGGCGCGGGACAGACGGTGCGGCAGACATTCGCCCTGCAGGTGGGCGCCCTGACGGAGACGCTGACCGTGGCCGCAGAAACGCCGCTCGTCGAGACGTCGGCCTCGCTGCAGGCCGACAACCTCGGGTCGCAGGAAGTCCGCGAGCTGCCCGTGAACCGCCGGAACCTCACAAACCTGATGAGCCTGACACCCGGTGTGGCCACGAGCGGGGCTGGAGACGTGCAGATGAACGGCGTCGCTGCTGGCGGCACGGGCGTCACGGTCGATGGCACCGAGGCCAACTCGAATCCCGAAGCTCGGTCGCTGGCTCAGTACGGCGGCCAGAATCAGATCTCGGTGATGAGCCTCGACTCCATCGCCGAGGTCCAGATCGTCAAGGGCGTGCTGCCGGCGGAGTACGGCGGGGTCGCCGGCGGACAGATTAATGTGATCAGTCGTTCGGGCACGAACACATTCCACGGTTCGGCGTTCTACAGCGGCCAGAACGAGAAATTCAACGCCCGCGCCTTTTACTCCTCGGCGCAGCAGCCGGTCGGCACGTTCCATCAGTACGGGGGGACACTCGGCGGACCAATACTTCGCAACAAAGCGTTTTTCTTCGCTGCCTATGAGGGCTACGACGAGAACGTGCAGCAGAACCTCAGCGCGACGGTGCCGTATCAGCAAATCCGTGACGAGATTCTGGGCGCGCTGCCGTTCCCGGAGACCAAGACGGTGCTGGACGTCCTTCCATTGCCGACCGAGCCGATCGTGTCGTCGCAGGGCGTCGTCGATACCCGCATCGGCCGGTGGCGCGGTCTCGGCACCCGCAAGCGGACGGAGAATGCCCCGCTCATCAAGGGCGAAGGCGCGATCTTCAACGGGGGAAGACTCGCCGTCACGTACACGAGGCTGCGGCCCTTCACTCTGGAGCCCCGGGCAGTTCTGAACAATGCCAACGATCGTGAGTATCCCAACGAGCAGGATCGCGTCGCCGCGCAGTTGGCCGCGACGCACGGCCACTGGGTCTCGGAGAGTCGAGTAGGATGGAACAAGACCTATCTGGCGCGACTCGACGCGTTCCTGAACGTCAAGCAGCCAAACGCGCCGCCGGAAATCATGCCGTACGGACGGCGCATGCCTGCCTTCAGCATCACCAGCCTGTTCGCGACGCCAAGGTCGGAAATCTGGGATATGAAGGGCATCACGTATAGCTTCGAACAGAAAGTCAGTCGCAGTTTCCAGCGGCACCTCCTCAAAGCAGGGTTCCGCTTCATGAGAGAAACCGGTGGACGCCTCAACCCGGAGAACCCGTCGTTCGCGTTTCAGACATATGCGGATTTGCTCGCGAATATCCCGCAGTCGTTGAGCACCTCGTTTGGGGCGCCGCCGCACGACTCGAAGATGGATCAGTACAGCGGGTTCATGCAGGACGATTGGCGCCTGGGCAACCGGTTCGTGCTGAATCTTGGCCTGCGGTACGACTATTACGGGCAGGTCAGGGTCCGAGCAACAACGGATGTCCCGGTCGAGATCGTCAACTACGAAGCGCCCACCGATCTGCGCAAAATGGACTTCGGTGCCCTCAGAGACCCGCTAAGACCGTACGAGCCTGATGGGAACAATCTCGCACCACGAGCCGGATTCGCGTGGACGGTCGACCAACACCAGCGGACCGTCGTCCGCGGCGGCGTCGGCATTCTCTACAGTCCGCATCTGGTCGCGACAGTCCGACAGAGCGCGGCGAACCCGTTCATCCCCTTCCGCACTGTCTACAACCGAACGGAAATCGCGGCCAGACAAATCAAGTGGCCGTTGTACACCGATGAGTCCGTGCCGTTCGCTCTGGCCGACTCGGGAGGCAAGCGAAGCGTCTTCTCGTTGTTCGACCCGAATATGCAGGTTCCGTACACCATTCAGTCGATGATCAGCGTCCAGCGCTCGTTCGGTCAGACGCTGGCCGCGGAAGTTGGCTACCTTCGCACCGACGGTCGTGACTTCCCACTCCAGCGCCAGTTCACGCAGGCCTTCGACAGAGAAACGGGCGTGCGGCCCAACCCTGCGCTGGGAGCGCCCGGGGGCTACTACATCGACAGCAGCCAGACGATGTTCTACAACGGGCTGCAGACCATGGTTCACAAGCGGTTCAAGAACAGCTACTCGTGGGAAGTCAACTACACGCTCGGCACGAGCGAGGCGACGCAGGGTGGCGACCTCTCCGCGTACTACATTGCGAGCAGCGCTCCCAACTTCGACATCAATCAGGACTTCTGGGATCCGGAATTCGATCGCGGGCCGGCCAGCAATGACGTCAGGCATCGTCTGAACGGCTCGTTCATTGTCGAACTTCCGGGAATCTCTCGCGGGCACCGCATCATTAATGACATCCTCGGCGGTTGGCAAGTGTCCGGCATCGTGCAGATACGATCCGGCTCGGTTCTCCGAGTCCAGCAGCCATCGGGAATCGATCGCAGCCGGCCCGATGTCGTCCCCGGCGTTGACCTCGTGTTTCCCGATTGGCGGGACCGCTGCGATGCCAGAGGCTGCACGTACCTGAATCCGGCCGGCTTCACCAGAGTTCCCGTGAGTTCGGCCACCAACGCCACGCTTCGCCCAGGCACATACATGTTGGACATGGCTCGAGGCCCGTCCTCGACGAACGTCCACATGACGTTGGCCAAGAATTTCACGATCGTCCAGGGAATGCGGATGCAGCTCCGTGCCGAGGCGTTCAACGTATTGAACATGAAGAACTACAACGATCCCGAGCTGCGTATCAACAACTCCGAATTCGGTCGAATCAGTGGTGCGGGTGGCTCGCGCAGGTTCCAGTTCAGCAGCCGATTCACGTTCTGACGTGGTGATTTGGAGCGCGGCTGACGCCGCCATTCGACCAGCGACGGAACATGGCTCGCCGGCACGTGTACACTGTCCTTCCGCGAAATCCGTAATCACCCGCGGAGGTCGCCCGCAGTCGCAGAGAGTGTGGCGCAGAGTCCGCAGAGAACGAACGGCACGGTAACGGGTGCCGGCGCTGCCGGCCGCAGGCCGGCGCGCGACCGGGCATTCGCTGGGAACACTCCGCACGCTTCCCTGCGCCCTTTGCGCCCTCTGCGCGAGGTTCCCGGCGCTCTTCTTCGCGCGATCAGCTTTTGAAACCACTCCCTCATTCAGCTTGCTGCGACGTTGTGACGCGCACTCGAGTTCCCCACGGATCGGTAGCCACTAACGTCTTCGCCGTGTGCTGTGCTCGATAACCAGCGACATCGAGACTCTGGGTGACCGCCGCCACGTCGTCGCCCGTCGGTACGAGCAACTCCCATTCGAGCAACTGTGCTTGATCCTCAGACGGTGCAGGTCCCTGCGACCAGACGTTGGTGCCGAGATGATGGTGATAGCCACCGGCAGACAGGAACAGCGCTCCGGGATAGTTCCAGACGGTCTTATCGAGGCCCAGCGCTCGGTGATAAAAGGCTTCAGCTTCCGCGAGGCTGCCGACGTGCAAATGCACATGGCCCATCATCGTTCCACGCGGAGCGCCCGTCCACTGTTCACCGCTGCCGGCAGCGATCACGCTGTCGACGTCGAGCGGATCGGTGGTCATCGCAAGCTCGCGATCGTGGTGCCTCCAGGTATCGCGCGAGCGATCCGCATAGACTTCAATCCCCAGCCCGTCGGGATCCCAGAGATAGAGCGCCTCGCTCACCAGGTGATCCGCCATGCCGACTTTCAGATCGAAGGATGTGAGATGCGCAGCGAACCGTCCGAGGGCGGCCCGATCAGGTAAGAGGATGGCGAAATGAAAGAGACCGAACGCACCACGCCTGGCGGGGATAATGCCACTTCTGGTGTGCAGTGTGACCAGAGGCTTTTCTTCGGCGTCCGCGCTTAATATTGCCGATTCATTTGTAATGTGGCGCGAGGCGAGTCCCAGCACCTGCTCGTAGTACGACAACGATTGCTGCAAGTCGCTTACTTGCAGATGCACGGCGCCGACGTGCGTCGTCTCCGGCAAACGGTACGCCGGCGGCGAGATTCCGTACGGCAATCGGCCCTGGGTCATGTAAACCTCCGATTTCCGCAGTGTTGTGCTCAAGGAAGCAACGAATCTATTTCGCGCGTGACCGCTCTCCGACGGGCACTGCCGGCCAGTCGGAACGCCAATCATCCGTCGAAACGGTCTCGGCGTACTCGAGCCTGACAGGTATCGTCGCGAGGCGCTGCAGCAAGCGACCGTCGGCCCGAATTGGCCACCAATCGTAAAGGAACACTTCGAGCGGCCGCCACATCGCGACCCAACCGCCGATCAGGAATCCTTCGCGGATGATATCCGACAGCCGATTTCCCGCGAGATAGCTGGCAATGGCGTCGCCAACCAGGATCGACCCGGCCAGGAACGTGAGGGCGATCATGAGGCTGATTCGACCACGGCGAAACAGCTCTCGCAGTCGCCGTCTCGATGTCACGACCCGCGCGCGGAAGTAGGCGTGAATCGCTTCACGAAGCAGCGTGGCTTCGTCCGTTCGTCCTGCCGCGCGTTCCAGGTGCACTACGAGTGCCCACGGCTCAGTAGGTGGTAGATCCTTCGCCCAGTCGATGATGAATTCCTCCGCGCGCGGATCGAGATCGCGTTCGCGGAATGGTGACGGATCTATGGCGTTGAAGAGCTGCCTCAGTTCGGCGACTCTCACCTCGATAAGCCGACATTGCTGAGGAATTGGGTCGCCGGCAGACGGCTCAGACGGCACGCGTCGACCTCGCGTCTTCCATGGTTGGTGACCGCAGTTTGACTGCGATCTTCCGAACAGCGCTCAGCCTTTCGACGGCGGACGCTTCTGTTTCTTGACGAGCACACCACCGCGAGGAGCGTCCCAGGGCACGATCAGAACAGGCCAGGCTGCGCGTCGCAGAACGCTTTCCGCGACTGACCCCTCCTTGAGCCGGCGCCAACCTCGTCGTCGGTTGGAGCCGAGAACCACGACGTCGACCTTGCGAGCGTTTGCGTGAAGGACAATCACTCGAGTGGGATCGCCTTGTTGTTCCTCGACTCGAACTTTCACGCCTGCGGTTTCTGCGCGTTCCCGAAGCTCGGTCAGGTACTCGAGCCGTTCGGCCGCCCGAGATGAGTAGCGAGCGTCCGGCGGTACGGCGTGAACAATATACAGCTTGGCGTCAGCGACAGCAGCGAGACTAAGCGCGCGATCGAAGGCTCGCTCGCTCGCCTTCTCCAGATCGATTGCGCACAGGATCCGCGCAAAAGTACTCATGGTACCTCCGCAAGAAACCAACAGCGTGACCGCGGCCGCTCAGCGACTGAAGGCGACGTGACTCTTCTGGACGCGGCTGTCGCGAACTCTTCGTGGCGCGGTCCGTTCGAACCTGCGCACTCCGGCACGACGCGATCGATCCCGTGTTCGATCCGGCTTGTCGATGGACGGGCCGGCGGATGTCGCATCGAATCCGTCGACGGCGAGCTGCTGGAGCGGCGCCGGCAACAGCCGCTGAATGTCTCGGAGCAGCAGAGAATCAGCTGCCGAGACCAGCGACACGGCCCGTCCGCTGCGTCCCGCCCGACCGGTGCGACCGATGCGGTGGACGTAATCTTCCGCGACCAGCGGCAAGTCGTAGTTGATGACCAGCGGCAGGTGCGCGATGTCGAGACCGCGCGCCGCGATGTCGGTGGCCACCAGCACGTTCACATGACCGGTCTTGAAGTCACCGAGCGCCCGGGTTCGAGCGTTCTGGCTCTTATTGCCGTGGATAACCGCCGTTTTGATCCCGGCCCGTTCGAGATGCTCGCCGACACGATCGGAGCCTCGCTTGGTCTTGCAGAAGACGAGCGCTTGACTGGCGCCCTCCCGCCTCAGGACGTGCGTGAGCACGGCGCGCTTTTGATCGGCCGCGACCGTATGCACGTGATGCGTCACGGTCGTGGCCACGACGTGCTCCCGGGACACGTCAAGACGGGTGGGGTCTCGAGTGAAGTCGGCCGCGAGTCGGACGACGCCATCAGGCAGCGTCGCCGAAAACAGCAACGTCTGCCGCCGTCGTGGCAGTGACGCGACGATGCGGCGCAATGCCGGCGCAAAGCCCAGGTCCAACATCCGGTCGGCCTCGTCCAGTGTGAGAATCTCAATCGCCGACAGATCGATCGTCCGCCGCTGCATATGGTCGATCAGCCGCCCCGGCGTCGCCACGACGAGATCGGTGCCGCCCTTCAGCGCCTGGATCTGGGCGCCCATGCCGACGCCGCCAAAGATCGCTGTCACGCGGAGTGATGTGGACGTTGCATACGTCGCAAGCGCACGGTGGACTTGGACTGCCAGTTCACGCGTCGGTACGAGAACGAGCCCTCGCGGGATCCGTCGGCCGGCACGTGAGGCGAGGAGACGGTCGATCATCGGCAGCCCGAATGCGGCCGTCTTGCCCGTGCCGGTCTGAGCACGGGCCAGCACATCGCAGCCTGTCAAGACAACAGGAATCGCCTGCGATTGAATCGGCGTGGGCGCCTCGTACTGCAGGCGCGCGAGCGGTAGACAGACTGACGGGGTCAACCCGAGTGTTGAGAACGACATCGAAATGGTTCCTTCATGGCCCGAAGCGATTCTGCAGCAGCGCTGCAGGGCGAGCAGGCTACGCGTTCGCACCACCACGGCGCGAACGATCGTCGAAGCCGAAGCTCCGAACGGATTCGTCTCGTAGCTAAGCTGGATGTGAGGAGGAGCGGGCCAGGGAGGGCTCGTCACGCCTACAGGTGGCAGAGCGCGTGGGAAAATCCGATGGCAATCATTATACCACGCGCCATCGCGGATGGGTGACCCGCGTGCTAGAGTGATGCTTGGATTTGCCGCGTACTCGCCGTCCTCCAGCGTAACGAGCCATTTGACTCGCTCCTTCTGAGGTTCAGCCTGACTACGAGACGACATCCAGTCAGACGCCAATGCCGGCGATCGAGAGCGTCGCACCGCGACGAGGAGTTCAGATCATGGGTCGGAAGCTGTATGTCGGGAATCTGCCGTACGAAGTCGGTGAGACCGAGTTGCAGGAGTTGTTCGGGCGGGCTGGATCCGTCGAGTCGGTGACGGTCATGCGCGATCAGATGACCGGGCGTGGGCGCGGCTTTGCGTTCGTCGAGATGCACACCGACGAGGACGCCCAGCACGCCATCACCGTCGTCAATGGAACCCAAATGGGCGGCCGAAGCCTGACCGTGAACGAGGCTCGTCCCAAGGCGGCGCGCAGCGGCGGCGGCTTCGGTGGGGGCGGCCGTAAGCGAGAACCACGCTGGTAGCCCGCGTTTTTCATGAACATTCCGGGTCATAATCCGCGGGACGTCAGACGTCGTCTTGCTCCTCAGCCGCTCATTCACCCGTGCTGCCATCACTGGTGAGGTCATTCTGATGAACGGATGTATGAGAAGCGCATGGACTGGCACCGCCGCTGTATTCGTGCTTGCGCAGATGACGGCGGGTCAGGAAGTGGCCTTGAAGAATCTCATGCCCAAGGGCATGGTGATCGGCGTCGCAATCAATCAGCGTCAGAGCGACGGCGTCGACACGGCCGCCGTCGACATCATCACGAAGCAGTTCAACCAGATCAGTCCTGAGAACCTGCTGAAGTTTCAGCTCGTTCATCCGGCGGCAGACCGATATGCGTTCGACGCGCAGGACCGCTTCGTGCAGTTCGGGATCGATCGCAAGATGCAGGTCATCGGCCACAACCTCGTCTGGCACAACCAGACGCCGGCGTGGGTCTTTCAAGGTGCGGACGGCAAGCCTCCCGATCGCGAGACGCTGCTGACGCGCATGCGCGATCACATTCACACGGTTGTCGGACGTTACAAAGGCAAGATCCACGGCTGGGACGTCGTCAACGAGGCGATCGATGAGGATGGTTCACTCCGGAAGGCGCCGTGGCACGATGGCATTGGCGATGATTACGTCGCCAAGGCGTTCGAGTTCGCGCACGAAGCGGACCCGGACGCCGAGCTCTATTACAACGATTACAATCTCGAGAAGCCAGCCAAGCGTGCCGGTGTGATCCGGCTCGTCAAGGATCTGCAGGCGCGCAAGCTGCGGATCGACGGCATTGGCAACCAGGGGCACTGGCGGCTCGATACACCAGCGATCAGCGAGATCGAACAGTCACTCGCCGACCTGCACAGCACGGGACTGAAGGTGATGTATACCGAACTCGACATCAACCTCCTGCCACAGGCTGGCCGCGATGCCGATCCGGCTGTGGCAAACCCGTACGCTCAGGGGCTCCCCGACGAGAAGCAGCAGCAGCTCGCCCGACGCTACGCCGATATCTTCGGCCTCATCGTCAAACATCGCGACTGGGTCTCGCGCGTGACCTTCTGGGGGTTGAGCGACGCCGACTCGTGGCTCAATCGAGGCCGGATGAACTATCCGCTGCTCTGGGATCGCCAGCGTCAGGCGAAGCCCGCATTCCAAGCCGTCGTCGACGTCCTGAAGAGCGCGCGTTAGGCCGTGAAGATCGCCGTGCTTGCTGCAGTCGTTCTAGTGGTGGCGCCTGCCTTTGCCCTCGATGGACAGATCGGTATTCACGATCCATCGACGGTGATAATGCAGGATGGCAAGTTCTACACCTACGGGACGGGCAATGGTCTGCCGATCTCTATTTCCGATGACGGGTGGACGTGGCGGCGTGCCGGCTCGTTGATGCAGACGGTGCGTGGTGATCGCGCGGACGTGATCGCTCGCGGCGGTAACAATACCTGGGCCCCGGATGTCATCCGTGTCGGCGATCAATACTTCGTCTACTACTCTGCTCCCGGCACGCAACCCAAATCAGCCATTGGCCTGCTTGTCGGCAAGACGCTCGATCCGAATTCACCCGACTACGGGTGGGACGATGGCGGACCTGTCGTCTGGTCTGACGGCGTCGAAGACAGCAACGCGATCGACCCTGGCGTGATGCACGATCCGACCAATGGCTCCCTCTGGCTTACCTACGGTTCCTACTTTGGTTACATCCGGCTCGTCGAGTTGGATCCGAAAACGGGCAAACGACTTCATCCGGGCACGAAGCCAATCAACCTCGCCATCAACGGCGAAGCGTCGATCATGGTCTATCGCGATGGTTGGTACTACCTGCTGCTCACACACGGATCGTGCTGCGCGAGCGCGAACTCCAGCTACAACATCCGAATGGGCCGATCGAAAAAAGTGACGGGGCCGTTTGTCGACAATATGGGCGTCGACATGCTGCAGGGTGGCGGGAAGTTGTTCCTCGGTTCGAGCGGCCGCCACATCGGTCCGGGTCATTTCGGCCTGCTCGATGTCGGCGACGGCGTGCAGAAATTCTCCTGTCACTACGAGGCGGATCTCGATCGCGGCGGCATCAGCGTGCTGGACATTCGCCCGCTTCTCTGGCGCGATGGCTGGCCCGTGGCCGGCGACAACTTCACCGAGGGCACCTACGAAATCGAATCGGCGCGCACGGGAACGGCGCTCGAATTGGCGGTGGAAGGCGTGCCGGTCGGCGGGCTGAGAGGAAGAGGCGGGCGTGGCGCAGGCGGAGCCGGCCGCGGTGGCGGGGGACGCGGCGACAACGCGGGCGGCGATCCGATTCCGGCGCAGGATGTTGCACAAGTGGCGACCAATTGGCCGAGCGGCCCAATCGATGTCCGCATGTCGCCGTACATGGTGCAGGCGCAGCAGAAGTGGAAGGTCACGCCGGTCGTCAACGGCGGCGGCTATCCGGGATCACCCTATTTCAAGATCACGATCGCAGGAACGGATCGCGCGCTCGCGGCGACTGAAGGCGGCGAGTTGATGACGGTCCCGACGTTCACTGGTACGCCCGAACAACTGTGGCGCATCGACCAACTCGCCGACGGCACACATCGCGTGATGCCGAAAACGGTCCCGAGTTCGAAGCAACCGTTGGCGCTCTCGGCCATTGGCAGCAGCACGCCAACGCTCGCCCAATTCGAGCCTGCCAGCGATCGACAACGCTGGTTGTTCAAGACGCCATGAGCACGCTGAGGCGAACGCTGTTGCTGGCCGCGCTCCTCGGCGCGACGTGCCTTGCACGTGTCGCTGCGCAAAAGGATCCGGCTCGGCCGACGGCGCCGTCGCTCGTGCGCCCCATGTCGCCGACGAAGACACCGGGCGCAGACGGCTTCATCCAACGATGGCTGATTCTCGAACCAATCCCCCGCAACGGTCAGCTGACAGACAGCGCCGTTCAGGCGGCGATCAAGAACCAGTACTTCCCCGATCAGCTCGCGGTGATCCCGCACGACGGCGACAAGGTGACGGTCGCGGGCACGGAACTCACCTGGCACGCCGTCGACACGCTCAATTACAACGTCAACCTCTATCACTTCGCGTATGCGCTGGGGAAACCGACGTCCAACGTTCTCTTCTGGGCAGTGACGATTGTGAATAGCCCTCGAGAGGTGCCGGATGTGCGCCTCGCAATCGGGTCGAACGCCGCTTCGGTCTGGTGGGTCAACGGCAAGGAAGTCGTCGGCATCTACAACGATCGTCAGGCGGTGATCGACGATGGTGTGTCAAGACGCCTCTCACTGCAGAAGGGATCAAACGTCGTGCGTGCGGCAGTGTTCAATGCGGGCGGCGCGACCGATTTCTGCGCGCGGTTTCTGGATGCGGAGAACAACCCGGTCAAGGGGATTACGGTAGGACTCAACCAAAAGTGAGCGTGAGCGGGCTGCTCGACGTCAGATTGATTAGTCGGCGAGAGCGACGCCAATCGCTTTCGCGACCGCTGATACCTGCCGCCCCGCCGTGATGAATCGTTTTCTTGGAAACCGCGTGAGCGGTGCCGAGATGCCGACCGACGCGATGATGCGGCCCTCCGGGTCGCGGATCGGTGCGGCGACACAACGGATTTCATCCAGAGTTTCCCGATCGTCGACAGCGATCCCCTGGTCACGGATTTTGGTGCACTCCGCGGCCAATCGATCGAGCGTCACAATCGTACGGCGAGTCGCGGCGCGCAGCGCGACCTTCGCGAAGATCGTCTTCAGATCGTTAAGCTGGCAATCTGCGAGCAGGGCCTTTCCGTGTGCGGAGTTGTAGAGCGGCAGATACTGACCAGTCTGACCGGCCACGGTCACCATCTGTCCTTCCGCGACATGATGATCCAGAAAGAGCACCTGGCTGCCTTCGCGGACTCCCAGATGCGCTGTCTCGCCGGTGTTCTCAGCCAGCGCGCGGATGTGATCGTGACACAGCACGATTAACCGGCTTCGACCGTATCTCCGAGCGAGTCGCCAGGCCGCCGGGCCGAGTACGTACTCTTTGCGGCCATCCGGATGGGCAAGGAAGCGCCGCTCTCGCAGCGTGTTTGCCAGCCGGAACACGTTGCTGCGGTCGATACCGAGCAGCGACGTGAGATCCTTGAGCGGCACCGGTTCCTGTGACTGTCCGACCGCTTCGAGGATCGACAAGCCTCGATCGAGACTTTGAACTGAAGGAGTGGCGCGATGGGCTCGTCTACTCATTTGCGGATGGCGCCGGCGTGAGCCACCTGACAGCGTCAACCGCGCCGCATCGGCAGCATAGCACTCACCCGTCAGAAATTCACCTTCAACGCGAATTGCATGCTGCGATTGTCGACAATCGTCGTCGTAATTCGACCCGCACTCGGATTGCCGATGTTCGCGTTCGGGAATCCGAATCCTGGATGGTTGAACAAGTTGAACGCGTCCCATCTGAACTCGACATTCGATTGACCACCGAGACTGAACCGCTTCGACAACGACGTGTCGAAGTTGATGTGTCCGGGCGCGTAGAGGATGCCGCGGCCCGAGTTGCCGTAGGTGTTGGCGGAAGGCGCCTTGAAATCCGCCGGGTTGAACCACAGATCCACACTTGGCTCATCGAGTTTGCCTGAACCAATGCGATCCGGCCAGCTCGGCGCACCATTGTTGACACCGGTTTGAAGAAAAACGGTAAACGGCCGGCCGGTGGTCATCGTCGCGATCGTCGCGAGCTGCCATCCGCCGGCAACGCTCTGCATGATGCCGCCCGCGTCGTTCATCCAGTGCCGTCCGGCACCGAACGGAAGCTCATAGACCGAACTGATCACCGCGCGATGGCGCGTGTCGTAGCCCGCGGGTCCGTGCCATGCGTCCATGTTCGTGACGGTCTGCCCGTTACCGACCGCCCCGCCGCCGCTCGCGGCCGAGCTGCCGTAGTCGAGCGCCTTACCGAACGTATAACTGCCGAGGAACTGGAGGCCGTCTTTGAACCGCTGTTGGATCTTGAGGGTGGCGCCGTTGAACGTCGATCGGTTACGGGGATCGCACTGCAGCATGTTGTTCAGGTTGTTCACCGGCTGCAGCAGGCGCCGAGATTCCAGAGAGCCCGCTCCAGGCTGGACCTCGTTGGGGTTGTAACAGACCGTCAGGTGTTTGCCGGCGCTGCCGACATACTCGAGTTCTACCAGCATCGCCGAGAACAGCTGTCGCTCGATTCCGAGGTGCCATTGCTCGGCGTACGCGGTTTCGTTCTCGTATCCATGGCCGATCACCCGCGGATTGGCGGCACGCAGTTGTTCGGTTGTGATCGGCTTGACCGGCACGATTGGCGGAAACGGATTGTCAATCGATCGCACGACGCTGAAGTCGAGCGGGTTGGGCTGGTGCTGGACGTTCTGCGAGATCGTGAACGGCACGTTGAGATGATTCAGGTTGCCGGCCGCGTACGGGCTCGGGAAGTAGGTGATGCCGAAACCGGTCCGAAGGATCGTGCGCCGGTCGCCGGTCAGCGCGTAGGTGAGGCCAAGACGCGGCGCGAAGTTGTTGTAGTGGGTCTTTTTGTTCGCGCTGCGGCTCGTGCCACCCTCGCCGGCATACACGAGGCGATAGTCCGTGAAGTCGAAGTTCGCGAGACGGTCTTCCCTCTCGGTCGGCGCGTGGAAGATCTCGTAGCGCACGCCGGCGTTCACCGTGAATCGTTGATTGACCTTGAAATCGTCCTGGACGAATGCGGCCTGCTCGACGACTCTGAACGTCGGAACTTCGAGCAGAAAGCCGCGCGACGCGCTGTTGAAATAGCCGAGAAGTACTTCAGCCAGACCGGTTCCGCCGCTATTAGTCAGCGGGTTGTTCACGAAGCTGGTCCCGAACGTGATGTTGCTGCGCGTGTTGTCGTGGATCATCGGTGACGGCCGCCGATCGACCAGGCGATACCCCCACTTCACCTGATGACGGGCGCGGAGCCACACCAGCGCGTCCTCGATTTGGTAGTGGAACTGGCTGGGGTTGACCGGCAGGAATGCCGGTCCGCCGGAAATGCCGGTGAAATTCGTGATGTCGATGTTGGGCAACCCCGTCGTAATGTCGCTGACGTTGATCCCGTTGATGCCGAGCGACTGAGCCGCGCGGTGACCATAGTCGGACTGCGTGGTGAACGGCTCGGTCGTGGCATAACCGACGCGAAGCTCGTTGACAAATGTCTGGCTGAGAATCTTCGAGTAGTTGAACGCGGCGCCGTGGGTCGTCAGCTTCGTGTTCTGGATTCCTGCGACGAACGGGCCGAGATCGAAGCGGCTGGCGGCGTCCGCCGGCGTCGGCAAACAGCAATTCGCCTGCCCCTGTGGCGCATCCAACCTGAAGCGGCCGTAATTGAACCGCACGAAAAAGGAGTCTCTGTCGTTCAGCCGGTGATCGATGCGGCCCGAGAACGCGTTATCAGTGATCTCGCGATTCGGTGTGGAGATGTAGTTATCGAAGTTGCCGGAACCGTTGTTCGGGAGAGGATAGATGCTCGCGACGTTCAGCCCGACGGAATTGATCCGATTTGTCGGGATGACGTTATTGGGGAAAGGTTCGCGGACGGTCCGTCCCTGATCGTCGACGCGGGTGGTCAGCGGATCGTAAATGACGATCACATTTCCGTTGCGGTCGCGATAGTTGCTGAAGTCGCCGGTGCGAGTCGCCGCCGTCGGCACCGTGTTCACGGTCGTCACGCCGCGCGTTTCCCTGATACCGGCATAGTCGGTAAAGAAGAATGTGCGATTGTGCCCATCGTAGACTCCAGGAATCACCAGCGCGCCGCCAAGCGCGCCGCCAAACTGGTGGCGATCCAGCGGCGGCACGGGATCCTTGATGAGTGATCCGTTCGGGCCCTGGGTCTTGCGCACAAAGAAGTTGCGCGCGTCGAACGCATCGTTGCGCAAATACTCGAAGGCGGTGCCATGCAGCTGATTGGTCCCGGACTTTGTGGACACGGACACGACGCCGGCTCCGCGGCCGAACTCCGCGGAAAACACCCCGGAGAGCACCTTGAACTCGCGGACCTGTTCAATCGAGGGCTGGACGATGACGGTGTTGAACGTGAACTCGTTGTTGTCGATCCCGTCGACGAGCCAGCCATTCGAGTTCGCCTGGTGGCCCAGTGCGTTGAAGTTCGAAGCCCCGCGCGGGTTGAACGTGCTGGCGCCCGAGAGGTTTTCTCCGGCCTGCCCCGGTGTAATGCCCGGCACGAGATAGACGAGTGCCGCGAAGTTGCGGCCGTTGAGCGGCAGCTCCTTTACGGCTTTCTCCTCGATCACGGTGCCCACCTCGGAGGAATCCATCCGGACGACGGGCGACTCGGCGACGACTGTGGTGGTCTCCTCCAGGCCTCCGACTTCGAGTGAGGCGTCGATGCGCAGTCGATCGTTTACCTGCAGGACGATACCGGCGCGAACCCATGCCTTGAATCCCTGCAGCGCGACGTGGACCTCGTACGTGCCCGGCACAAGAAATGGGGCGGTATAGGCCCCGCTCTGATCGGTAACCACGGAGGTGCTCGTGTTCCTGTTGACATTGCGGATCGTGACCTGCGCGCCCGGTACAACCTGACCGCTGGTATCGAGCACGGTCCCGACGATGCTGCCGGTCGCGACCTGGGCGAGGACTGGCGTCGACGGCAACCCGAGGGCAGCCAGAGTAAGTACCGCGACCACCGCGTACGCGCGTGCTGATACTGTTCTCGTCATCACTCCTCCACTCGAGCACGCGGCTGGCGAAATCGCGACTGGCGGACCCTGCCTGTTGTTGCGTATAGTGAGACGCCGTGTGCGCGCCGCATCCTAACAGCGTCGTCTGAAGGCGTCAACTGAGGTTCGCGACGTCCGCCAACGGCGCGTGCCGACGCGACCCGAGTTGAGGCAGAATGTCGTGCGTTTGATTCTTTTCTCCGATGGAGAGCGCTTGTGAAAAAGAGATTCCTCGTCGCGTGCGTTGCCTGGATATCCGTTTGCATCCCCAGCAATGCGCTGGCACAA
>Ga0310897_10000023_pt1 | contig 22698 bp, 24 predicted proteins | sample C8D2metaG_FD_203913 | JGI IMG/M metagenome (GOLD analysis project Ga0310897, IMG submission 203913) | Lab incubated soil microbial communities from West Virginia University Organic Research Farm, Morgantown, WV, United States - C0D1 | ecosystem: Environmental > Terrestrial > Soil > Agricultural...
CAGCTCGTCCGCCCCGTGATCATCGTCAAGGGCAAGGCGCCGAAGGCGATGAAAAACAAGGAAGACTTCTGGGAGGTCCTCGAAGTCGTTCCGGGCCTGCCGCTGATGCAGAAGCCCGACGCATTCGGCTGCAATCCCGGCGACTACACCTAATCCCGACGTAAGACGTCGCGCCGCTGGCGGTTCAACCGCCTGCGGCGCGGCTTCGCCGTCGCTTGTCCGGGACGACCATGATCAATTGGGCGAATTTCATATCGCAATGCTTCAACGGCCTGGTGCTGGGCGCCTTGCTCGCGCTGATCTCGTCCGGCCTGACCATTATTTACGGCACGCTCGGTGTGCTGAACCTCGCGCACGGCGCCATGTTCATGCTGGGCGGTTACGCCGGCTGGGTCGCCTACACCTATACGAGCTCCTTCATCGCCGCGGTGTTTGCCGGCTCGCTGTTCGTCATGATCGTCGGCGTGGTGGTGGAGCGGGGGATCATTCGTTACTTCTACAGCCGTCCACATGAGGACCAGCTGTTGGTCACGTTCGGGCTCGGCATCGTCTTTGTCGAGGCGGTGCGCTTCTTCTTCGGCAGCCTGTCAAAGGCCGTGCCGCCGCCATCGCTGTTCCAGGGCATCACCTCGCTCGGCTTCATGGTCTATCCGACTTACCGCCTCGCGCTGCTCGGAATCGTCGCGGTGGCGCTGCTTGCGCTCTACGTCGTGCTGTATCGCACGCGTATCGGCATGATCGTGCGCGCCGGTATTGAGGATTCTGTGATGGTCGATTCGCTTGGGATCGACGTTTACAAGGTCTTCATGCTGGTGTTCGGCATTGGCGCCATGGCGGCGGGCTTTGCCGGTATCGTCAACGCGCCGGTGGTCTCGATCGCGCCCGACGTAGGCGAGGCGATTCTAGTGCAGACCTTCGTCGTCGTAGTGATCGGCGGAGTGGGGTCCTTTCCTGGCGCTATTCTCGGCGGGCTGATTGCCGGTGAAATCATCAGCATCACCTCGATGTTCAATCCCGGCTACGCCTACGTCATGCTGTTCGTCGCCATGACGCTTGTGCTCGTGCTGCGTCCTTACGGACTGCTCGGCACGGCCGGCCGCGAATGAGCGCGGTCATCTGATGCTCAGGCAACGCCCCTTACTCGTTGAAATCCTGACAGCTGTCGGGCTGATCGCCGTGCCATTCGTCCTGCCTTATCTCGGGTTCACGCCGACCACGATCAACCGCATCCTGGTGTGGGGACTGTTCGGATTGGGGTTCGACATTCTGTTTGGCTTCACCGGGCTCCTCTCATTTGGCCAATCCGCGTTCTTTGGTACCGGCGGTATGGTCGCGGCCTATCTCCTGACAATCGTAGAATTTCCCTACGTCGTACCTTCGCTATTTGTGGGTACGATTGTGGCGACCGTTATCGGCTATCTGGTCGGATTGATCGCGCTCAGGCGCACCGGCATCTACTTTGCGATGATCACCGTGGCAATTGCGGAGGTCTTCTTCTTCGTGGAGTTCAATCCGCTCTCGGCCTACACCGGCGGCGAGAACGGACTGCCTGGCGTGCCGGCGCCGGCGCTCTATCTCGGTTTCACCACCATTCGCTTCAACACCGATGGGAGCCTCTACTCGTTTCTCGCGTTCTGGTATTTCATCGGCACTGTGCTTGCGCTGCGCATCGTGCGTTCTCCGGTGGGCGCCGTGCTGCGCGCGATTCGTGACAATCCGTTGCGCGCTGCTGCCGTCGGTCACGACATCCACGGTTACAAATTGACTGCTTTCGTCGTCGCGGCCGCCTATGCCGGGTTTGCCGGCGGTCTGCTTGGCGTGATGCAAGGCTTCATGCCACCGGACGCCTTCATGTTCGACACGTCTGGGCAACTGGTCATGCAGACCGCGATCGGCGGCGCCGGTACATTGTTCGGTCCGTTGGTCGGCGCGACGGTCTGGCTCTACTTGAGCGATTTCTTGCAAACCACGCTGCATATCGGCGCCACCTGGAAGCTGGTGCTCGGCGTGATCTTTGTGCTGCTGATCTGCTTCCTGCGCCGCGGCCTGATCGGCGGTATCGAGGATCTTCTCGCGTTCGTGACCGGTGCCAGGAAAAAGGCGGAACCGCCCGAGGAGGCACCCGTCGCCGGCGTCACTGCCGAAGACGAGCAGCGGGCCGCCGCTGCGGAAATGGTGCGTGAGCCGGCGATCGCTGCCATGCCTGCGCGTCACCGCGAAACCGACCGCAAGACTGGCGCTATTCTGCAGGTCAAAGGTCTCACCAAGCATTATGGCGGCCTAGCCGCCAATTCCGACATCGATTTCACCGTCAACCACGGCGAGCTGCGAGGCATCATCGGCCCGAATGGTGCAGGCAAGACCACTTTTTTCAAGATGCTGACCTGCGAAATACCACCGACATCGGGTCAGATTCTGTTCGAAGGCCAGGACATCACCGGAAAGACCGTGACCGATGCATGTCAGCTCGGGCTGACCAAGAGCTATCAGATCAACCAGCTCTTTAACCGCCTGACGGTGCGCGAGAACCTGACGATTGCGGCGCTGGCGGAACTGCGCGGCAAGTTCAGGCTCGACCTGTTCAGATCGCTCAAGCGAGTTGCCGGCCTCGACGAACAGGTTGAGCACACGCTCGAACTGGTCGATCTGGTTGATCGCGCCGACACGCCGGTGTCGGATCTCGCCTATGGCGAGAAACGCCGGCTCGAGGTGGGCCTGGCGCTCGCAACCTCGCCAAGCCTCTTGCTGCTTGATGAGCCGCTCGCCGGTATGAGCCCGCGTGAGCGTGTCGAGACCGTGCTGCTGCTAAAGTCGATCGCTCGCGGCCGCACCATGATCATCATCGACCACGATATGGATTCGTTGTTCGAACTGGCGCAGCGCGTCACCGTTCTGCAGGAGGGGCGGGTGCTGGTTGAAGGCACACCGGACGAAATCAAGGGCAACAGCAAAGTGCAGGAAGCCTATCTGGGCGGCGTGCACGGCGTGTTGGCAGCCGAATGAGCCTGCTCGAGGTAAAGGGTCTCAACACCTATTACGGGGATAGCCACATCCTCTTCGACGTTGCGTTACGCGTCGAACGCAATGAGGTGGTCGCTTTGCTCGGCCGCAACGGCGCGGGCAAAAGCACGACGCTGAAAAGCCTGATGGGTGTCGTGGCACCGCGCGATGGCTCGATCGTGTTCGACGGCGCCGAGATCGCAGGTCAGAAGAGTCATGCCATTGCGCGCACCGGCATGCAATTGGTGCACGAGGAACGCCGTATCTTCGGCAGTCTCAACGTCGAGGAGAACATCGTCCTCGCCGGCCTCACCGCGGATAATCGCTGGCCGCTCGCGCGTATCTACGAAATGTTTCCGCGGTTGAAGGAGCGCCGCCTAAGCCGTGGAACGGATTTGTCCGGCGGCGAACAGCAGATGCTGGCGATCGCGCGCGCGCTCGTACGCGATCCAAAGATCATCCTGCTCGACGAGCCGTTCGAGGGTCTCGCGCCGGTGATCGTGCGCGACCTCGTCAAAGCCTGCCGCGACCTCGCCGACGCCGGACAGACGATCGTACTTGTGGAGCAGAATTTGGCTGCGACGCTCACGCTGGCAAGCCGCGTCTACATCATCAATAACGGCCACATCGCGCACGAAGGCTCGGCACAGGAGATCAAGGCGCGACCGGAAATATTGCACCGGCACCTGGGCGTGTAGGTGGGGGCGTCCTCTTTGGTCAGGCCATTGCGGCGACTGCCAGCATCAACAGCGAGATGCCAACGTATTTTACAGTCTGCTCAACGTCTGGAAGTTGGTCTGCAAATCCGACCAGCCAGAGGAAGCTCGTGATCGCGATGATCGAGTACTTCACCGCCGGGATAGCGGTGCACTTACGCAAAAACTTCAACATGACGCTCCACTCCGCCGCGCCCCGGCCCCGCGGCAATAAAACTCCTGCAACGCAATATACGATATTGCATTGCGAAATGGCAAATCGGATACGGCACTTAGCTATGCTGGCAACGCGCAAGCCAGACCAAGTTTCCGAGAACAAGAGGAAAATCCCCGGCAGGGTCTGGCGGCTCCTCACGATCGGCCCTTGAACGGGCGTCCTCTTCTTTTGAGTGGAATGACCTTCGCGGTTTGCCCAGCGCTCTTGCGCAGGGCGTCTTTTAGGCTGGCGGGGCGGCCGTGCTTCTTCAACAGGTCGTTGAAGGCCTCATCTGCAAGCTCCTGGAACGACTTCATGCTCTCGGCTGCGAGCAACCGGAGCTCCTGCCAAGTCTCGTCGTGAAACTGTACGCGTTTTCCGATCATGACCATTGAATAGGGGCCAGCCGGACTGGGGGCGGCCTAACCTTTCTTGGCGGGCACAGCCCAGTGGCCGGCGACACCATTCCGGGCATCTATCGCGAGCGCGTCAAGATCTCGCACGATTAGTTGCAGTTGTGGAAGAAGCGAAGCGGGGAGTGTGACCCAAAGAAGGGCTCCGTCGCCCCCAAACTCAATCGTGACATCGTGGCCATCTTTGGAAACCGCGCCGCCGCCAATACTTGCGGCAAGGAATTGGGGAGGGGTATTTTCCATCCCCGCACTCTAAATGCCCGGATGTCGCAACGAAACGGGCCACCCCCAAATTCAAAATCGGCCACTAAGGGTCGAAACAGGCCCCATTTCCCAAAAAGAACATATTGCGAACAGAGAACAAATAGTGTACATTGCTGTCCTTCAGTCGATTCCGGCTGCGCGGCAGGGGCCGCGTTGTCGGGGGGTCGAATCCCCGCCATAAGGAGCGCGACATCATGAGTCAGCCTGCCCTGCGTCTCGTTGAAGGATCTTCCATGGACAAGTCGAAAGCCCTGTCAGCTGCGCTTAGCCAGATTGAGCGTCAGTTCGGCAAGGGCTCGGTCATGAAGCTCGGCAAGAACGACAAGGCCATGGACATTGAGGCTATTTCCTCGGGCTCGCTAGGGCTCGACATTGCCCTTGGTATCGGCGGCCTGCCGCGTGGCCGGGTAGTGGAGATCTACGGGCCGGAATCCTCCGGCAAGACCACGCTTGCACTCCACACCATCGCCGAGGCCCAGAAAAAGAGCGGCATCTGCGCTTTCGTCGATGCCGAACACGCGCTCGATCCGATCTATGCCCGCAAGCTTGGCGTGAATGTCGATGATCTGCTGATTTCCCAGCCGGATGCCGGAGAGCAGGCGCTGGAGATTGCCGACACGCTTGTGCGTTCCGGTGCGATCGACGTGCTGGTGGTCGATTCTGTTGCCGCGCTTGTGCCGCGCTCGGAGCTTGAAGGCGAGATGGGCGACGTGCAGCCAGGCAGCCAGGCGCGATTGATGAGTCAGGCGTTGCGCAAACTGACTGCATCGATCTCGAAATCGCGCACCATGGTAATTTTCATTAACCAGATCCGCATGAAGATTGGCGTGATGTACGGCTCGCCGGAGACGACCTCTGGCGGCAACGCGCTTAAATTCTACGCTTCCGTGCGTCTCGATATCCGCCGCATCGGCGCCATCAAGGAGCGCGACGAGGTGATCGGCAATCAGACCCGCGTCAAGGTGGTCAAGAACAAGCTGGCGCCGCCATTTAAGCAGGTCGAATTCGACATCATGTATGGCGAGGGCGTGTCCAAGCTCGGCGAACTGATTGATCTCGGCGTCAAGGCCAATGTCGTCGAGAAATCCGGCGCCTGGTTTTCTTATGACAGCCAGCGCATCGGCCAGGGCCGTGAGAACGCCAAGCAATTCCTCAAGGAAAATCCCGACATCGCCAACAAGATCGAAGCCGCCGTACGCCAGAATGCTGGCCTGATCGCCGAGGCGATCATGGCGGGGGAGACAGCAGATAAGGATAGCGATGACGACGAGGCAGCTGAGGCTTGAAAGGATGATGGGCTGCCGGACGGCGTTGTAACGACGCTGCCGTCCGGAGCCGGTCTTCGCGAGAAGGGCGAAGCCCTCACGAACGAAGAGCCGGCGCAGGTGCGGCAAGAGCCGTTGCCTGTCCCGCCCAAGCCGACCTATCCCGTCGAAACTTCAGAAGCAGTTGCGCCGACCGCAGCGCCAGAGGCCGCTAAACCACGAAAGGCCGGAGCTGCGAAAGGCAAAGTCAGGAGTGCTGGCGCCAAGAGAAAAGAACCCAGGGCTGTGGCTGCAAAGGCCAAAGACCCGAAGGTGAAAAGCTCGAAGCGCAAAGGAAAAACGGGCCATTCATAGCCCGAAAGTATGTAGGAGTAGTAAGGCGAGGCGGCGGCGCCTGCGTTTTCCGCTGCACCATTCCGGTGACGCGTATCATGTGTGATGCGTCAGGCATTCGCCCCCGTCGGCACCCGGCTGCGTAGAGCGGCCGCCACCGAGGACGGGGGCGAAGGCGCTTTGAATGACCTGGCGCAGCCAGGGCGCCAGCCCGGCCTGCCGATGACCGGCGCTGTGGGTGGGCCGTGCCCCTTCCTAGACTTAACGCAACCCCGCCGCTAAATAGCTGGCTGAAAACATAAATCCGGACGGGGATTTAGCCCCGGTCCCGATAAGGAACTGCACGGTCCGAATGAGCGGCGTCAACGACATCCGCAAGAGCTTTCTCGACGTCTTCGCCCGCAATGACCACCAGATCGTTGCGTCGTCGGCGCTGGTCCCGCGCAACGATCCCACGCTGATGTTCACCAATGCCGGCATGGTGCAGTTCAAGAACGTGTTCACCGGTCTGGAAAAGCGGCCCTATTCGCGTGCCGTGACCGCGCAGAAATGCGTGCGTGCCGGCGGCAAGCACAACGATCTCGACAATGTCGGCTATACCGCGCGCCACCACACCTTCTTCGAGATGCTCGGCAACTTCTCCTTCGGCGACTACTTCAAGGAGCGGGCGATCGAGCTCGCCTGGACACTCGTCACGAAGGATTTCGCGCTTCCCAAGGATCGGCTGCTGGTCACGGTCTATGTCGACGATGACGACGCATTCAAGCTTTGGAAGAAGATCGCGGGGTTGCCGGATAGCAAGATCCTGCGCATTGCAGGTTCGGACAATTTCTGGGCCATGGGCGATACCGGTCCGTGCGGACCGTGCTCTGAAATCTTCTACGACCACGGCGACAAGATTCCGGGCGGCCCGCCCGGTTCGGCGGATTCCGAAGGCGACCGCTTCATCGAGATCTGGAATCTCGTTTTCATGCAGTACGAGCAGCTCGAAGGCGGCAAGCGGGTCAATCTCCCGCGGCCCTCAATCGACACCGGCATGGGGCTCGAGCGCATGGCCGCCGTGCTGCAGGGCACGTACGACAATTACGCCATCGATCTGTTCCAGGCGCTGATCCGCGCAATCGCCGAGTTGACGGGAGTCGACCCCAACGGGCCGCAAAAGGCCTCACATCGCGTCATCGCCGACCATCTGCGGGCGTCCGCGTTTCTGATCGCGGACGGTGTTCTGCCGTCAAACGAAGGGCGCGGCTACGTCCTGCGCCGCATCATGCGGCGTGCCATGCGTCACGCCGAGCTGCTCGGCGCGCAAGAACCGCTGATGTGGAAGCTTGTTCCCGTGCTCACGCGCGAAATGGGTCAGGCCTATCCTGAGCTGCTGCGCGCGGAAGCCCTGATCACCGAGACCCTCAAGCTCGAGGAGACCCGCTTCCGGCGCATGCTCGAGCGCGGCCTCGCCATCCTCGACGAGAAGAGCAAAGGCCTCAAGAGGGGCGCGATGTTCGACGGCGACACTGCTTTCACGCTCTACGACACCTATGGATTTCCGCTTGATCTCACGCAGGATGCGCTGCGTTCGCGCGGGATTTCGGTCGATATCGCTTCCTTCACCGACGCCATGGAGCGTCAGCGCGCGAAGGCGCGGGCATCCTGGGCGGGATCGGGCGAGGCGGCGCAGGAAACGGTCTGGTTCGGCTTGCGCGAGAAAATCGGCGCGACGGAATTTCTCGGTTACGAGACGGAGAGCGCAGAGGGCGTCGTTGCCGCGCTGGTGATGGACGGCAAGGAGGTACCCGAGCTCAAGAAGGGCGAGAGCGGCGCTGTGGTGATGAACCAGACACCGTTCTATGGCGAGAGCGGCGGCCAGGTCGGCGACACGGGTGAAATGCGTCGCGAGGGTGTCCGGCTGGCCGTGTCCGATACTCAAAAGAAAGCGGGCGACCTGTTCGCCCATGTCGTGAAAGTGGAGCAGGGGCCGGTCAAAGTCGGCGATCCGCTGCTGCTGGATGTCGATCACGCGCGCCGCAGCGCAATTCGTCAGAACCACTCGGCAACACACCTTCTTCACGAGGCTCTACGCCAGGTGCTCGGCGATCACGTTGCACAGAAAGGTTCGCTCGTCGCGCCCGACCGGTTGCGGTTCGATTTCTCGCACCCAAAACCAATGTCGGCGGAGGAAATCGAACGGGTCGAAGACATCGCTAACGACATCGTTCTGCAAAACGCGCCAGTGACGACGCGCCTGCTGGCGGTCGATGACGCAATCGCCTCCGGCGCGCGCGCCTTGTTCGGCGAAAAATACGGCGACGAAGTCCGGGTGGTCGCGATGGGCGAGGGCACCGGCAACACCATGGGCTGGTCGGTGGAATTGTGCGGCGGAACCCATGTGCGCCGGACCGGCGATATAGGCCTTGTTTCGCTGGTCGGGGAATCCGGGGTGGCGGCCGGTGTACGCAGAATCGAGGCTTTGACCGGAAAATCAGCCAGGAAGGCCGCTAACAAACAGCTTCAGGTCGTTAAAGCCGCGGCTGCAGAGCTTAAAGTCCCGCTTGAAGAGATGCCCGGACGCATCGGAACGCTCTTGGATGATCGCAAGAAGCTCGAACGGGATCTCTCCGAGGCCAAAAAGAAGCTGGCTATGGGCGGGGGCGGGAAAGCGGACGGCGATGCCGCCGATGTGCGACAGGTCAACGGCGTTAAGCTGCTGGCGCGGGCGGTTACCGGAATCGAGCTCAAGGATCTCCGCAGCCTCGCTGACGAGGGCAAGCGGCAGGTCGGATCAGGTGTCGTTGCCATTGTCGCCACGGCTGCGGATGGCAAGGCCGGTATCGTGGTTGGCGTCACCGACGATCTGACCAAGCGCTTTAATGCGGTAGAGCTGGTCAAAAAAGGTGCCGAAGCGCTCGGCGGCAAAGGTGGCGGGGGCCGTCCGGACATGGCGCAGGCCGGCGGGCCGGATGGATCAAAAGCGGAAGACGCACTAAAGGCAATCGAAGCGGCGCTTGGGGGCTGACACTCGCGCAGGGGGATCGTCGCGGCATGGCACGCAACCGCCTCAAAGGCTTGCGCCGGCGCGTTTATCAAATACTCGAGCAAGGGCCGGTGGGCGACCGCGTCAGCAAGGCGGTTGACCGGTTTCTTGTCGTTCTGATCGTCATCAATTTAACCGCGGTGGCCCTCGAATCCATCCCGGAATATGAAGCGCGCTACACCACCACCTTTGCGGCCATCGAATTTTTCTCGCTCATTGTCTTCACGATCGAATATGGCCTCCGGCTGTGGTGTGCCGTCGAGCACGGGCCACATCAGCATCTGCCTGCGCGGCAAGCGCGACTTAAATACGCGCTGAGTCCTGCCGGCATCATCGATCTTGTAGCAGTGCTGCCGTTCTGGTTCGCCATGGTGCTGCCTGGCGAGCTGCGCGTGTTCCTGGTCTTCCGGATGGTGCGCTTCTTCAAGTTCGCGCGCTACTCGCCGGCGATGCGGTCGCTGCTCGACGTCCTCTACAATGAGCGGCGCGCATTGTTCGGCTGCCTCGTGATCGCGCTCGGTACCGCGCTCGTCGCGGCATCGATGATGCATCTCGCTGAAGCCAACGTGCAGCCTGCAAAGCTTGGCACCATCCCCGAAGCTTTCTGGTGGGCAATCGTTACGATCGGAACGATCGGCTATGGCGACGTGGTGCCGGTTACCGCGCTCGGCAAGTTCATTGCGACCTGCACGATCTTCGCCGGTCTGGTGCTCATGGCACTGCCGGTCGGCATCATTGCCACCGCATTTGCCGAGCAGATCCAGCGCCGTGATTTCATCGTGACCTGGGGCATGATTTCCCGCGTGCCGTTGTTTGCGGAACTCGATGCGACCGAAATATCGGACATCATGGAATTGCTAAGAGCTCAGGTGGTCGAGCCGGGTGAAATCATCATGCGGGCAGGAGATGCCGCACGCTCGATGTATTTCATTGCCGCGGGCGAGGTCGAGATCGAGATCAGAGGGAAAAAGGAACGTGTCCGGCTCGGCACCGGCCAGTTTTTTGGAGAGGTTGCACTATTGCGGCGGACGCGCCGCACCGCGACAGTGACCGCGATCACCCGCACCAACCTGCTAGGTCTCGACGCTCACGACCTGCACGCACTGATGCAGCGCGACTCCCGCATTGCGGAGCGCGTCAAGGAAGTGGTCGAAAATCGCGTGGGGAAGCGGGCCGCCGCGGTGAAGCGGGAGGTGACGGCGGTGGTGGCGGAAGAGAAGTAGTGGCCGGGACAAGCCCGGCCATACATCTAGGCGCCCATAGCTTTCTTCAGATTTGCATCCACCTTGTCGAGGAACCCGGTCGTGGAGAGCCACTTCTGGTCGGCGCCGACCAACAGCGCCAGGTCCTTGGTCATGAACCCGCTCTCGACGGTGTCGACGCAGACCTTTTCGAGCGTCGCTGCGAACTTCGCCAAAGCGTCGTTCTTGTCGAGCTTGGCGCGATGGGCGAGGCCGCGTGTCCAGGCGAAGATCGACGCGATCGAGTTAGTCGAGGTCTCTTTGCCCTTCTGATGCTCACGATAGTGGCGCGTCACCGTGCCGTGCGCGGCCTCCGATTCGACGATTTTGCCGTCAGGGGTCATCAGTACCGAGGTCATCAGGCCAAGCGAGCCGAAGCCCTGCGCTACGATGTCGGACTGCACGTCACCGTCGTAGTTCTTGCACGCCCAGACATAGCCGCCGGACCACTTGAGGGCAGCCGCGACCATGTCATCGATCAGCCGGTGCTCGTAAGTGAGTTTCTTCGCGGCGAATTTGTCCTTGAACTGAGCGTCGAACACCTCCTGGAAGATGTCCTTGAAGCGGCCGTCATAGACCTTGAGGATCGTGTTCTTGGTCGAAAGGTAGACGGGATAGCCGCGCGACAGGCCGTAGTTGAACGATGCCATTGCGAAATCGCGGATCGAGTCGTCGAGGTTATACATCGCCAGCGCTACGCCCGAGTTCGGGAACTCGAACACCTCGTGCTCGACCTTTTTGCCGTCGGGAGCGACATAGCTCAGCGTCAGCTTTGCCTTTTGCGGCACCCGGATGTCGGTCGCGCGGTACTGGTCGCCGTAGGCGTGGCGCCCGATGACAATCGGCTGCGTCCAGCCCGGCACCAGGCGCGGCACATTCTTGCAGATGATGGGTTCGCGGAAGATCACGCCGCCGATGATGTTGCGGATCGTGCCATTGGGCGAACGCCACATCTTCTTGAGATTGAATTCCTTTACGCGGCCCTCGTCCGGCGTGATGGTGGCGCACTTAACCGCGACGCCTACCTCCTTGGTCTTGTTGGCGGCGTCGATGGTGATTTGGTCGTCGGTTTCGTCGCGCTTCTGGACGCTGAGGTCGTAATAAAGAAGGTTGATGTCGAGATAGGGATGGATCAGCTTGTCCTTGATCAGCTGCCAGATAATGCGTGTCATCTCGTCGCCGTCCATTTCGACGACGGGGTTCGCCACCTTGATCTTCGCCATTGCCGATAAAACCTTTTGAAAGTCGCACGGACAGGAGGAAAAGTGTCCGGCGCGCGGCCCCTATAGCACCCAAAATCTCGGGACGAAAGCCGCGATTTGGCGGCATTTCTTTCCACAACCGTGCTGTGAAGGGTATATGCGCCTAGGTGAGGTTCGAATGCCCGGTGCTGGGACTGACAAGACCAAGCGTTGGATCGAGACGCCGGCCCCGGTCGTCGTGCTGGTCGAGCCCCAGCTTGGCGAGAATATCGGGGCGGCGGCGCGGGCGATGGCCAACTTCGGGCTGTCGCGCCTCCGCCTGGTGAAGCCGAAGCAAAAATGGCCGAACGAAAAGGCGAGGGTGATGGCAGCCGGCGCCGACCGTATCCTCGACGCCGCGACACTCTACGGAAGTCTCAACGATGCGATCGGTGATTGCAGTTTCGTTGTGGCGACGACCGCGCGCAATCACGACCAGGCCAAGCTGGTGATTTCGGCGGACGCGGCCGCTACAGAAATGGTGCAGAGGGTGGCGGGAGGGGAGACCGTTGCGATCATATTCGGACGGGAGCGCATCGGTCTTGAAAATCACGAGGTCGCGCTGGCCGATCGTATCGTGACGCTGCCGGTCAATCCTGCGTTTGCGTCGCTCAATCTGGCGCAGGCCGTTGTGATCGTTACGTATGAGTGGTTCAAGCGCGCCGGTGGCGGCAATCTGCCGTTCTCCATGCCGGAGAAATCACCGCCGGCTCCGAAGCAGCAGCTCGATGCTTTCTTTTCAGATCTCGAAAACGAGCTCGAGCGGGTCGAGTTTTTTCGTCCGGAAGAAAAACGCGGCACGATGAGCGTCAATCTGCGCAACATTTTCCAGCGAATGGCTCCGTCCCAACAGGACATCCGCACGCTGCACGGCGTGCTCACTGCGATCGCGCAGGGCCGCAAGGGGCCGGCGCGAGGCGGCGTGCTCGATCCGGTGGAGGCTCAGAAACTGCGCGATCTTCTGGCGGAGCACAGCGGCGGCCGCGTGCCGGGCGAGCGCGGACCGGTGCGCGGGCTGGCGCGGCTTCTGCGCAGGAATCCGACCGAGGCCGAGCGGGTGTTGTGGCAGGCGCTTGTGAACGACCGGCGTTTCGCTGGCCGCGGGTTCAAGCGCCAGGTCCCGATTGGCCCGCACATCACGGATTTCGTGTCGTTTCCGCTCAAGTGCGTGATCGATCTGGTGCCGGTCAAGGAAACCGCCGACGCGGCGCGGACCAGGGCCGAACGGCGTGTCTATCTGACGCAGCGCGGCTACAATGTTTGCGAGGTGAAGGCCTCGGAGGTCGAAAAGGATGCCGGTAAAGTTCTCGATCAGCTTCACGACCTGGTCGGGCCGTAGTCAGCTTTTCAGCGCCTTTAATTGCGCAACGGTGGCCGCGCGCAGGGTTGTGTGATCATTGCCCGCCACGACGAAACGGAAGCCGCGCTTTGTCATCGCCACGGCGCTTTCGGCGTCCCGGCAATAGATGCCAGGGATCTTTCCGGCGGCTTTCGCAGCGGCGCAGATCTTGTCGATAGCCTGCTCGACCTGCGGGGCCTGCGTGTCCTGCGCTTTCCCGCCGCTCAGTGCCGTCGCAAGATCGTAAGGGCCGACGAACATCCCATCGATGCCCGGCGTCGCAGCGATCTTGTCGACATTGCCGAGCGCTGTCGCGGTCTCGATCATTGCCAATGTCAACGTGCCCTCGTTCGCTTCGCGCAGGTAATCCGCCGGCGCGGTGCGCGGCGCCTGCAGCGCCATCGCGCGCAGCGGACCCCAGCTGCGCTCGCCGGAAGGAGGATATTTCGCCGCCGCCGCGAAGCGGCGCGCGTCGTCGGCGTCGTTGATCATCGGCGCGATGATCGCTTCAGCGCCGAAATCCAGTGCGCGTGACACCAATGCGAAATCGTTGAGCGGTATGCGGACAACGGGGGTCGCTTCGGCATGGCTGACAGCGCCGATGCCGCTGATGATCGAGGCGGTGTCCCACAACCCGTGCTGCGCATCGAGCACGACAGCGGAGAAACCCTCGCGCGCGATCGTCTCCGCAACGATGGGCGAGCCCATCATGCACCAGGCGGCGTAGACCGTTTCCCCCGCGCGCAGGCGCCGGGCGAGGGCAAAAGCCGGCACGTCAGCCGCTCTTTTTGATCTGCTCGACGGCTTGCGTGAGCAATTCGGTCATTTGCGCGCGAATTTGCTGCTCTGTGACGCCTTTAGGCAGCAGGTCTTTTGCGACCTTGCGCAAGACGTCATTGTCGCCGGCCTCTTCGAAGTCGGCCAGCACAACTTCCTTCGCATAGGCTTCGGCGTCCGCGCCGCTTTTGCCGAGAACGCCGGCCGCCCAGAGCCCGAGCATCTTGTTGCGGCGGGCCATCGCCTTGAAGCGGAGCTCCTCGTCATGCGCGAACTGCTTTTCGAAGCCTTCCTCGCGCTTGTCGAATGTCGTCATGCCGCCCCTCGTACTGCATCGGTAAAATTGCATGCACATGCAATTTAGTTTGGCCTTGCATATCGTCCACGGACCGTCAAGGCAACATCGGGCCGCGCTTTTGCGGCGAAAATACGGAGTGGAAAACGTGGGCGTGCCGTGATTGTGCTGCCCGGACCGATCGGCTAGGTTGCCTCTGTGCCCGGACCGCTGGCCAAGACCAGAATTGGGCCAGTACTTCCAGTCCGGTCCCGCAGCCGCGGATCTTGCAAAGTCGCACAACAAGGAGCCACGGCAATCCGATGGACTTTCACAAACCACGGTACACGCCCATGAGCCGCCGTCGCCGCATTTACGAGGGCAAGGCGAAGGTCCTGTATGAAGGCCCGGAGCCTGGAACGCTGATTCAGCACTTCAAGGACGACGCGACCGCCTTCAACGCCAAGAAACACGAGGTGATCGAGGGCAAGGGCGTTCTGAACAATCGAATCTCGGAATATGTGTTCCAGCACCTCAATGATATCGGGGTGCCGACGCACTTTATCCGCCGCCTCAACATGCGCGAGCAGTTGATTCGCGAGGTCGAAATCATCCCGCTCGAGGTTGTGGTAAGAAATGTCGCGGCCGGTTCCCTGGCGCAGCGCCTCGGCATCGAGGAGGGCACGCAGCTGCCGCGCTCGATCATCGAGTTTTACTACAAGAACGACAAGCTCAACGATCCGATGGTATCGGAAGAGCACATTACCGCCTTCGGGTGGGCCTCCCCGCAGGAGATCGACGACATCATGGCGCTCGCCATCCGGGTCAACGACTTCCTGTCCGGGCTTTTCCTCGGCGTCGGCATCCGACTCGTCGACTTCAAAATGGAAACGGGCCGACTGTGGGAGAACGACGTGATGCGCATCGTCGTGGCCGACGAGATTTCTCCCGACAGCTGCCGGCTGTGGGACATCAAGACCAACGACAAGCTCGACAAGGACCGCTTCCGTCGCGATCTCGGCGGCCTCGTCGAGGCCTACACCGAAGTGGCCAAGCGCCTTGGCATCATGAGCGAAGGCGAGCGCCCACAGGGCACGGGGCCGGTGCTTGTGAAGGGCTGAGGATACCCGCTTTTGGTTGGATTGAGACAAATCTATAAGGATGGTAACCGGGGGCCGAAAGGTCCCCGTTTGCGTTGAGCCGAATGATGAAAGCCCGCGTCACCGTCACTCTGAAGTCCGGCATTCTCGATCCCCAGGGCAAGGCGATTGAAGGCGCGTTGCGCTCGCTGGGGCTCGTGGGCGTCTCCAGCGTGCGCCAGGGCAAGGTCTTCGACATCGAAATCGATGGCGGCGATCGCGCCAATGCCGAGACCTTGCTCAAGCAGGCGGCGGACAAACTGCTCGCGAATACGGTGATCGAAAACTACAAAGTGGACGTGCTCGGATGAAGGCCGCAGTCCTCGTCTTTCCTGGCATCAATCGCGAGCGCGATATGGCCCGCACATTGCGCCTGATCTCGGGACGAGAGCCGGCAATCGTCTGGCACGCCGACACGGAACTTCCGGCTGGAACCGACCTGGTGGTGATCCCGGGTGGATTTTCCTATGGCGACTACCTGCGCTGTGGCGCAATCGCTGCGCGCAGCCCGATCATGGGCGCGGTGCGAGCCTACGCCGCGAAAGGCGGACTTGTGCTCGGTGTCTGCAACGGTTTTCAGATTTTGTGCGAGGCCAAACTGCTGCCAGGCGTCCTGATGCGCAATGAAAACCTGCGCTTCATATGCCGCGACGTCTATCTACGCGTCGAGCGCTCGGATACGCCATTCACGCGGGGCTACAATGCCGGCCAGGTCGTCCGTGTGCCGGTTGCGCATGGCGAGGGCAACTATATTGCCGACGGTGAAACCATTGCGCGGCTGGAAGGCGAGGGACGCGTGCTGTTCCGGTATTCGTCGCCGGACGGCATGATCGATCCGAACTGGAACCACAACGGCGCCATCAATGCGATCGCAGGCATTCTGAACGAGCGCGGCAACGTGCTCGGCATGATGCCGCATCCTGAAAATCATGTCGAAACAGCGATCGGCCCGACCGACGGGCGCGGGTTGTTTGCCGGGCTGGCCGAGGCACTGGAGCGCGCGGCGTAATCGTGATCCCGAACGACGTCCGCATTACTCCCGAACTTGTTGCCGAACACGGCCTCAAGCCGGACGAATACGACCGGATCCTGAAGCTAATTGGCCGCGAGCCCTCGCTCACCGAGCTCGGTATTTTCTCGGCGATGTGGAACGAGCACTGCTCGTACAAATCATCGAAAGTCCATCTGCGCACGCTGCCGACCAAGGGTCCATGGGTCATCCAGGGGCCCGGTGAAAATGCAGGCGTCATCGACATCGGCGATGGGCTCGCCTGCGTATTCAAGATGGAGAGCCACAATCACCCAAGCTACATCGAACCTTACCAAGGGGCGGCGACGGGGGTCGGCGGCATCCTGCGCGATGTCTTCACCATGGGCGCGCGTCCGATCGCTTGCCTGAACGCGCTGTCGTTCGGCGGACCATCGCATCCGAAGACACGTCATCTGGTGTCGGGCGTGGTGGCGGGGATTGGCGGCTACGGCAACTCATTCGGTGTTCCGACAGTCGGCGGTTCGGTGCGCTTTCATTCGCGCTACGACGGGAATTGTCTGGTCAATGCCATGGCGGTCGGAATCGCGCGGAACGACCAAATTTTCTACGCCGCCGCCTCGGGCGTCGGCATGCCGATTGTCTATCTTGGCTCGAAAACAGGACGTGATGGAATTCATGGCGCCTCCATGGCGTCGGCAGAGTTCGATGAAGACTCGGAGGGCAAGCGCCCGACCGTTCAGGTCGGCGATCCGTTCTCGGAAAAGCTGCTGCTCGAGGCCTGTCTCGAGATCATGCAGAAGGGATGCGTTATCGCCATTCAGGACATGGGGGCCGCCGGCCTGACCTGCTCGGCAGTGGAAATGGGCGCCAAGGGCGATCTCGGGGTCACGCTCGATCTCGACAGGGTGCCATGCCGTGAAGAGGGCATGAGCGCGTACGAAATGATGCTCTCCGAGAGCCAGGAGCGCATGCTAATGGTTCTCAAGCCGGAGAAGGAGAAAGAGGCCGAGTCAATTTTCCGCAAATGGGGTCTCGATTTCGCGGTGGTCGGCGAGACGACGCCGTCGAAGCGCTTCATCGTGCGTCACGGCGGTGACGTGATGGCCGATCTGCCGATCAAGGAGCTTGGCGACCAGGCTCCGGAGTACAAGCGTCCGTTCGTCAGCGCGGCGAAGCCGGCCGTCGTCGACGCCGAAAGCGTTCCGGCCCCGGTTGACACGGTCGAGGCGCTCGAAAGATTGCTTGCTGCGCCCGATCTCTGCTCCAAGCGCTGGGTGTGGGAGCAATACGATCACGTTATTCTGGGCAACACCGTCCAGCGTCCAGGCGGCGACGCCGCGGTCGTGCGCATCGAAGAAGGACCGAAGGGGCTGGCGCTCACCACTGATGTGACGCCGCGCTATTGCGAGGCCGACCCATTCGAGGGCGGTAAGCAGGCGGTGGCGGAATGCTGGCGAAACCTGACCGCCGTCGGCGCGAAGCCGCTCGCCATCACCGACAATTTGAATTTCGGCAACCCTGAGCGGCCCGAGATCATGGGTCAGTTCGTGGGCTGTATCCGCGGCATCGCGGAGGCCTGCAAGATGCTCGATTTTCCGGTCGTGTCCGGCAATGTGTCGCTCTACAACGAGACCAACGGCCGCGCGATTTTGCCGACGCCGTCGATCGGTGGCGTCGGTCTCATCGAAGACTTTGCGAAGTCCGCGACGCTGGCCCTCAAGCGCGCGGGCGAGACCATCATTCTGGTTGGCGAAACGACGGGTTGGCTCGGCCAATCAATGTATCTGCGTGAGCTGTGCGGCCAGGAAGAGGGGGCGCCTCCGCCGGTCGATCTCACCGAGGAGCGCGAGAATGGCGACTTTGTCCGCGCGTTGATCCTCGACGGGACTGCGACGGCGGCGCATGATCTTTCCGACGGTGGCCTTCTTGTCGCGCTCGCCGAAATGGCGATGGCCTCCGGGATCGGGGCCAGGCTCGATGCTGCTCCCTCGGATATTCCTGCCCATGCCCATTGGTTTGGCGAGGACCAGGCGCGTTATCTTGTCACGGTACCCGCGGACAAGACAGCTGACGTGCTGGCGCGGGCAAGGGCTGTGAACGTGCCGGTGTGGGCAATCGGGAGGACGGGTGGCGACACGTTGACGCTTGCGGGCGAGCGTCCCATCCTAGTCACGATTCTGCGGGAGCGTTTTGAATCATGGCTTCCGGCTTACATGGCCGGAGAGCTGTGAGATTTGCGAGGACCTGCCGATGGCCATGGATGCCGTCGAAATCGAGCGCTTGATAAAAGCGCACATTCCCGATGCGGAGGTCACGATCCGCGATCTCGCGGGCGACGGCGACCACTATGCCGCGACCGTTATCGCTCCATCGTTCAAGGGCAAGTCGCGCGTGCAGCAGCATCAACTGGTCTATGAGGCACTCAAGGGGCAGATGGGCGGCGTGCTGCATGCGCTCGCTTTGCAGACCGGCACGCCGTGACAAGTCGCGTCTCCGTGCTTGCGCCCAAAGGCGCGATCGAGCCAACCGGTACCTGGAGTCTCGGCGCCCGTGCTGGTGATTTCGTATTCATTGCCGGCATGCGCGGCATCAATCCTGTCGATAATAAACTCGTCGAGGGTGACGAAGCGCGCATCCGCCAGGCGTTCATGAATATGAAGCTGATCGCCGGGTCAGAAGGCGCGAGCCTCGCCGACTGTGTTCGCCTTACGGTTTTCGTCACCGATATGGTCCGGCTTCGTCCGCTGGTGAACAGCGTTCAGGAGGCGTTATGGGGCGGCGGCCCGTATCCGCCGCGCACCATCATTGAGGTCAGCGGACTGAACCAGGACGATATTTTCGAGGTTGAAGGCACATTTTATGCCCCGAAAAGCGGGTAAATTCGGTCGATACTCTTGGGTTGGCGGTAACTTTTTTGGTACATATATCGACGGTCACAGGGGGCGTGTGCCGCCCAACAGGACGAAATTCCATGGGAATCGACCAATTCATAGACAATGAAGTGAAGGGAAACGACGTGGTGCTGTTCATGAAGGGCACGCCGCAGTTTCCAATGTGCGGATTTTCCGGCCAGGTCGTGCAAATCCTCGACCATCTTGGGGTGGCCTACAAAGGCATCAACGTTCTGGAATCCGATGAAATCAGGAACGCCATCAAGACTTATTCCAACTGGCCGACGATTCCGCAGCTTTACGTGAAGGGTGAGTTTCTCGGTGGTTGCGACATCGTGCGCGAAATGTTTCAGGCCGGCGAACTGCAGCAGGCGCTGAAAGAGAAAGGCGTGTCGGTACGCCAGACCGCCTGAGGCGCACCTCCCTAAGCGGACGCGACGAAACGATAGGCACTGTCCTTGCGCTCGACCGTTCCCACGCCGGGATAGGGCAGGTGGAAACCGATCAGCTTTGAGCGATCGGCGGCGAGCCGGTCGAGCAGCTTGCGTCTCGTTGCCGCCGCCTGATCCGGCATATGATCGCCGGTGTAGTACCATTCGGGATGGCGGAAATAAATTACCGGGTCTATGAGGGCATCACCGCCCACGATCAATCCGTCCGCGCCTGCGAGTTCGATAGACACGTGACCCTGCGTGTGTCCGGGCGTGTCAATGATGCGCAGGCCGGAGACGATTTCATCGCCGGCCTTGATCATCTTCACCCTGTCTTTGATGGCCGTGTAGTTGCGGCGGGCGCCGGTGACGAAACCGGCGCGCTCGGCGGGCAACCCGCGTGTCGCGTTTTCGCCAGTCCAGAAGTCCCACTCCGCTGAGGCGACGTAGAAGGCGGCATCGGGGGTCACCAAGTCGTCCAGCTCGTCGACGGTTCCCCAAAGATGGTCGGGATGCCCGTGGGTGAAGACAACCTTTGTGACCTTCGCCTTGTCGATGCCCGCCGCCTTGAGGTTGTCCCACAGCTTGCCGGCCGTCGGCATGAAGCGGTCGCCCGACCCCATATCGATGAGGATCAGGTCGCTGCTTGTGCGGATCAGCGTAATGTTGGTCGGCGAATTGTACTGCTCGCCGGTCTGACCCGCCGCCTTGAGGATGGCGTCGCGCTCGGGCGGCGGCGCATCGGGCGCGAGAAAAGTCGTCGGCAATACGAGGTGGCCGTCGCTCACGACGGTAACGTCAAAGGCGCCGTGCCTGAACGCGTAGGGTGTGGCCGCAACAGCGGGCAGGGCGCGCGCGGCAAAGCCCGCAGCTGATGCGGCGAGAAACGTGCGGCGATCGAGTGTTGGCATTTACAGACAAACGCAATGACGGAGGCCGATTGCCTTCTACGCCAAAGCGACGCCGCCCGCCACTTGCATGAGGCGGGCGCTGACCCGTGTTTTCCGCGAACTATTTCAGCCGGTTCATCAGCAAGTAGATGACGCCAAGGACGAGCGCCAGGCCGACCAGGCTCGGCGTCGGGACGGAGCTTGCGAACTTCGTCACATTGTCAGCGACCGACAGAACGAAGCCCCCGGAACCTTGTCCGAGGATCAGATAGATCAGCATGATCGCCAGAATGCCGACGAAGCCGAGCTCGACGAACTCCCACAGAAGCTCTTTCGCGAAGGCCATGTTGGCCATGAATTTGCGCATGGCGGAACCTCTTGATGACACGTACGACCAATGGGTGGGGAGCGTCGCTCCCCACCCCGATTGCGTCAGCAATTCTGTCTAGACTGAACGCACGCTTGGTTCAGGCCATTTTCCGATTTGAGAACAGCCAGAGGACGATCCCGAGCGTGATTAGACCGACGAGACCGTTGCCGCCCATGTCCTTCACCCAGCCCATGATGTTCGCTGTCACGGCGCCGAAGAACGGAAGATTTGCCCCAACCAACAACGAGAGCACAATCGCCAATGCCAAGAGCATCAGCGCTAATTCCGTCAACGCCCCGATCCACTCTTTGAGAGTATCGATCCCTTTCATTGCGGAGTCTCCCTAGGCATGTCCTCACTGATTCGAGGACCGCGCGTCGTTATTAGCGCTTTTCGGCTACTAAATGTAGAGATTTGTCGCAATGCGGCCACAAAATAACCTGTGCACTTGCGCTTTAACCGGGGATAACTCGCGAATCAGCGGCGGGTTGGCATGGGGCGCAGGTGATTCGCCCGGTCTGAACCTTGCGGCAAACAAAACGGCCGACGCGGGGCGTCGGCCGTTGGCTTCTCGACCGCTGCGGCGATCGCTTAACGCGAATAATATTCGACGACGAGGTGCGGCTCCATCTGTACCGCATAGGGCACATCCGTGAGCAACGGCACGCGCGCGAGCTTCGCAGTCAGCTTCGAGGCGTCGACCTCGATGTAGTCGGGCACGTCACGCTCGGCCAAGGCCTGTGCTTCCAGAACCAGCGCGAGTTGCTTGGACTTTTCCTTCACCTCGACGACGTCGCCAACTTTGACCCGGTAGCTCGGGATTGTGACGCGCTTGCCGTTCACCTTGATGTGGCCGTGATTGATGAACTGGCGCGCGGCAAAGACCGTCGGCACGAATTTGGCACGGAAGATCAGCGCATCGAGGCGCCGCTCCAGGAGGCCGATCATGTGCGCGCCGCTGTCGCCCTTGAGGCGCCGTGCTTCCTGGTAGATGCCGCGGAACTGCCGCTCGGAAATGTTGCCGTAATAGCCGCGCAGCTTCTGCTTGGCTTTGAGCTGCACACCGTAGTCGGAGAGCTTGCTCTTGCGGCGCTGGCCGTGCTGGCCAGGGCCGTATTCGCGCCGGTTTACTGGGCTCTTCGGCCGACCCCAGATGTTCTCGCCCATCCGGCGGTCGATCTTGTACTTGGACTCCATGCGCTTGGTCATTCGCGTCCTCGATTATCATTGCTGTTGGCTTGAGGATCGCGCCCTCCTCTGTCCCGGCAGGGCCGGAACCGACAGGCAGGGCCTCGAAAGCGCAAGGTCTTGCCACGGGTCGCGAAACGCCCGGCAGACCTCAAGGATCGCCGGGCGCGCGGGTTTTAGGGGCATCGGGGCGGCCTGTCAAACGAGCCCCGCCGGAACTGGGTTATCTCGCCGCAGCCGGTTTTTCTTGCATTTCCGGGCTCCGATGATCATGTTCACTCCGTTAGGCCGGGCCCCTCTGGCAGCCATGTGGCTGCGATGTCGGACTGATGACGACATTCGGTGGGCCCGATGCATCTGACAGGCTTTCCTCAGCACCTTCGCTTCAGACCGCGGCCGCCGGACGATGGTCCGCGTCCACCCGGCCTTGCCTTTATGGCAGTCCTGGTCGCGGCGCTTGCCGTTTTTGCTCTCGTCTTGCCGCACCCCGTCGTGCTGCCGGTGTTCAGTCTGTGGTCGCTCATGGCGGCGGCCTGCGCGGCTTTCCTCGCCATCCTTCCGCTTCGCGCCAGAACGTCCTACGCGGGCGCGGCCTGGGACATGGCCGGCGCGTTTACACTGGTCGGCTGTGCAGCGGCTATCCTCGGGGAGATCGAGCCTATTGTTGAAATCATCCGCCCGTCGGGGCCCCGGAGCAAAGTGAATGATTGA
>Ga0310897_10000041_pt1 | contig 20767 bp, 35 predicted proteins | sample C8D2metaG_FD_203913 | JGI IMG/M metagenome (GOLD analysis project Ga0310897, IMG submission 203913) | Lab incubated soil microbial communities from West Virginia University Organic Research Farm, Morgantown, WV, United States - C0D1 | ecosystem: Environmental > Terrestrial > Soil > Agricultural...
AGCCAGAGCTTGGATCTTGGCGAGGTCATCCTTGGATATGACGACATGGCGGTCCGTGTAGGATCGCGCCTCGTCCTCGGTCACGATGAACTCTGTGCCAGCGATCGTGATGCTCACGGCACCGCCCTGACCGGTGTCGACCCACCGCCGGGGCACTGGACACCATCCTGATCATCGTGAAATGTGAGCCGCTCGGTCTCCTCGCCGCTCGATCCGCGGTGGAGCAGCACGTCGTCGCGCTTGCATTTGGAGCACTCCCCAAAGCGGTAGCCGCGAGACTTCAAGCTATCCAGATTTGTTTTACCTGTCATCTGATGATCCTCTCAGCGTTTACGCACGCCACTGAATCCGATGCGCGCCGCAGACGTTTGCTGGCACGCCGAGCTGCTCGGCGGCAACCTCGCATGCGGCATTGTGGTTCTTGGTCCAGACGCACACGACGTCGATCCCGTTCACGGCGACGACGAATCGGTTGCGCATCGTCGGTCGGCGGGTCGAGTTCATCGTTTGTTGTCTCCTCGCCATGCTCTGCTCTTTCTTTTGGAGCTGACCTTACTAGGCTTGGTCGAGCGCATCGCCTCGCGCATGTAGAGAATCGCCCCGCACTGACAGCGCTTGCCGGACCCGGCACGACTCCATCGGTAGGCCCACACATGGACTTGGCAGAATGGACAGGCAATCAGATCCTTGGAGCGGCCGAACTCGCGCACGCTTTGCGTGGCCGGCAAGATGGGTCTCCGCTCATCATTGCACTCGGTAGTCATGACGACTTCATCCAGCAATCGTGTACGCATCCACGATTGTTGAACAGAACGCATTTGCCGTCTGGCGTGTACGATGCGCTAGACATGTCGACCCAGGTAACTCCGTCACCGTCCACGGGAGAGATAGTAATCCATCCTGCGCGGGCAAGCTCTTCGTCCGCGGTGCTCGTTTTATCGTTCAGAGACATGGGCGCCATCGACGCAAGATCGCGCAGGCGATCCATGGCGTGCTTTGATACTGGAGCAAGGTGGCTGAATTTGGTCGCTGTACTCATATTGCCAACTCATTTTGCTTTAGTTGTGATTGTATTATGAATACAAGCAAGTAATAGTGCTTCTATCCATTCCGGCGTGTCTCTCAGATCGTGGCCATGCGCTCCACGAGGTGGACGGCAGACGCCTGGAGCGTCTCCACCGTCGGCGCGAGCTTGCGAGCGTCAGCGGCAGTGACAGAGGCCCTGATGGCGTTCCATGAATAGCTACAGGAGTATACCAAATCAGCGACGCTGAAAGCGTTTCCGGCAGCGCTCCAGGCAGTGCTACTGCCGTATTTCAAAGCAGCGACCCTGGCGGCTTCCAAGGCATATCCCCCGACGGCGTCCACGGCAGCGACCCTGGTGGCGATTGCGGCTTTTCTTGCCTCCATCAGCGGATCCTCGCTATCTTGGGCGCTCTCCTTGCCCACGATGGGAGCGAGTGCCCGCAGCGCGGCGGCGTGCTCGCCGAGTCCAGCGGCGTCCAGCCACGCCGGTGCGCACTCCCGCGCGAGCCAGTCGAGGGCCATCCAAGATCGCTGTGACTCTTTCTTGACCGAGCCAACTGTATTGATGATCTTGGGAATCAGCGGCAAGAGCAGACGCGTACGAGACTCGTCATCCGGCAGGTTATCGTTCCAGCTGCGCATGAACGCTCCGATGACTGGACACACGCATTTCGGATGGTCTCTGTGATCCTCCCCCGCGACGTAAGCCGCCGCCTCCATGGCGCACATGCCATCTTCGCGAGACGCGTGGCTCCCATGCTTCAAAACGATGTTGGTCAGATCGATGGTCATTTTGGTCTCCTTGTTCGCTAACGTGTACACACGCGTATTACGCATCATGTACCACAGGAACAAATGGCGCTATGTCGATCTTGCGGGAACGACATAGCTGCATCGCGAGAGAGTCGATGCAGCCGACTACTCCTCGGCTTCTCGGCTTCTCGGCTTCCTGGGGGCGGGCTCGATCGCCTCGTCGTACGCCTTGTGAATCTCGCCGAGCCCGTTCAGAGCACGCTCATGTCCTAGGATGCGGCGAATGATTTTCCTGGCCAGCTTTCCCTCTTCCGTCTCCGCCTTATCCAGCTTCACTGCCCATCGTGCCAAAACCTTTCGGCTCGTCATGCGCTGAACGGGCTCAGCGTCTGACGCCTTCTTGCCGTTGCGGATGGTGCGGACCGCTTCCACTGCGCGCTCTCCGGAAATCTTGCCAGCCTCTTTCAGCTGATTAAAAACTTCCATCTGCGTCGGTACGTGCTCTCCAGTTTTCTCTGACTGCTTGTCCGCAGTCATCTTGTCGCGCGGGAAGCTCGAAAGCTCCTTCTCGGCGAATGTGGCACTCAGCTCCTTCCTGTCGACCATCCCCTTGAGAACGGGGTCAAGGTCATTGACCTTGAGTAAGAGGTTGAGCGCCTCGACGCTGCCGCATCCCACGGACTTCATGGCCGACTCTTTCGATCCGCCAAGAGAAATCATTCTCTGGGCCATCTCAGCTCGCCATGAAATGGTAGCCTCCTGCCTGGCGATGTTTTCCGCCATCTTCCATTCGAGCATCTCCAGCGTGGTCCCGCGCCTGACCTCGAACCGAAGATCCTTCTGAATGCCCTCTTCGTGGAGCAGGTGCTGACAGGCTTTCGTACGCTGCTGACCAAACACGCACCACAGCACGTCGCCGTCGCGCCACAGGCCGATGTTTTGCAACGTCCCGTTGCTGCGAATGCTGTCCACGAGATCTGCGTGGAGCGGCAGATTGACGCGCGAATCGTAGAGAGGATGATTCGTATCCTGGATCAGGCTGACATCGTCAGGGTGAATACGCTGCGGGTCACCACGTACGATGCGAAACTTCTTTGCGAGGTCCGAGGCCATGTGAACTCCTGTGCGGCTAGTTAGCCGTTCTCAGCATCATCGTTTCCATGTTCGCAGCCAGCATGGCCACGAACTCTGGAGGAAGCGACATAACGAAGCTTCCCGTCTCGGTCTTGAAAGCGATTCGCCCCACGACCGGATTCGTAACATCTCCAACGCTCAGGCCTATTCCGACGACGGTGCCCAGATTGAGCGAGTTCCGTACGAGGTCGACGCCGAGGTCTTCCGGACCCATGGCTGCCTGCTCGCGCTCGAACTCGTCTCGCCAAAGGTCCGCGAGCACGGGGGGCCGCTTTGCCGCGGTCACGCTACGCGGGGCTCCGTGGCGGGCTCCGCTACCTTGCGCGCCCGACCCCTGCGGGTCTGGCTCGGCTCCGCGGGGACAGCCTCCGAGGCCTCGGCCTTCCTTGCTGCCCGGCCCTCGCGGACGGCGTCGAAGTACATGCGCCAGATCTTCCGCTCGCTGACCGAGATGAGGGCGGCAAGGTGGCCTACCTCGTCCTCGCCGAGAGCTTCGGCAGTTTCCAGGTAGTCCAGTTCGTCCTGCTCCGCCGACTCCTTGCTGTCTTTCGCGTGCGTGAAGGCGCCGAGGAGGAGCCGGTGCACCTCTTCCGCGTCGCCGTCGACGATCGGCTCGTGCTTCCCCAGGAGGGCGCCGACGTCATCGTCAGCCGACTTCTTCCCGAGCTTTCCCCTGATTTGTTCAACAGTTAGCATGTCCCTGCTCCCTCTTGTGTCTTGGTCAAGTCCGCATTATGCGGAAAGATTTTTGACTGTCAATTGTGATTTGCAAATTTGATCTGCTGGTGCTAGCGACCGGACTCGAACCGGTATGTCTCGCGACGGCGGGGGTTAAGGCCGCTGTGTCTGCCATTTCACCACGCTAGCCTAGGCCGCGTCAAAAGATCGCGGATCATCGTTACTTAAGCATGTCCCACTCAGAGTCTATGAATGAACATAAAAATATGTCCATTCTGTATGCGTAGGCTATTGCCGCTCCAGGGTAGGCTTTGGCAAGCCACGATCGTCCAGCTGACGTGATGCACTCGATCGTGCGATTGCACTCAGACTTGTCGCCAGTAGCCTGGCAGAAGCCTCGCCGCCGCAGACATCGGCGCTGGTCCGGGGGTACGGTCGCAGGCCCGTAGGACAGACGCAGAAGGTCTTGGTGCCATGGCGGCGCAAGCGTGCTCCTCCTTACGGTTGCCCCACGGCTACGTGCTACTTGTCGCCGCGCCACAGTCAGTGCCTACGTCGAAGGTACGTCTCGTCATCGAATTGCACTTCGGCGTAGTCATGCTTGACTTCTGCGGACCACCCGTCCCAATCGATGTGGTGGCGAAGCGGACTGTCTTCAGGCGTGTAGCCGAGATCGTTCGCAAGCTCTTCGCAATAAGTGACCCAGTGCGACTCTATGATCATGCAAGGTTCGCGTGCTGCGGCTTCTTCGATGTCCCCGCCGAGATTGCTCTCAAGCTCCTCCAGAGCGTCGAGACGGTCTTCGTCGAGATCTGCATCCGCGCGCTCTTTTGCCTCTCGCAAGTCAGACAGCTCTTTGGCAAGATCGCGAAGGTCTACAACGTTTGTACTCATGGAATTACCTTTCTGTATGACGTTACTTATGAAGTATGGGAATTAAAGTTGGCGCCGGTAGAGGAGTCGAACCTCTGTGACCACTCCGGCGCGTCGGTCAGAGCGCGGCCATGCGCTCCACGAGGTGGACGGCCGATGCCTGGAGCAGCTCCACCGTCGTCGCGAGATCGCGAGTGGCAGCAGCGGCCCTGGCAGCGTACCCGGCAGCGGTTCCGGCAGCGGCCCTGGCAGCGACCCTGGCAGCGTACCCGGCAGCGGTTCCGGCAGCGGCCCTGGCAGCGACCCTGGAAGCGGCCCCGGCAGCGTCCCCGGCAGCGTCCCCGGCAGCGTCACAGGCAGCGTACCCGGGAGCGTCCCTGGCAGTGTCCCTGGCAGTGTCCCTGGCAGCGGCGCTGGCAGCGTCGAGCGTTTCCCGGCTCGACTCCGCACTCGCTGCGTCCACGATGGGAGCAAGCGCCCGCAGTGCGCTCGCATGTTCCGTGAGCCCTGCAAGCCCCAGCCACGCGGGCGCGTAGGTGCGCGCCATACAGTCGACGGCCATCCAGGAGCGCCGCTCCTCGACATCGGACGAGCCAGCCGTGTTGAGGATCTTGGGAATCAGCGGCAAGAGCAGACGCGTGCGCGACTCGTCGTCAGGAAGGCTGTCGTTCCAGCTTCGCATGAACGCTCCGATCACGGGCGACACGCATTGAGGATTGTCGGAGTGCTTCTCCCCGGCAACGTAAGCCGCCGCCTCCATGGCGCACATGCCATCCTCGCGTGAGCTGTGGCTCCCCTGTTTCAAAACTATGTTTGTGAGATCGATCGTCATGTTGGTCTCCTTGTTGTCAGTGGACGCCGGTCTGGGACTCGAACCCAGGTGACCACTCCGGCGCGCGAAACGCGTCAAGATTCTACAGCACTCCTGCATCGCGCATGTCGCTCGTGAAGCGCTCCATCAGTACGGGGAGGCGAGCGCTGAGGAACGATGCAACGTCTTCGGCAGACGTAAGCCTGTTCTCCCAGGGCGTACCGTCCCGCCGATGCCCATGCACGGAGAATGTCATTGCGCCGTCATGATCCTCCACGACAGGAAGATCGTCTTCGCCGTTGACCGAACCGAGCACCACCGTGCTGGCGAATGCCTTGATCACGTCAGGATCGAACTTACCACGCTCACGAATACCAGTGGCGATCTCCCACCAGAAAGTAGCGTTTGCTACGTAGTGCATAGGGCCAGTGGTTGCGCTGAACAGGTGCCACCGGATGAGGCGCGTCAGCTCGGGGAAGTGTTCTGATATATCGTCATGGATACATCCGCACTCATAGGTGCGCCACTTGCCGCATTCTAGCCTAAGAATCTCGCCTGTAATCGAAAAATAAGGTTCCTGTTTGCCAATTTTTTTTATTCCGTACTTAGCGCGTATGCGCTTGCCTTTGCAGAATTCCTTCCAGTCAGTAACTTTCATCTCGTTTGCCACTGCGATTCTCCTGTTGGTTTCGATTGGACGCCGGTAGAGGAGTCGAACCTCTGTGACCACTCCGGCGCGTCGGTCAGAGCGCGGCCATGCGCTCCACGAGGCGCTGCGCAGAGACCTTCAGGGTATCCACGATGGGCGACAGCTTGTCGGTGAGCGTTCTCCCTGCGCTCTCTCCGGCGTATCTTGCGGCACGCCATGCATTATATGCAATACTTGCCATAGCTTTGTCTTTGATGCTGTTCGCGTAGTTCGCCGTGGCGTCAAATGCCGCTGATGCTGCGGAGTCGCTAACGCACCTGGTTATACTTAAATATCCATTACCTGAAATTTCGCTTACGCTATTGCATATTGCATAGCTCGCACCACACGACGCGTCGTCGTATATGGGCTTAAGATTTCGCATGTCTCTCGCGTGACCGAGGATCCCAGCGGCCTCCAGCCACGTCGGCGCGCACTCCCGCGCGAGCCAGTCGAGGGCCATGTAGGCGCGTGCGCGCTCTACTTCAGGCGTCGAGCGAGTGTTGAGGACCATTGGAATCAGTGGAACGAGTAGGCGCGTGCGCTCATACCTGTCTGAGATGCTGTCGTTCCATGACATCATGAAAGCGCTGATGATGGGACACACGCACTTCGGCTCGTCGGAATGAGGCTCACCGGCCAGCCACGCAGCGGCTTCCATGGCGCACATGCCCTCCTCGCGAGTCTTGTGATTGAACCTTTCGAGGACTATGTTCTCCGGCAGTAGTATTGCTTCCATGATAATCTCCTCGCGTCTTGTTACGTAACCACAGCTTCCGGGGACTTGTCGCCAAGCATTCGCCAGTCGACAAACATCAGGCATTCATCAGTCATGGCGGATCCTGGCGTGAAGTGAAAGAACACCCACGCAATCCAGCAAGGCTCATGTCGACTGCCGCCTGGGAAATAATCGACGTTCACCGGGCATCCTATCTTGGACGATATGCGGCGCGCCGCCTCGACAACAGGATCGCGCAAGTCGCCCTTGGCGACAACATCGCAGTACCCTAGAAAAGGTTCTGTAAACATTTGGCTCCTACATTGCTGGTGCAGTGGCAACCAAAACATTGAACGCTGGTGCTGGCGTCGCCGATCAGGGTGACGCCAGCTTGGGAATGTTGGGAACTACAGATCCCGTTTACGAAGCAGATAGCCTCCGTCCGTTTCGCGATCTTTGCCAGCTCGCGCTTCTTGTGATTGGCGCGCCGGGCTCGACTTGTCGAGCGGACCGCCGTCGGGAAACAGCGTACGACCGAGTTCGTACACGACGGAGAAGCACATGTCCATTCCGCCGCCATGAACAAGCATTCCTTCGGCGCCTGGCTTGCGCGAGTAGCCGCACGCGGTGGCCACATTAGGCGTGATCCATGCAATTTCGCAATCGCTGTTGACGATGTACACGTCGATTCGCATCGACATGTTCGTTCTGGAACACGACCTGACGATTGTGTACACAGTGTCGCCGGGCTTTATCAGCCCCCTGAGTGCGTTTATAGCGTCCTGTTTTGACGCTTCCTTTTCAGATTTTTTCGACATAGAACTTGTCCTATACGTTGGAGAATTTACATGCTGTACGATCTTGAAAATCATTCAGCGAATGGACACCGGTCTGGGACTCGAACCCAGGTGACCACTCCGGCGCACTGTCTATCGGCTACGAATCCCATATGAGGACGAACGAATCCGGATCTCCGCCGGCTCTATCGCCGATCACTCTGGCGCCCGACGGAAGGTGCTCCGACCCTCCGCGCTCCGTGCAGACGAGCACGTTCGGATCCTCCGGCAGATGACCATCAGCAATCTGCTGCTCCACGAAAGCCTTCAGCTCGCTCCACTTCATAGTATCATTAAACGCATGTCGTCTAAGATCCGCGATCTCTCGCGCGTGTCGCTGCCTCATCTCTTCTTCGAGTCGTTCCAACGTTCCCACGTTGACCTCCAGTCGTGTGCTATGTGGTCGCTATGGCCAAAACTAATCCAATTGGACGCCGGTGCGGGACTCGAACCCGCGAAGCCATTCCGGCGTTTAATCTGCGCCGTAGACGTCAGGACCCATTGTCATCAATCAAGTTTCATCCCCCAGCCCAAGGGCAATGAACAGAGCGTTAGCGATCGGATCCGTGCCAATGAGCACCGTATCGTGCTCGTTGCAAGGCAAAAACTTTCCTGCGCGCGCCAATTCAATGGCCCTGGAGATGACCCCCAACACGGTAACGGGCCCATCGCCCCGGTGCCTCATCTCTTCGAGAGCGCACTGCTCCCGTTCGGCGTAGGTAAGAACCTTGACGGGACTGGCCACGCGAACGATTTTATAAGGCGAGACAACGACCTGACCGCAACCACAATCAATGTAGCAATAAACGGATTCAGTCTGGTCCGCCCAGACCGTAACCCCGATCCGGGCGATCTTGCCCTGGATCTCCTGTTCGTGCGAACCACGGAAAACGACCGTATCGCCTTCCGAAACGCTGAAGTTACCGCTCTGAATCTCGATCGTTTTCATGGTCGCGAATCCTTCCGTTGGAGCTTATTGCCACCTTGTACAAATCAGTATTGGACGCCGGTGCGGGACTCGAACCCGCGGAACCATTCCGGCGTACGAATCGTCACCCGCGAAGCGGAATGTCGGAGAATTCATCCTCCTCGTAGCCCCATCTGCCGATCATGATCGCGCGGTGCACGGCATCGTCGCACATGCACGAGCCGTCTTGACGATAGTGGTCCAGCGCAATGATCTTGAACTTGCAGTTTCCGACGTGAGCCGGTTGCGCAGTCGGTAGCGGGCCCATACCGCTTATCGTACGCACCAGGTTCTTCTCAGGAGTCGCCGGCCCACGCTTGAGAGCGGAGTCGATGTCCCCATGGCCGCATTCGGCAGCCGTGGAGCCAATCTTGTTTACGGGGCGCGCAAGCTGCTTCGCGAGCAGATCAGCGTCGCGCATGCACTCCTCCGCGTAGCGTCGTGCTTTGGCGCGCACAGACCTGGGGCGGACCTTGCCGGAGAAGGACTCCAGCGGAGCGCCGAGGCCATAGCGGATACACGCTTCGAGCAGAACGAGATCCAGCACATCGGCGTCGAAGACGTCTCCGCTGTCGCTGACGATCGTGCCGTCCTCGCGACGGAAACCGCTCGATCGCAGCGCGGAATCGATCTCGTCGTCCGGAGCGCCATCGAAGCGCTTCACATCGCAGATGAACTCATCGATCTCGCCGTTGTCGACGGCACGGTCCCCGCAGCTGTCGCGCGAGTTATCGAACCTCAGTACGTACCACGACCCGTCGCGGGCCTTCCGGGCCCACATGCCGTGGTAGTCTTCCCAGTTTACGTCGCTGCCGATGTCGATCCATCCCTTCATGCCAGGAACGCTTTTCATTGTATCTCCACCGCGGCAGTGCCGCTTTGACTTTGGTTCTCAGCGCGCCAGCCATGGCGCGCTGAGATTGTCGGTTGGACGCCGGTGCGGGACTCGAACCCGCGTGACCATTCCGGCGCGTCGGTCAGAGCGCGGCCATGCGCTCCACGAGGTGGACAGCAGACACCTGGAGCAGCTCCACCGTCGGCGCGAGCTTGTGATAGGTATCGTCACTGGTAGTGGCCACGGCAGCGGCACTGGCAGCGGCCCTGGCAGCGTCCCAGGCAGCGGCCCAGGCAGCGGCCCTGGCAGCGGCCCCGGCAGCGGCCCTGGTAGCGTTCCAGGCAGCGTCCCAGACAGCGGCACTGGCAGCGTTCCAGGCGGCGTCACTGGCAGCGTTCCAGGCAGCGGCCCCGGCAGCGTCGAGCGTTTCCTGACTCGCCTCCGCGCTCGCTGTGTCCACGATGGGAGCGAGTGCCCGCAGCGCGGCGGCGTGCTCGCTAAGGCCCGCAACGTCCAGCCACGTCGGCGCGCACTCCCGCGCGAGCCAGTCGAGGGCCATGTAGGAGCGCCGCTCCTCGACATCGGACGAGCCAGCCGTGTTGAGGATCTTGGGGATCAGTGGCATGAGCAGCCGGGTGCGGGTGGCGTCGTCGGGCAGCCCGTCGTTCCACGATCGCATGAACGCTCCGATGACTGGACACACGCAGGCCGGGTGGTCGGAGTGCCACTCCCCAGCCACATATGCCGCCGCCTCCATGGCGCACATGCCATTCTCGCGCGTTCTGTGGCTGCCATACGCCAAGACGATGTTGGTCAGATCGATTGTCATATTGGTCTCCTTGTTGTCAGTGGACGCCGGCAGAGGAGTCGAACCTCTGTGACCACTCCGGCGTGTCGGTCAGAGCGTGACCATGCGCTCCACGAGGTAGACGGCAGACGCCTGGAGCAGCTCCACCGTCGGCGCGAGCTTGCGAGAGGTATAGGCAGCGGCCCCGGCAGCGTTCCAGGCAGCGGCCCTGGCAGCGGTCCAGGCAGCGGCCCCGGCAGCGGCCCCGGCGGCGTCCCAGACAGCGTTCCAGGCAGCGGCCCTGGTAGCGGCCCAGGCAGCGTCCCAGGCAGCGTCACTGGCAGCGTCCCAGGCAGCGGCCCTGGCAGCGTCCCCGGCAGCGGCCCTGGCAGCTTTCAGCGCATCATTACTCGCCTCCGCACTCGCTGCGTCCACGATGGGAGCAAGCGCCCGCAGTGCGCTCGCATGTTCCGTGAGCCCTGCAAGCCCCAGCCACGCGGGCGCGTAAGTACGCGCCATCCAGTCGACGGCCATCCAGGATCGCCGTTCCTCGACATCGGACGAGCCAGCCGTGTTGAGGATCTTGGGGATCAGCGGCAAGAGCAGACGTGTGCGCGACTCGTCGTCAGGAAGGCTGTCGTTCCAGCTTCGCATGAACGCTCCGATCACGGGCGACACGCAGGCCGGGTGGTCGGAGTGCTTCTCCCCCGCGACGTAAGCTGCCGCCTCCATGGCGCACATGCCTTGTCCGCGATACGCGTGGCTCCCCTGCTTCAAAACGATGTTGGTCAGATCGATTGTCATATTGGTCTCCTTGTTGTCAGTGGACGCCGGCAGAGGAGTCGAACCTCTGTGACCATTCCGGCGCATCCTTGGTTCAGTGCACGTGTCTTGGAGCAGTCGAATCCGGCTGCTGCGCAGCGCGCCTGGAGACCCGCGGACGAACGGCGGCGGGCTCGCTCCCCAGATCGGACAGCGCCTTGCGCACGATGCGTCCGTTTGCCGTTGGCTTGGCGATGCGCGCCCCGGGTCGCGACCCGGTAACCTTCACGAGATCGGCCGCAACGAGAGCTTCCAGCGACTTCGCATCGAGGAAGATGGCAAATGCGCCGTTCTTCGCATCGCAGATGACGGAGAGGAGCAACGTGCACGCTTTCGAGCTTTTCATACATTCTCCAATTGTCAGTATTAGTCTGCGGCAGGTAATGCCGCGACATGGACGCCGGTGCGGGACTCGAACCCGCGAAACCATTCCGGCGCTTCGGTTAGAGCAACCTGTTCTGCTCGCAGCGCGCGACGCGGATGTAGGCCCGCGCCGTTTGCAGATAACGGGTGCGGTCTGACGGACCCGAGCTGTGCGCGCAGCGCCTGTAGTAGAGAGCCCAACCCGCGAGATCCCGAATGAGAGCCTGAATATCCACGCTACCCTCTCGCTTCTGGCGCCTCGCGGCGACCCGCCCGACGGCGGCGCCTCCGACACCTCTTGCAGCCAGGCGGCGACCCCCACCGTGGGAGCCGCCCTCCTGACACCACTTGCTCCCTCGCGGCGACCCTAGCACATCGTGACGATTTGTTCATGACGATTTTTAGTGCATCGTGACGATTTGTATGGAAACATGACGATAATGCTTATTATCGTCATGGTTGACGGCCGGGTCGCCGCAGGGCAGGATGGGACGGAAGGACGGACGGCCCGGCAGACGGGTTGCCGCCCGGCTGCAAGAGGTGCCAGGAGTCGCCGCCGTTGGGGCGGGTCGCCGCGAGGCGCCGGAAGCGAGAGGGTAGCGTGGATATTCAGGCTCTCATTCGGGATCTCACGGGTTGGGCTCTCTACTACAGGCGCTGCGCGCACAGCTCGGGTCCGTCAGACCGCACCCGTTATCTGCAAACGGCGCGGGCCTACATCCGCGTCGCGCGCTGCGAGCAGAACAGGTTGCCCTAACCGAAGCGCCGGAATGGTTTCGCGGGTTCGAGTCCCGCACCGGCGTCCAGACGTCTTCCACAGACGCCACAGAAACGTCAGAAGTATACGGAGAATTTATGTACAAGGGATTCTCGCGCGGGTGCAAGATCCTGCTCGCGTACGCGATGGTGGAAAAGCTGGATGATGCACACGTCGCGTCGTGGCTGGAGCCGATTCCCTTGGCTCAGCTGACGGCGTGCGGCCTCGTGCGCGTCGTCAAGGGGCGCCTCCGCGCCACGCCAGCTGGACGTACGGTGTTCCGCGCTTTCGTGGACATGGGTGACGCTACGTGCATCGATTTCTCGCCCGACAGCAACGATCACCAGGAGGGAGTGATGGGGATGCGCGCGGCGCCCATCGGGCGCGGGCAGCCGCTTACGTACTGCGATGCTGGCTGCGAAGTCGCGTGCATCCCGATCGGAGCCACTGGGAGCGCGTAGTAGTCATACGCCGGAGTGGTTCCGCGGGTTCGAGTCCCGCACCGGCGTCCAGGCTCCCTCATCCGGAGGGTTGCCGCGATGTAACGTCAGGAGAGGGCCCCGGGCCCGCGGAGTAGTCAATGCCCGAAGAGAATACGCAAAGCCTTCAGGAGTTCATTGCGGAAGCGCAACCTAGCGACAAAGAGAAGCTCCGTGCGCAGGAATTCGTGGAGAGTCACAGGTCCACGACAAGCGCACTGCTCGCAATCGCGAGCATGTACACCGACGGCGAATACTGGGAAAAGGACCCGATCGCCGCGAAGCTGCTGACAGACTTCGCTGCGCAGTTTGCTGCGCACGAGATGACCACGTTCTAGCTCAACGCGCCGGAATGGTTTCGCGGGTTCGAGTCCCGCACCGGCGTCCAGGTGACCGTCGTACAGACGGTTGCCTCAGTGTGATGCAAACAGGAGATAATGTGTCAAATATAGAACGTAACGAACGTGCCCTGAGGCGCGTTCCGCCGATGGGCGCGGATGCGTTCCCGTGCACTTGTCTACACACCGTGTGCGCATCCGCGAACAGGCACCTTAGGCATAACAAGAGTTCACCTCGCGAGGGGCATGCGTGCCAAGTGTGCAACACTCTGTACGTTCTTCCCCAAAAGTGTCGCACAGGAAATGGCCATGGAGACACAATGGTATGGAACGGAGACACGTGGAAGCCTGTAAAGAATCTCGGGTGGCTCCTGCGCAACTGGAGAGAAGTTGACTCATTCGAGACGATCATGCGTAAGGATCCTAATGATCCTATGAGCACAACGCTTGTTGCGTACATGCGCGACAACGTAACTGTCTACTGTTCTAGTAAATGGCGCGGGTATCACACACTTGCGAATTGGCTCAATAGGCCAGTGTTTGAGGGTGTTCCAATCAGGTGGTTCGGTCGTATGGCAACTGTCGACGATGACCTGATCAATAAATGATCTAGAGCGCCGGAATGGTTTCGCGGGTTCGAGTCCCGCACCGGCGTCCAATGTTAATACTGGAACAGTGCAAGAGAGGTTTATCATGAGCAAAATGGATCTAATCGAGATTCTGTCTGGATATGTCATGTGCGCGCTCTGGTCTACGAACGACGAGTCCGACGAAAGCGGAGGAGAGCCACTCGACCGTAACTACACGGTTGAAGACATTGACGACGGTACGCTCGCTGAAATGCGCACCACATGCGAGTCGTTCCTCTCCGAGCATGCCTCGGACATAGGCGATCGATTCTCGCAAGCCGGGCACGACATGTGGCTCACGAGGAACGGGCACGGCGCTGGCTTCTGGGATGGAGATTGGCCACAAGAGGCCGGCGATCGTCTTTCCAAAGCCGCTCATGCGCTCGGGGAGGTCGACCTGTACGTCGGCGACGACGACAAGATCTACCAGCGCTGACGCGCTCACGCCGGAACGGCTCCGTGGTTCGACTCCACGACCGGCGTCCAATCGATCCGTTTCGGATCAGCCGAATGAGGCAATTATGAAAGTGAAAGAGCAGGTTTGCGTTCCTGATAAACACGCTCCTGATACGTCATTCTCCGTGAAGGTCGATGACCGCGTCGAGCTTCACCCGGCCACCGATCGCTGGATGATGGGCGATAAATACGGAACCGTCGTCAAGCTCGACGGCGTATACGTGCACGTGCGCCTGGACGTGTCTGGTAAGACGAGATGGTTTCACCCTAACAACATCGGCAAGAAGCTGTGACAATGCGCCGGAATGGTCACGCGGGTTCGAGTCCTGCACCGGCGTCCAAGGCTCCGTCATCATGACGGGCGCTGTCAATGTTTCAACGCAACGGAGAGAACCATGGCTGCCAACGCTGCGCTCGTTCGCGAGTATAAACGTCTCCGCGCCAATGGCTTCACCGCTGTTAGAGCGTATGAGGCGGCAAGTGTAAACGCACGGTTCGGCTCGCTGGAGCAGCGGGGGCTCGTCATGCTCGACGTCGTGCCAGACCTCTGCATGTACGATGATTCATACGCTGAGAACGACGGCGAGAGGCAAGCAATTTGGCGCAGAATTCGCAACGAAGGCACATGGGGCATCGTCGGAAAGTATCGCCTTCACGCCGACGACGACTTTATCACGTACGACAGCGTGTGGGGATTCATCGGTGATGACCACGTCGACAGCGGATACGACGCCGATGTGCGCGCGCGCACCATGGCTCGATTGAGCGAGCTGCAGCAGGAGGCCGCTGACGAGATCGCGAGTCGGCCCACGTACGCGATGATCGCTTGCTAGCGACTATAGCGCCGGAATGGTTCCGCGGGTTCGAGTCCCGCACCGGCGTCCAATATCGTACCTGAGGAGGATATAGGCCATGAGGGTAAAGAAAGACGGTCTGATGCTGTGCGACGATTGCATGATCGTTGCTTGCAACGGAGACACATCTGGCATCGATGACGATGCTCGCGTGAAAGAAGTTGAGGAAGGACTCGATAGTCTCGGCCCGTGCCTCGTGTCTGACTTCGACATCGAAGATGGCAGTGGCATTCACGAATTCTCGTGGTCGAGATGTGACTGCTGTGGAGATAGTCGCGGCGGATCTCGTCACGAATTCGCTATCCTCGAAGAGGAGGACGACGGCTGTGCTGATAGCCAGTCGTCGGACGCGCTCATACGTTCCGTATGACCAGCGTTCGCGCGGGGAGGAATAAATGATGACCAAGCGACAGGCACTCGCTAAATTCAGGGAGAATACCCTTCCTCTGATTCGCGAGGCATACGAGAAAGATCGTCGCGTAGATCATGTGGCTCGGCGCGAGGGGTGGAACAATTACGTCGACTCACTGCGTAGCGACAAGATCATTACGAAGCATCAGTACGAAACGTGGGGCAATCCTTTCTGAGGATGCTCACGGCAAGCGCCGGAGTGGTTCCGCGGGTTCGAGTCCCGCACCGGCGTCCACTGACAACAAGGAGACCAATATGACGATCGATCTCACAAACATAGTTTTGAAACAGGGGAGCCACAGCTCACGCGAGGATGGCATGTGCGCCATGGAGGCGGCAGCTTACGTTGCGGGGGAAGAGCACTCCGATCGTCCGAAATGCGTGTGTCCAGTCATCGGAGCGTTCATGCGCAACTGGAACGATAACCTGCCGGATGACGAGTCGCGTACGCGTCTGCTCTTGCCGCTGATTCCCAAGATCCTCAACACGGCTGGCTCGTCCGATGTCGAGGAGCGGCGATCCTGGATGGCCGTCGACTGGATGGCGCGCACCTACGCGCCTATGTGGCTGGACGCCGCTGGACTCAGCGAGCACGCCGCCGCGCTGCGGGCACTCGCTCCCATCATGGACAAGGAGAGTGCGAAGGCGAGTCAGGAAACGCTCGACGCTGCCAGGGCCGCTGCCTGGGACGCTGCCAGTGACGCTGCCTGGAACGCTGCCTGGGTCGCTGCCTGGGTCGCTGCCAGGGCCGCAGCCTGTGACGCTGCCTGTGACGCCGCCTGTGACGCTACCTGTGACGATGCCAGGGCCGCCGCCAGGGCCGCCGCCGGGGTCGCTGCCTGTGACGCTGCCGAGGTCGCTGCCTGTGACGCTGCCAGGGACGCCGCCACTCACAAGCTCGCGCCGACGGTGGAGCTGCTCCAGGCATCGGCCGCCCATCTCGTGGAGCGCATGGCAGCGCTATGACCGACGCGCCGGAGTGGTCACAGAGGTTCGACTCCTCTACCGGCGTCCATTGACAACAAGGAGACCAACATGACGATTGATCTGGCCAACATAGTTTTGAAACAGGGGAGCCACAGAGCGCGCAAAGATGGCATGTGCGCCATGGAGGCGGCTGCTTACGTCGCGGGTGAGAAGCACTCCGACCACCCGGCCTGCGTGTGTCCAGTCATCGGAGCGTTCATGCGAAGCCGGAACGATAACCTGCCGGATGACGAGTCGCGTACGCGTCTGCTCTTGCCGCTGATTCCCAAGATCATCGGCACACGCGCGACGCCGGAGGTCGAGCGCGCACGCGCCTACATGGCCCTCGACTGGCTCGCGCGGGAGTGCGCACCGGCGTGGCTGGACGCCGCTGGACTCAGCGAGCACGCCGCCGCGCTGCGGGCACTCGCTCCCATCATGGACAAGGAGAGTGCGAAGGCGAGTCAGGAAACGCTCGACGCTGCCAGGGCCGCTGCCTGGGCCGCTGCCTGTGACGCTGCCTGGGACGCTGCCGGGTACGCTGCCTGGGACGCTGCCTGGGCCGCTGCCAGCGCCGCTGCCGTGGACGCTGCCGTGGACGCTGCCTGGAACGCTGCCTGTGACGCCGCCTGGAACGCTACCAGGAACGCTACCAGGGCCGCTGCCACTCGCGATCCCGCGCCGACGGCGGAGCTGCTCCAGGCGTCTGCCGTCCACCTCGTGGAGCGCATGGCCACGCTCACCTGACCGACACGCCGGAGTGGTCACAGAGGTTCGACTCCTCTACCGGCGTCCATTCATGCCAATGGCATGATAAGGAGATCAAGATGCTAACACCCGAAGAGATATTTGACCGCACCGAAACTCTTATTGAGCTGGCTGTCAAGCGAGAGGCAAAGCGTATAGACGCATGCAACTGTCAGACTCGGCGAGACTGGGAGGACTACCACGAAGCGGAAGAGAAGCTCGAAGAGGCAAGAGAAGCATTCCGTAAAGATCTTGGTCTACCGGGATAGCGTAGCGCGCCGGAATGGTTTCGCGGGTTCGAGTCCCGCACCGGTGCCCATGGCTCCCGTCATTCGGTCGGAGCGCCAGCCAATTCACAACGTAATGCGAGGATCACGTGGGGAAAATTGGTCTCAATAAGGCAATGATCGTCAGTAAGGCGGATCTGGTTACGCGCCTTCGGAAAGCGCACGAAAATGTAAGTAAATACGTGTCGATCTGTAACCAGGCGATGGACGAACACTTCACCAACGTCGAAGAGGCAGTTAACGAATACAACGCCATAGTGTCAGAGGCGAACGAATTTCAGCAGACCGTGGCCGGCGACGCGCAGTCGGAGTTCGACGAGAAGACCGAGAAGTGGCAAGAGGGTGAGGTGGGACAGTCCGTGTCAGAATTCATATCGCTATGGGAGGAAGAGCTGGAGGAGCTTACGATTGACCGTCCAGACGACCTGGAAGATCCAGGAACGGATGCCATCGATGCGTTCTTGGAGAAGCCTATCAAACCTGGTGACGCATAGTGATGCGTACGCGCCGTAATGGTTCCGCGGGTTCGAGTCCCGCACCGGCGTCCACTGACAACAAGGAGACCAACATGACAATCGATCTGACCAACATAGTCTTGGCGTATGGCAGCCACAGCTCGCGCAAAGATGGCATGTGCGCCATGGAGGCGGCGGCTTACGTTGCCGGGGAGAAGCACTCCGACAATCCTCAATGCGTGTCGCCCGTGATCGGAGCGTTCATGCGAAGCTGGAACGACAGCCTTCCTGACGACGAGTCGCGCACACGTCTGCTCTTGCCGCTGATTCACAAGATCATCAACACCGCTGGCTCGGTCAAGAAAGAGTCACAGCGATCTTGGATGGCCCTCGACTGGCTCACGCGGGAGTGCGCACCGGCGTGGCTGGACGCCGCTGGACTCGGCGAGCACGCCGCCGCGCTGCGGGCGCTCGCTCCCATCGTGGGCAAGGAGAGCGCGGAGGCGAGCAATGATGCGCTGATAGCTGCCAGTTGCGCTGCCAATGAAGCTGCCAATGAAGCTGCCAGAGCCGCTTCCAGGGCCGCCGTCTGGGTCGCTGCCTGGGACGCTGCCAATGACGCTGCCGGGGACTCCGCCTGTGACGCCGCCAGAGCCGCTACTAGTGACGCTGCCAGTGATGCCGTCAGTGCCGCTGCCAGGGCCGCCGCCGGGGACGCTGCCAATGACGCTGCTTGGGCCGCTGCTACTCGCGATCTCGCGCCGACGGTGGAGCTGCTCCAGGCGTCGGCCGTCCACCTCGTGGAGCGCATGGCCGCGCTATGACCGACACGCCGGAGTGGTTCAGCGAGGTTCGACTCCTCGTCCGGCGCCCTGGTTCACGTTGGACATGCAGCAAATGTTCAACTGCCAGATCTTTACCACACAAGGAGTTCATATATGAGCAAAGCGGTGAAACAAATCGCAAGCGCGCAAGAGCAGCTTGCGGCACAAGGGGCACGTCACATCGGCGACCTGGTGACCTGGAATTTCGCCGATGTGGACGTCGACCGAGGCACGGTTCGCGCGATCTTTGACGCGGAGGGGTTCTCGGGAATGGTTCCAAATCTGGACCCCGAGTCGGCCCTCAGCCGTGCCGCTGGAGAGGTCAGGGAGCCTGCGTCGCTCTTCGTCGCGCGGTTCGCCAAGCCCAACAAGGACTCGCCCGTCGCGTTCGGGGTCTACGTCCGCAAGGCTGTTGCTGGCGAAAGCGGCGACGACCACGCGTGCGGCGCGCGCGTCCGCGTCGACCCGAACAGCGGACTGGTGGTCGCGCTGCCGCCGGAAAACGGCGTCGGCGACGGCGATGCTCTGGAGCACGCTGCCGCAATCGCGAGCAAGGCGAATCACCTGCTGACGTACGCACGAGCCAAGGATCTCGGCAGTGCGCAGGTGACGGTTCTCAAGGCGCTCGGCGGCATCCCTTTCCGCGACAAGGGCGGCGTGTACCTGCTGCCGCCTGCCGCTTGCGAGCGCTGGGCCAGGATCGCCACTGGCCTGGAAAAGTGCGGAGTAAGCCCGGTGCGCGTGGAGATGCATGATGCCCCGAGCAATGTGGCTGCCGCGTCTGGCGCTGCCAAGTCGGCTCTCGAAGGAGAGCTTATGGAGCTTCGCGCCGACCTGGAGAAAGCGTCTGCGGAAGGCATGCGCGACAGCTCGATGAAGAGCAGGGTCGCATCGTGCGACGCTCTGATGGCACGCGCGGAGCTGTTCAGGAATGTCCTGCGCAATAGCGCGGACGGCATCGAGCAGAAAATCCTTGCCGTGAAGAGCCGGTTCCGCCGCGCGCTCGCCGGAGACTTGGACGCATTCGACCTGAAAGACCTCGACGCCGATTCGGGGCCCTGTCCCCCGGCGGAGGAGCCGACTGAGGCTCCTCCGCCCGCGAGCGAGGTTCCTGGCAAGCGGCGGGATCCGTTCACCATCGATGACTGATTCGCATGCGCCAGGTGAAACTGGCGCATGCGACCACTGTTGCTACAAATATAAAAACACTTTGACACGGACGGGAATTGTATGAGCGAAGAAAAGATGGACCTGGAAAACGTCAGAAACAAGTTCCTGATCATGAAGACGTCTCTCAACGCTGCGTTCATGGAACGATCCGAGGCGATCGAGATCGCTCAGCTGTCCATGATCAGTGGCACGAACCCCCTCTTCCTCGGGCCGCCTGGCACCGCGAAGAGTGCCGTATTCAACGCGATCATGGCGCACGTCGGTGGTGCGCGGAAGATGGGAAAGCTCATCACGCAGTTCACGACCGAGGACGAGCTGATTGGTCCGCCGAGGCTCTCTGCGCTCAAGAATGACATCTTCGACCGCAACCTCGACGGAGGGCTTGCAGGCGTGGAGTGCGCCTTCCTCGACGAGATCTTCAAGGGTTCGTCGTCGATCCTGAACACGACGCTTTCGTGCCTCAACGAGCACACGTACAACGGGAAAAGCGTTCCGCTCAGGATGGCCGTCGCCGCGTCGAACGAGCTTCCGACCGACGAGATCCTTGGAGCCATCAACGATCGGTTCCTGCTGCGTGCCATGGTCGGTGACATCGAGAGCGATGCCAACTTCAGCAGCCTCCTGGCTTCTGCGTCGAGCGTCGCGAAGCGATCCTACGTTCCGGCGTCGGGCTCCTCGATCTCTCTTGCTGAGTGGGACGCAGCTCGCGATGCGGCAGCTACGGTGGGGCTACCCAACGCGGTCATCGCTGAGTGCGCTCGTGTGCGCAAGGCACTCAAGAGTAAGGGACTGTATGTGTCTCCGCGCCGATGGACGATGATGGTCCGGGTGCTACAGGCATCGGCGTGGCTCGACGGATCGACAGATGTGGAGCTGGATCATCTCAGTGTCCTCAAGGCGGGGCTGTGGACGAACATGGATGACAGAAATACTGTTGCATCCGTGATCGATACGATCGATGCTGGAGTTCTGAAGCAGATCGTAGATCTCGCGGACGACGCTCTCAGGCTTGCGGAAGGACTCGCGAACATGGACGCAGCAAATCGTCGCGACAAACTACCGGAGGTCGGCGGCAAGCTCACTGGGGCCGGAGAGAAGATCAA
>Ga0310897_10000052_pt1 | contig 19212 bp, 11 predicted proteins | sample C8D2metaG_FD_203913 | JGI IMG/M metagenome (GOLD analysis project Ga0310897, IMG submission 203913) | Lab incubated soil microbial communities from West Virginia University Organic Research Farm, Morgantown, WV, United States - C0D1 | ecosystem: Environmental > Terrestrial > Soil > Agricultural...
ATGAACTCCACGCCACGGATGAACACGGATGGACACGGACTGAATCCACGCCACGGATGAACACGGATGAACACGGACTAAATCCGCGCCACGGATGAACACGGATGAACACGGACAAATGCACACCACGGATGAACACGGATAAGAAGCCTAATCGGCCGACTTTTTCTTTATCGGTGTTCGTCCGTGCTTTCCGTGGTCGCATTAATTCCGTGTTCTTCCGTGGGCTTCCGTTTTCTGTGTCCGTCCGTGGCCTACTTGCCCAGCGAGGCTCGAATATCCGCGACAGACGTGAGCCGGTCTGGATTCAGTGTGTGCACCGACAGGATGCGGTCCACGTCGAGTTTCAGCCGCTCGATGTTTTCGAGAAACACCATCGTGCCGACGATCGGTGGATCCGGGACTGGCGTGTTCGCGGGTGGCAGGTTGAACATGTCGGCGTAGACGAGAATTTTCTCCTTCGGCAGATAGCCGACGACCAGGCCATCAGCGTGCGGCAGTCCCTTGATCACGTGCACTTCGAACGTGCGCGTGGCGTCCTTGAACACGCGGCTATCGCCGGTGAAGCCCTCGATAACCGGTTTGCGTCCAGACTTCGACAGTGAATCGGGCGCGAGTGTCCGCGGCGCACTCAGGGCGCGTTCGAGAAAAGACTTATTCACTTCCGGGGTGACCAGGGTGATTCCCTCGGCGACGACCGCGGCGAGACCACCGGTGTGATCGAAATGATGATGCGAGATCACGCCGTACCTAATCGGCTTGTTTGGGATCACGCGCCTGGTTTCCGCGATGATCGCCTGTCCGCGGGCTTCGTTCTGCGGCCCGGGCTCGAAGATCAATGCGTGATCGGCGAATTCGATCGCCAGCGCGTTGTACGCACCGGTGATTCGAAACACACCTTCCGCGAGCTTTTCTGACGTCGGTCCTGTTGCCGCTCCTCCCGCCGCGCCGCCGGGTGCGCCACCGCCGGGACCGCCCGCGCGGCCGGCGGCCGGCGGAATCGTCATCAGTTTCTGCAGGTCCGCTGGATTCGATCGCGCTCCGAGGACGTATGCCTCGAAGACCGGCCAGCCGCCCCGGCGCTGCACGATGTTGGCGGGGAACTTCAATCCGTTGCTGTCGCGGTAGTGCTGATACTCCGCTTCAACCAGCATGTCGCCGAAGACCGGATTCTCGAGCCACGTCTGCACCCGCTCGACCAGGTTCTGGTTGTTGATGTAACCGACAACTCGATACGGCTGTCCGCCGGGCGATTTGATCGGCGCGTTCCACGACACCTCCCGATAAGGGCGCCCTCCAATCGTTTGCGTGCGAACCGTCGCATTGTTCGCCGCCGCTCCTTTGAGAAATCCCCACGGCGTGATCCAGATTTCGAGCTGCTGCGCCCAGGCGGCGTTCTGGGGCGTAATGTTCTGCTGTCCCTGTCCTTGAGTGGCGGCGCCTCCCTGGACGGGCGCGGCGTAGGTAATCCACGTGGCACGCGACGCCGGCTGCGAGAAATCGATCGTCCGCACGTAATCACTCGCGTTCGCCATCGGCCACGGCTGGTTTGCGTTATTGTTCTGGCCGAGGTTGCCGTTCTGGGCGACGCCGTAGTAATGAATCGACGTCAAAGTTTCGACACCCATCGTCTTTGCGGCGTTTCCGAGCACTGTTTTTACATCCTGGGCCGCGGCAGTCGCAGATGCCACTCCGAGCAGCACAATCGCGGCGAGTATCTTTGCAATCATGGTTGTCCTCGCAGCCATGAGACTACATCGCACAATGGGTCCACCTCAACGTTGGCACCAACACCCACGGAAAAACGCGGAATGAAACAACCGCGGAAAGCACGGAATAGACAACCACGGAAAAACACGGATTGACACGGATGAATACTTTTAGTGCACGGCGCCGCGCGGAATAGAATCGCCGTGTTGATCCGTGGCTTCGTCGTAATCCGTGTTCATCCGTGTTGATCCGTGGCTCGTCGTAATCAGTGTTCATCCGTGGCTCGTGTTCATCCGTGGTCCATTTGATCCGTGTTAATCCGTGTTCATCTGTGGCTTCCATTTCCGTGTTCATCCGTGGCTCGTGTTCATCCGTGGCTCGTCTGGTCCAGCGCGTCGGTGGCTTATGAAACACATCCCCATCATTCTGTTCGCGACAGCGGTTGTGGTGACCGGGGCCTATCAGGGTCAGGCACCTCCGAGCCACATCCTCCATCACGGCAAGATCCTCACCGTCGATCCGCAGTTTCGCATCGTCGAAGCGATGGCCATTCGCGACGGACGAATTCTCGCGACCGGCACGAACGCTGACATCGGGAAACTCGCCGGTGCCGGGACGCAACAAGTCGACCTTGCCGGCAAGACCGTGTTGCCCGGGCTGATCGATTCGCACGTCCATGCGCCGGCCGCGTCGATGTACGAGTTCGAACAGCCCGTCCCCGACATGGAGAGTATCGACGACGTGCTCGCCTACTTCCGCGACCGCGCCGCCAAGACGGCGCCCGCTCAGTGGATCACGCTGTCGCAGGTTTTCATCACGCGGCTGCGCGAGCAACGCTATCCGACCCGTGCCGAACTCGATGGCGTCGCCCCGAAGAATCCGGTCGCATTTCGCACGGGGCCGGACGCATCACTGAACTCCATGGCGCTCACCAAGAGCGGTATTGATGCGAAGTTTCAGGTTCCGGCGGGGGAGCCGTGTCGAATCGAGCGGGACCAGCAGGGCCTGCCGACCGGCATCCTTCGCAATTGCGGTCGTTACATCCGATCGGATGCTGGCGGCGCCAAACCCACCGACGCCGATCGTCTCCGTCGCCTGAAAGAACTGATGGCGGATTACAACTCGGTGGGTTTCACCAGCATCGTCGACGCCAATGCGGATCGAGGTGGTTTAGAGCTGTATCGAACGCTGCTCGCTCAGAACGCGTTGACGTGTCGAACGTTCATGGCGTACGGCGTCGATGCTCAGGACCCACTCGAGAAAGCACAGGCCGCAATCCGCGAGGCCGCAGCAAACCCGCTACATCAGCACAACGACATGCTGTGGCTCCGCGGCATCAAAGTGTTTCTCGATGGCGGCATGCTGACGGGAAGCGCCTACATGCGCGAGCCCTGGGGCATCAGCAAGATATATTCGATCGATGATCCCAAATACCGCGGCGTGCGATTCATCGAGCCGGAAAAGCTCTATCAACTCGCCAAGGTTGCACTCGCCAGCGATCTTCAGTTCACGGCGCATTCTCAGGGCGACGCCGCCGTCGAAGCGATGGTCGACGCATACGAACGCATCAACCGCGACGACTTTCCGGTGCGCGACCGTCGACCGAGCATCACGCATGCCAGTTTCATGAGCGCGGCGGCGATTGCGAAAATGAAGGCGATCGGTGTCGTCGCCAACATGCAGCCGGCCTGGCTTTACCTCGATGGCGTGACGCTACGTCAGCACTTTGGTCTCGAGCGGCTGACCTACTTCCATCCTTACAAAACGCTGTTCGAGCAGGGCGTGACGGTTGGCGGCGGGTCGGATCACATGCAGAAGATCGGCAGCTTGCGCTCGATCAATCCCTACAATCCGTTTCTCGCGATGTGGACGACGATCGCGAGGAAACCACGTGGTTCGGATGCGCCGCTGCATCCAGAACAGAGCCTGACCCGTGAGCAAGCCATCCGCTTCTACACGATCAACAACGCGTTTCTGACGTTCGAGGAAGCGCACAAGGGATCGATCGAACCCGGCAAGCTCGCCGACTTCGTTGTCCTGGATCGCGACATCATGACGTGCCCGGTCGATCAGGTGAAGGACATCCAGGTCGAAGCGACGTATCTCGGCGGGTCGCGCGTTTATTCAAGGGAAAAAGGACAAGGGCAAAGGGAAAAGTAATGAGCACCTGGACACGACGCGGATGGTTATCAGCGACCGGATCGACCGTTGTTGGTAGCGCCCTCACTGGCGTTCGATCGAGGGCCCGTTCGCTAGAACAAGGCCAGCAGCCGCAAGCAGCGCAAGGACTGCCGCTGCGCCTCACCGAGTTCGAGCCGAAGAGCATGCTGCACGTCAAGGAGACCTCCGTGCCGCGCGCGCGGTTTCCGGTGATCGACTTTCACACGCACGTCTCGCGTCGACGGGCTCAAAAACCGGGCGTTCCGCCTGCGGAACTGGTCAAGACGATGGATGCAGTCAATCTGCACACCATGGTCAACCTCACCGGCGGGTCGGGTGAAGACCTCGCGGCGGCGATCAAAGATTTCGACCGCGCGTTTCCGCGTCGATTCGTCACCATGACCGAACCGACCTGGGCTCGTGCCAGCGAACCGGGATACGCAGCCTGGCAGGCGGACGAAATCGCGAAGGCGAAGGCCGCGGGAGCCGTCGGGTTGAAGATCCTGAAGACGCTTGGACTGTATCTCCGCGACGGCGGTGCTACCGGAAAACTCGTGCGCATCGACGACGAGCGGTTCGACCCGATGTGGGATGCGTGCGGCCGCCTGGGGTTGCCAGTTGCGATGCACGTCGGCGATCCGGAGGCTTTTTTCACGCCAATCGATCGATTCAACGAGCGATATGAAGAACTCGGCGCGCATCCCGACTGGTCGTTCTACGGCAAAGACTTCCCGGCATTCAAGGAGGTGCTTGCCGCGCGCGATCGCGTCTTTGCCAAACATCCGAAGACGACATTCGTCGCGCTACACGTCGGCCACTGGGCGGAGAACCTTGCCGCCGTCGGCGAGATGCTCGACAAGTACCGAAACGTCAATGTCGAAATCGGGGCGCGTATCGGCGAGCTCGGCCGTCAGCCGCGAACCTCGGCGCGTTTCTTCGACCGGTATCAAGATCGCATCCTGTTTGGCACCGACGCGATTCCGCTCGGCGTCGAGACACCGCAGCAGGTTTTCGGCGCGGACCTGTATCACATCTATTACCGCTTCCTCGAGACCGACGACGAGTACTTCGACTACGCGCCGGCACGCCTGCCGCCGCAGGGCAGGTGGAGGATTTACGGTGTCGCTCTTCCTGAGCAGATTCTTCGCAAGGTCTACAACCAGAATGCGGAGCGCGTGCTTGGAATGAAACTCGTGGGAGCGTGAGAATCTTTTCGGCCGTTCCGGAGCGAATGAATGAACCGACGTGAATTCCTCGAGTCCTCATCGGCCACGCTTGTCGGCGTCGCCATGCTCCGATTGCCGTCTTTGGCGCAGCAGGCCACCACGCCACCGGCGACGGCATTCAACGAAATCCGCCGAGGAGTGGGCTACTTCACCGGCCAGGGTGGCACGATCGGCTACCTCGTCAATGGAGACGGCGCCATTGCCGTGGACAGCCAGTTTCCGGCAACTGCCGGCGCGTGCGTCGAGGGATTGAAGCAGAAGGCGCCGAAAGGGATTGACCTCCTCATCAACACACATCATCACGGCGATCACACCGGCGGCAATCCCATCTTCAAGCCGGTGGTGCGACACATCGTCTGCCAGGAGAAGTGTCTCGAACTACACAAGAAGACAGCGGCGGCTGCGACCAATCCCGTGCCGCAGGCTTTCGCCGACGTCACTTTCGGCGAGAGCTGGTCGACGATGCTTGGTGACGACAAGGTGTGGGCGTACTACAACGGCAAAGGTCATACGAGTGGCGATGCCATCATCGTCTTCGAGAAGGCAAACGTGGTTCACATGGGAGACCTCATGTTCAACCGCGTGCACCCGCGACTGGACTTCGCCGCGGGCGGATCGGCGCGCAACTGGATCAAGGTGCTCAGCAAGGTCGCGAAGCGACACCGCGACGCGGTGTTCATATTTGGTCATGCGAAGGCGGGCGCGCCGGTCACCGGTCCAGCGAAAGAGCTCGAGTACTTCAGGGACTATCTGTCGCGAGTCGTCGACATCGTGCAGAAGGGAGTGAAGGCGAAGAAGTCCAAAGAGGAACTCGTGAAGACGATCGAAGTGCCAGGATTCCCCGATCACGTCAGCAGCGGTCAGGTGCTGACGCTTGCCGGAATTCTCGGCAGCATCTACGACGAAATCACGGCGAAGTAGCCTTCCCCCTCGCGAGAGGTTTCGAAACAGTACCTCTTGCGAGGAAGGGGGACTTACTCTAGTCTTCGGTTCTCAATCATCGGATCCCCGTCGCCAGGCCCCTGGGCTCGTTGTCGATTGAAAGAACTGTATCGGCAGGAGGATGTCATGAGAGCCGCGGCGCTGATTCCCCTGGTCACCTGCCTGGGCTGTGGTGGCGGCGCGTCGCCCGCGAATCCGACAACGCCGAGCCCGCCGGCCGAGTCCCCTTCAAGGACATTGTCCGGTCAGGTGTTCGAGGTGCTACCAGGCGGCCGTATTCCTGCTGCCGGCATTTCGCTTACTGCCGTCATTGTTGTCGAATCGAGTTGTTCTCCACCGTGCACCAACAAGCGGACGTGGGTGCGCGAGGGCACGACGAGCGGACCAGACGGGCGCTATCGTTTTCTCCTGCCGGTTGGGCCTGCGATCGTCCTCGCGTCCTCACCTTCACATCAGCAGATTTGCGGGGCCGCAACGAACCTGCGTGGCTCCACCGAACTCGATGTGGAAATCACGTCGAAGTCGAACCCGCAGGCGTCGCCGACCATGCCGCCGTTGACGATCACCGGACAGATCTATGAGACGACACCGAACGGGCGGGTCGGTCTGGATGGTGCGTCGGTTTACACGGAATGGATGGCGCCGGACTCTGGCTTTATGACGTTTAACGCCGACAAGAACGGCCGCTATACCGCGTGCGGCATTCCTCCCCATACGCAGATCGCGTTCTGGGTATTCAAAACTGGATACAACGATCCGTACGTGTGGCACGAGTTCAACGAGAACGGCTCGGTCGACATTGAGTTGACGCGAAAGTGAGTCACGAACCGAATCAGAGATTCTCAGAATCCAGATAATCGGTCCACGACACCAATGGTATGGATTCATTACAGGCCTCGACCCAGGTGGACTCTCCATACAATCAAGCGTGACTTGCGTGCGCGTGAACCGGTGATGTCGTTCCACATCACTGCCTGACATTCTCGTACCTCGCTGGGCGCAACTCCTCCCAATCCTCATTTCATCGACGGCCATCAACGCGTGCCATTGGGAAATTGGCGCTGCGCTTGCTCCTGCGCTCGCGCTGCCGAACGGCAAGTCGGAAACAAGCGCCCCGTTTTCCAACGGGACGAGCTGTGTGGGGAGACGACTCATGCGTGTTCGAACGATGCTGGCCGCGATCATCGCCCTTATCGTCGCCACTGGTGCCGCTGCGCAAACCACAACCGGGACCATTTCAGGACGAGTGCTCGACGTGCAGGGTGGCGCATTGCCCGGCGCGACGGTGACGGCCAAGTCACCGAATCTTCAGGGCACGCGCGAGGCGGTGACTTCCGAGAACGGTGACTACATCCTGACGGGACTTCCGTCAGGTCCGTACACAATCACCGTTACGCTTTCGGGTTTCGAGACGCAGACACGCAATGTCGTCCTGGCGCCGACACAAGTGTTGCCGCTGCAACTGACGCTCGGTCCGGCGCAGGTCACGGAGGAAGTGACTGTTGTCGCGAGCGGGACTGACACGTTGCAAAAGACCGCGCAGATTGCGACAAATTTTTCGCAGGAGCTCATCGCCAATCTGCCGACATCACGCGATCTCAATTCGATTCTCCTGATGGCGCCCGGCGTTCACCCAACGGGACCGGCCGGCGCATTCTCGTTTGGCGGTTCTGTCACCTACGAGAATCTGTTTCTCCTCAACGGCGTCAGCATCAACGAGAACATCCGCGGACAGGCGTTCGATACCGCGATCGAAGACGCGATCCAGGAAACCACGGTTGCCAACGGTGGCGTCTCTGCGGAGTTCGGCCGCTTCAGCGGCGGTGTCGTCAACATCATCACGAAGTCAGGTGGAAACCAGTTCTCGGGGAGCCTTCGCGAATCTTTCAACAACGACCGGTGGCGGTCGCTGACGCCCTTCGAGACCGAGCGACTCGCGACGACGCCAACGCCCCGGATCGACAAACTCGTGCCGACGACCGAATACACACTCGGGGGCCCGGTCCTGCGCGATCGTCTCTGGTTTTTCACATCCGGCCGTCTTCGTGACGAATCGCAGGGACGTACGTTGATCGCCACCAATGTGCCTTACGAGTTCCGCGAAGAGCAGCGGCGGTATGAAGTCAAGGGGACCTACTCGCTCAGTCCGCAGCACCGATTTCAGGTCAACTACAACCATCACGATCGATCGCAACTCAATTACAGCTTCAATCAGAACCTGACGATGGATCTGCGAAGCCTCGGAACGCGGAGGCTTCCCGAGCGTCTATATGCGGCGACGTACAGCGGCACGCTGTCGTCGAAGCTGTTTGTCGAGGCGCTGGTTTCGAAACGAACGCTGGAGTTCATCGGCTCCGGTGCGAAGTCGACCGATTTGATCGAAGGCACGCTCCTTGTCGACAACGGGCGCGGCCAGACGCGATGGTGGTCCGACACGTTCTGCGGCGTCTGCACGGCCGAGGCGCGCGACGCAGGCGATGTGTTCACCAAGGGCTCGTACTTTTTGTCGACGCCGCGCTTCGGCTCACACAACCTGGTCTTCGGCTACGACAACTTCAACGACATCCGGAAGGCCAACAATCATCAGTCAGGCAGCGACTATCGCATCCTGAGCGCGGGGACGATTCTTACCGGCAGCGGCGCCGGCGAGAACGACATCTTTCCGATCTTTCTCGGCGACGGCACGACCACGATTCAGTGGAACCCGATCACTCAGGAGAGCGAAGGCACGAACTTCCGCACGCACTCCGTGTTTTTGAACGATACGTGGCGCGTCGGCAATCGGCTCACGGCGAACGTCGGCGTTCGCTTCGACAAGAATCACGGAACCGATCAATCGGGCAACGTCGTCGCCAAGGATTCCGGATGGAGTCCACGGCTCGGCGTCATCTGGGATCCGACGGGTCAGGGCACGTGGAGCGTTACCGCCAGCGCGGCGAAATACATCTCGGCGATCTCGAATCCAGTGGCGGATTCATCCGCGGCAGGTGGAAATCCGCAGACGCGGCAGTTCATCTATCGAGGCCCGAGCATCAATGGTCCCGGCACAACGACGCCGACGCCCACAGCGGCCGCGATCCGTTCTGTGTTCGATTGGTTCTTCGCCAACGGTGGGCCGGCGCTTCCGCTCAACGGCGCGCCGACGATCCCTGGCATTACGCCGCAGATTGCCGGCACGCTTTCGTCGCCCAGTGCGTGGGAATATGCAAGTGGTATCGCGCGTCAATGGGGCGCGCGCGGCTCGCTGCGGGCCGACTTGCTGATCCGTCACTACGTCGATTTGTACATGCGGCAGGCCGATACCTCGACCGGCAAAGTGGCGGATCCGACCGGCCGTCAGTTCGATCTAACGGTGATCACGAATGCGCCCGATGGTCTGCTCTCGCGCGAGTATGCCGGCGGCACATTCACCGGCACGTATCGCTTCGGCACGACCGTCGACCTTGGCGCGAACTACACGTTGTCGCGGGCGTGGGGAAATTACGATGCGGAGAACGTGGCCAGCGGGCCGGTGCCGTTCGACTATCGCTATCCGGAATACAAGCAGGCGTCATGGAACTTCCCGGACGGCGATCTCGCCGTCGATCAGCGTCACCGCGCGCGCATCTGGGGCAACTACAATCCGCCGCAGCTGCCGGGACTGACCGTCAGCGTCTTGCAGGCGCTCGAGAGCGGCGTGCCCTACGGCGCGGTGAATACAAACGGCATCGATCCGCGACCATATGCGACCAATCCCGGCGGCGTCTATCTCACACCGCCAGGATCGACGACCACGACTTACTTTTTCGGGCCACGCGACGAGTTTCACACCGAAGGTCAGATTCGCACCGACCTCGCGCTGAACTACGCGCGTCCACTTCCGAAAGCCGGCCGAGCCCAGTTCTTTGCGCAGGCGCAGCTGCTGAACGTCTTCAATCAGTTCCAGCTGTGCGCGTGTGGCAGTACGGTATTTGGCACCGGCAGTGCGGCAAATGCCGGCGGCGTGAACCTGCAGCGGATCGACACGACCGTCCTCACGCCTGGCACCACCGCGTCGCGGTACGCGGCGTTCGATCCATTCACGACGACGCCAGTGCGCGGTGTGAACTGGGACTACGGCCCGGTCTTCGGCCAGGCCTTCAATCGCTTCGCGTGGACGACACCGCGGACGTTCCGGATGTCGTTCGGGTTGCGGTTCTAGGACACAGCTCAATCAGCGGTTTTCACAGCGACGCTGCGATCACGGCTTAAGAGATCAACAGGAGAAGGGAGAACGGAGGAACAACCAACGAGAAGATCCTCCTTTCTCCTTTCTCCTTATGTTTTCTCTAAGTCACGATTGCGGTGTGACAGTGAAGATTGCTCGACCGACCCAAACGCGTTGAGCCGATTGGTCGCCTGACTACACATTGTGGGTATGAGGGCTCACAGTGTTGAAGCGTGGATTTGTCTTGTCGACGATGAGTGTCCTGCGGGTTGCGGTTCTAGGACACAGCTCAATCAGCGGTTTTCACAGCGACGCTGCGATCACGTCTTAAGAGATCAACAGGAGAAGGGAGAACGGAGGAACAACCAACGAGAAGATCCTCCTTTCTCCTTTCTCCTGTTGATCTCTAAGTCACGATCGCGGCGTGACAGTGAAGATTGCTCGACTGACCCAAAACGCGTTGAGCCGATTGGTCGCCTGACTACACATTGTGGATATGAGGGCTCACCGTGTTGAAGCGTGGATTTGTCTTGTTGACGATGAGTGTCCTGATACCGGTGACAAGCAGCGCACAAGAAACGAGCTTCCGGCTAAGGGCGCAAGCCACACCACCGCAGGGCCAGATCCGCGCGGCGGTCAGTTTGTATCCGGTGCCAGTCGTCGAGCAGGACACGCTCCGTAAGCGCTATCAGGATCCAGCGCGCGTCCAGATGACCGGGAAACCTCGAAAGACCGTCATCGGCTGGGCGATCGCGATTGGTGTCGGTGCGGGCCTGACCTCGTCGGCCATCGCCGCCGCGAAGTACGGTGAGAACGAGGGCGGTCAGTTCTGCGGCCGCTGCTTCATGGAGTGGTCGGCGGTCACCGTTCCTGTTGGCGCGGGCGCCGGGGCGTTGATCGGATACCTGATCGATCAATCGAAAAAATGACAGAGCGACGCGCTGCGTTCGACCGCTGGCGCAGGATCAGGACGTGATGTACCGCTCGAGCGACCTGATCGTGAACTGTTGGTCGTCGACCACGGCCCGGACGACGTCGCCGATCGAGATGACTCCGACCAGTCGATCGTGTTCGATGACCGGCAAGTGCCGTATGCGCTTGTCGGTCATCAACGCCATGCACTGATCCGCCGTCCAGTCCGGGTCGATCGAGACGACCGACGTGGTCATGATCTCCTTGACGAGCGTCTCCCTGGACGTCTTGCCAAGCAGGATCACCTTCCTCGCGTAATCACGCTCGGAGAAGATGCCCTCGACTTTTCGATCCGAGCCGACGATGACGGCGCCGATGTTCTTGTCGGCCATGAGGCGGAGCGCGTCATAGACCGTGTCAGCCGGCCCGACGGAGTAAACGCCTGATTTCCCACGCAGCATGTCTCGAACACTGACCGGCATGATCCCCTCCGTGAACCCGCGACGGCGGATAGCAACAATATACCCAGAATTCTGCAATCAACACCGGTCGTCTTCGTGCCGGCGACGGGCGTCGAAGAAAACGGCATGAACAAGGGCGCCGTTCCGCCCGAGTCCACAATCACCGCGTCTCCGGTGCCGGGTCCGAGGCCGGACGAGTCCGATCCCCAGTAATTGCAGGATGCATCCAACGCGATGGTCTGGTTCGGCCCGATCCGGAGCCCTGCCTGCGCCGGTCGTGTCGCGCTTGGCAGGTTCGCCGCAACCGGCCCGACCAGGATCGCGGCCACCCGGCCGATCGGGTGACACTGATCGAGATCGCTGTCGACAATGTCCGCATTGGTTTCACCGCCAAGGTCGGATCGCGTGACGATGAAGATGCATGCACCACCGGCCCGCCTGAGAACGTTCCGTTCGATCACGGCGTCGACGTCGCCTCGCGCACTCAACAGAAAACTCTGACCGACAGGTGTCGCGGTCATATAGCCGTCGATGAGGCTGTCGCGGACTACCATCCGCGCCCGCGTCCCATCCAGGAGTTCGTGAGTGACCGTGACCAGGTTACTCTGCGCGGCCGCGAGCGGAGTCGGCGCGAGAATCGTGGAATGTTCAACTGTGATGTCTACCTGACCCAGCCCGCGAATCCCGGTCGCGCCTTTCCCCTCCGATGGCCGCCAGGGTCACACCGCACGCGCGTGCTCGTAGACCGAACACTATCCGCCCGCTGGGAGATGATGACAAGGACTTTCCACCGAGGTCTTGCCCTTTTCACGAACGTGTGATTCCGTATCAGTCTCAGGAGGCGAGAGTGATGGAACGCAAGACAGCACATGATTTCGACCAGGAATTGCTCATTCTTTTCGATGCCTACGTGCATGGCGCGATTGACCGCCGCGGGTTTCTCGATAAGGCGGCGAAGTATGCCGTCGGGGGCGTGACCGCGGCGATGCTGCTCGATCAACTCAGCCCGAAGTTTCTCGAGGCACAGGTCATCAAACCGGAGGATCCGCGCATCAAGGTGCAGCGGGTCGAATATCAATCGCCGAAGGGCTCCGGAAAGATGGCGGGCTACCTGGCGCAGCCGGCAAAGGCGACGGGCAAGCTGCCAGCAGTCCTCGTGATTCACGAGAATCGCGGGCTCAACCCGCACATCGAGGACATCGCGCGTCGGCTCGCGACCGACAACTTCGTGGCGTTTGCACCCGATGCGTTGTTTCCGCTCGGCGGCTACCCCGGCGACGAAGACAAAGCGCGCGAGGCATTTCAAAAACTCGATCAGGCGAAGACACGAGAGGACTTCATTGCCGCCGCCGACTGGTTGAAGTCGCGTCCCGAGACGAGCGGCAAGCTCGGCGCGGTCGGGTTCTGCTACGGTGGTGGCATGGTGAACTTCCTCGCCACTCGAGTCCCGGATCTTGCGGCTGGCGTCGCATTCTATGGTTCGGCGCCGACGCTCGAGGATGTGCCGAAGATCAAAGCGGCGATGCTGATTCAGTCAGCGGAAGTCGACGAGCGGATCAACGCGAGCTGGCCGGACTATGAGAAGGCGTTGAAAGCGGCCAGCGTGAAGTACGAACGCTACCAGTATCCTGGCACGCAGCACGGCTTCAATAACGACACGACGCCACGCTTCGATGCCACCGCGGCGAAACTCGCCTGGGAGCGAACGCTCGCGCATTTCAACAAGCATCTGCGCTAGACGACTCGAAACCCCGATAATAGCGGCGAGCAGTTTTGGCGAGAATCGAACTGCTCGCCGCATCTTGCCATGCCGATCGATCCCGGTGTTCTGAGCAGCATTGCTGCGCTCGTCGAGCGCGACGCCTCGAATGTCGCATTACGCCTGCACCTCGCCGAATTGTTGCTCGAGGACGGCCAGGCGACCCAGGCGCTCTCTCACGTGTCGCTGGTATTGGCCTCCCGTCCAGACGACGTGAAGGCGCTCGATCTCGGCGCACGCGCCGCGGACGCCGCCGGCGAGATCGGGAAGGCCGAGAGCTATCGGCGGATGGCAGTCGCTCTCGGTACGGCATCCTCCGAGGCCGCTCCATCGACGGTGCCGGAGATGCCATCCGCCGATTCGCCGGCGCACGGCGGCCGCAAGGACCGCGTTGGTCTTCGGCTGGTCGAAGGCAATCGCGTGGACGATTCCGAACCGGACGTCGAAATTCAGCAACCGGCGATGACGTTGAAGGACGTCGCCGGGATGGAGAAGGTCAAGCACCGCTTGAACGTCGCGTTCCTGGCGCCGCTGCGAAACCCTGAGCTCCGACGAACATTCGGCAAATCCCTGCGAGGCGGACTGCTGCTGTACGGACCGCCCGGTTGCGGCAAAACGTTCATCGCCCGCGCCGCGGCGGGTGAGCTCGGCGCCAAATTCATCGCCATTGGAATCTCAGACGTGCTCGACATGTGGCTCGGGCAGAGCGAACAGAATCTCAAAGGGCACTTCGAAACGGCGCGGCGGCAGGCGCCGTGTCTGCTTTTCTTCGACGAAGTCGACGCGCTCGGACGCAAGCGCAGCTTGATGCGTCATAGCGCCGGCAGCGGTGTCATCAGTCAGTTCCTCGCAGAACTCGATGGCCTGAAGGCCGACAATCGAGGCGTCTTTGTGCTGGCGGCGACCAATCATCCGTGGGACGTCGATTCGGCGCTCCGGCGGCCTGGGCGCCTCGATCGGATGCTGCTCGTTCTGCCACCGGACGGATCGGCGCGCGAGGCCATTTTGCGCGCCAATTGCCGCGATCGGCCGATGGCAGACGACGTCGATTACACGTCCATCGCCTCGCGGCTCGAGGACTATTCGGGCGCCGACGTTGCGCATCTCTGCGAGGCCGCGGCGGAACTGGCGCTCGAGGAATCACTCGGCACGTCGAATGTGCGGCCAATCTCCGCTGCGCATTTCAAGCGCGCGATGAAGGAGGTCCGACCGAGCATCCGGGCGTGGCTGGAGACGGCAAAGAATCACGCCCTCTTCGCCAACGATGGCGGGGTATACGACGATCTTCTCGAGTACCTCCGGGCTCGCAGGATCGTGTGAACCATGCCCTCGAACCTGGAGGCCGCGCTCGCGTTCGCAAGTCACGCTGACTGGCCGCGCGTGGTTTCCGCGGCGCGCCAGGCGTTGACGAACGAACCGGATGACGCGCTCGCGCATGCGCTGTTGGCGCTCGCACTCGCACATCTCGAACAGGGCAAGGACGCAGTCGACGCTGGTCGACGCGCGGTTGCCCTGGCGCCTGAATTGTCCTTTGCCCATTACGCGCTCGGCTGGGCGCTCCTCGAACGCGCTGAGCTGAATGCCGCCGAGCGGTCGGCGCAGGAAGCGCTGCGTCTCGAGCCGGACAGTCACGGCTACGCGCTGCTGGCGCAAATCTACGTGCGCCGCAAGCGATGGGCCGAGGCGATCAAGGCCGCGGAACAGGGTCTGCAGATCGAGCCAGAGCATCCAGGTTGCGCGAACTTGCGTGCGCTCTCGCTCGGCGCGCTCGGCCGAACGGACGTTGCGGCGGCGCTCGTGAATGATGTCCTCGCCCTCGATCCCGACGACGCGTTTGGCCTGACCAATCGAGGGTGGCTCATGTTGCGTCAGTCGCGGCCGCAGGAAGCGCTCGAGAGCTTCCGCGAAGCACTCAGACTTGACCCGACGCTCGATTGGGCGCGCACCGGGATCGTCGAAGCGTTGAAAGCCCGGAGCGCGCTCTACCGCTTTGTTCTTCGTTACGAGTTGTGGGTGGCGTCGCTGACCTCTCGGGCTCAATGGTTTCTCATCCTCGGTCTGTTCTTCGGTGGTCGCGTCGTCAGGGCCTTGCTCCGGTCCAACCCGGGACTTTGGCCCGTGCTCGGTCCGTTGATGGCGCTCTACATCTTCGTTGTCTTTGGCAGCTGGATTGCGAATCCTCTGTCAAACCTGCTATTACGACTCAATCCGTTCGGTCGGCTCGCGCTGAACCGAGCAGAGACGGTGGCATCGAACGTCGTTGGCGGATGCCTGGTTGCGGCAGTGATCGGGGTCGCCGCGTACGCGATGACGAGCAACGCCGGGTGGATAGTGTTGGCGATCGTTAGCGCCTTCCTGCTCATTCCGGTCGGCGGAACCGCGAGAGCACACGGGAGTCGCGCATTTCGTCCACTTCTCGTCGCCGCCGCGCTGCTTGGCGCCTGTGGGATAGCATCCGCACTTCTGGTGTTTAGCAGGATGGGGATAGGGGATCTGCTCTTCGGCGTGTTTCTCCTGGGCACGGTTGTCTACGGGTGGGGCGCGAACATCTTGTTCACCCGGTATGCGTAGCGAGCGAGCCCACCGTTTTCCTGTGTGACTGCGTCGGCGAACACGATCAGCAGCATCAGAACCGACGCGATGCCGCGTAGAATGGCCGCGGTACGATGGAGGTGCCGTGTCCCCAACTCACGACGTCACAGCGTTGCTGCTTGATTGGCGATGCGGCGACGAGGGCGCGGTTCAGAAACTGCTGCCGATCGTCTACGACGAGCTGCGGCGACTGGCGAAACGCCAAATGGCTCGGGAGGACCCCGACCATCTGCTCCAGGCCACGGCACTTGTCAACGAGATCTACCTTCGGCTCGTGGACATCCGTCGCGTCCAGTGGCAGGATCGTGCGCATTTTTTTGCGATGGCGGCCCGCCTCATGCGCCGCGTGCTCGTGGACTTTGCCCGCGCGCAGAAAAACCAGAAACGCGGTGGTGCATTTCAGCGCGTGACATTCGATCAGAATCTGCCGATCACGAGCAATACTCCGGAAGATCTGATTGCCATAGACGACGCGCTGCAGGCATTCGCCAAGGAGCACGAACGGAAAAGCCGAGTCGTCGAGCTGCGGTTTTTTGGCGGGTTGAGCGTCGAGGAGACCGCCGAGGCGCTGAACATCTCGCAGGAGACCGTCCTGCGCGACTGGAAGTTCGCCAAGAGCTGGTTGATGCGTGAACTGGCGCGCGGAGATCAACGGTGACAGTTCCGAGCAGGCTTTTGCGCCTTCTTGTAATGGGCGAAAAGGACCTCGATGAAGCCTGATCGACACAACAGAATCTCGGACCTCTACCATGCGGCGGTACAGCGCGCCCCGGCAGAGCGTGCCCCTTTCCTGAACGCGGCGTGCGCCGACGATGAAACGTTGCGCCAAGAATTGGAGTCGCTGCTCGCCTACGAATCGGCGTCGGCGCACTTCCTTGCGCGGCCGGCCGTCGACTTCGTGCGCAAACCAGTCGACGTGATCGGTCGTCAACTCGGTTCTTACCAGATTCTGGCGCCGCTCGGTGCCGGCGGCATGGGGGAGGTGTATCGTGCCCACGATACCAAACTGGGCCGTGACGTGGCGGTCAAGATTCTTCCGTCCCACTTCACTGGCGATCCGGATCGTCGTGCCCGTCTAGTACGCGAGGCGCGGCTGCTCGCCACCTTGAATCATCCGAATATCGGCGCCATTTATGGGCTCGAAGAAGCAGACGGACTGACCGCGTTGGTCCTCGAACTCGTCGAGGGGCAGACACTCTCGCAACGACTCGAGCAGGGGCCGCTGCCGACGATGCAGGGGTTGGTCGTTGCACGGGACGTGGCGGACGCCCTGGACGCGGCGCATCAAAAAAACATCATCCACCGTGATCTCAAACCCTCGAACATCGTGCTGCAGCCAATATCCGGTCGTGCCGGCGATGTGCGGGCCAAGGTGCTCGATTTCGGGCTGGCGAAGATCCCCATGGAGACCACCGATGACGAGACCGTGTTGGGGGTGGATTCGCCATCGTCGGCTTCGACCCGCACTGTGGAAGGACGGATCCTCGGCACTCCGGCTTACATGAGCCCTGAACAGGCTCGAGGGCTGCCCGTCGACAAGCGGACGGACGTCTGGGCCTTCGGCTGTGTTCTCTACGAGATGCTGACTGCGCGACGGCCCTTCGAAGGGAGCACCCAGGCAGACACGATTGTGCGTGTGCTCGAGTGCGATCCTGATTGGTCTGCCATCCCGCCGGCCGCTCCGGAAGTCTTATGCGGACTCATTCGTCGGTGCCTCGAGAAGCAGCCGGCGCAACGACTTGCCGACATCGGCGAAGCGCGATTGGAAATCGCAGCGGCCCTTGCCCAGGTTCCTGCGAAGGACGGCCCATCAGGGCGAGTCCTGTCCTTTGCTGCGCCGCGCCTTCTTCTCGGGATTGCAGGAGCCCTCGTCCTTGGATCAATCCTTTGGTTCGCTTTTCGACACTCCTCGCCTGCTGCGCTCGTGCACCTCACTCGCCTGACGTTCGACGAAGGCCTGCAGATCGATCCGGCTCTGTCACCAGATGGACGGTTCGTTATGTATGCCTCGAACAGGGAGGGGAACTTCGACCTTTACACCCTGCCCGCCAGCGGAGGCAATCCCGTCCGAGTCACCAAACATCCGGCGCACGACTGGCAGCCCGATTGGTCGATCAACGGACAGATAGTCTTTCGCTCCGAGCGCGACGATGGTGGACTCTACCTCGTCGGTCCTACGGGAGGTAACGAGCAGCGCATCGCGGCGTTTGGCGACAGGCCATTGTGGTCGCCAGACGGAACTAAAATTCTTTTCGGCCGGTACCCGTCGTTAAAGTTGTACACGATTGGCGTGGACGCCGCCCCGCCACGTTCCTGCAATCAGTGTTACGGCGGAGTATATGGATGGTTCGGCGACGCACACCACGTGGCGACGCTCTCGACCGGGCCCGCTCCGCAGTACGAGCCGCAGTTCCGGATCGTCGACTTGGAGAACGACACCGCGGATCAGTGGCATGCGGCTGCTGCCGTAACGAAAGAGTTTTCACAACTCGGACTATCCATCCTCCGCACAACCTTGGCGTGGGATCCGAACGGCAATGCGTTCTACTTTACTGCCAGCACGGGCGGCACGTCCGCGGTGTGGAAAGTGGAAATCGATCGCGCGACGCGGCGTCTCATCGCCGGACCGCATCGAGCGGTCACGATGGCTGAAAACGCCACAAGCGTGACGACTTCGCGTGAGACCGATGCGATTGCGTTCGCGGCAGCGGCGCGCATTCCGCGCATACTGTGGTACTCCTTGGACGGCTCAGGGCGGCGAATCACAGGAACACCACGTCCGCTTACATCACGCGACCTGCCTCCCTCCGAAGCAGACGTGACACCCGACGGCTCGCGCCTCATCTTCTCAGTCACCCGTCCGGGCGGTTCAACATCGGAGCTCAGAATGAGGGAGCTGCCCGATGGAGTGGAGCGGCCGCTTCAGATCAATAACCAGGCACGGAACGAACAACGGCAGCGACCTCGTTGGTCTCCCGATGGTCAGCGGATCGTTTTCAGGTACGTCCGTCCATCAGCCGCGGGGGCTGGCGTGAGCCACCCGTTATTGCGACCACAACAGCTCCGCGTGCTCGACGTCAACACCGGTCAGGAATCAGAGTTATCCTCGATAGCACCGCGCTTCGTGACGCCCGGCGGCTTCTCCCCGGACGGCCGATTCGTGATCGCCGGCTTATCGCGGCCGCAATCGAGCCTTCAAGGTATGAGCGTTGTGCTTGTGCCACTGACAGCAGCGCCAATAGCCGACTCTCAGATGAAGATTGT
>Ga0310897_10000060_pt1 | contig 18342 bp, 18 predicted proteins | sample C8D2metaG_FD_203913 | JGI IMG/M metagenome (GOLD analysis project Ga0310897, IMG submission 203913) | Lab incubated soil microbial communities from West Virginia University Organic Research Farm, Morgantown, WV, United States - C0D1 | ecosystem: Environmental > Terrestrial > Soil > Agricultural...
AGCCCGGACATTGAACATGTTCGGGTGGCGCGCCGGGAGGCGCTTCCGCATTTCCGCAAGGAGATGCGGATCTTGAACCGACGACGGCAGCGCCCCCTGGCGCGCCATCCCCTCGTATCCGGAGGGCAAGAAAGAAGACGGCGTACCCGGCGCCGCAAAGAAACAGGGCGGCGGAGCGTTGGCTGAATCGGCGCGACGGAAGTTAACCAAGCTTGCCGCTTTGCGGCGGAGATGTGACGCGCTCATCTCATTTGCTTCATCGGAGGGCAAGGCACGCCGTATTCTGAATCACTTGCAGGCATTTACGACATGCGCGCGACATTCCGCATGATACCGGCGCATGGAACGTATGTTGCGCCGCGCCTACTGCATGCGACCAAACGGACCTATCTACAGCACAACAAGAAGAAGAAACGGAAACGCCTGTGGAGTCGTCGAACCCAATCAAGGGAGATGATCCATGGCTTACGTCCCGTATACGGCCGAAACCCGCGGCTTCGTCACGGACAAACCGGAGCATAACAGCAGCGGCTTTTTCCGCCGGCTGGCGAACGCGATTTTTGTCTCGCGTCAGCGCGCGGTCGAGCGCGACATCGCCCGCTATCTGCAGAACAGCAAGTTCACCGACGAGGCCGAGCGCGAGATCGAGCGGCGCTTCTTCTCGACGCGGTAACGCAACACACAGAAAAGGAGAACTGAAGAAATGACCACACTGCCAATCCGCGCACCGATCGTGCCGCCGCTTGCCGGCCTCGCGCGGGTGATTTCGTATTTCAATATTGCGATCGAAGTCTTTGCCGAAGCCCAGCAGCAGGCCGCCGAAGCGCACAAGCGCTATCCCTTCGCCGCGTGGTGAGCGGAGAGGGGGCTACTTTCCCTCGACGACGCGCATGTCGCGCTCGACATTGCCGGTGCCGAGCACCTTGAGCGCTTCCTTGTAGGCAGGCGTGTCGTGGCAGGCGAGCGCCTTGTCGAGGCTGTCGAACTCGACGAGCACAACGCGCTCCTTAAGGCCCGCCTCATAGGTCTTCGCCGGATCGTTGAGCGCCAGAAAGCGCCCGCCGGATGACTCGATCGCCGGCCGCGCGAGCTTGGCATAGGCCTTCCAGGCGTCCGGATTCTTCATCGAGCGATAGGTCACCACCCAATAGGCCTTCGGCATCCTCAATCCCCCGTGTCGTTATTGTTGGCCGCGCAAAACTAGGACGCGATGGCCGTCCGCAGCAAGGCCTGCGCGTCGTCGGTGCCGTCGAGCGCGCGCAGCGTGCGCCGCACGACTTTCCAGCCGTCCTTACCGCGCCTGAGCTCCCAGCGGTTTGCGCCGACGCGATGGATGCGGAAGCCGGTCGTGCTCCCGTGCCCCGGCACTTCGCGCGGTGCTGCTTGGCGGTCCGGCGTGATGATCTGCAGATAGGAAATTGCCACCGCGCTGTCGCCGTCGACCTCGACGCGCGGCAACCCGGCAAAGTGGCAAAGGCCTCCGGCAATCGCGGCCTGGTGCTCGGGCGTTTTCACGAGCGCCCCGATCGTGGCGTTGCCGCGCGCGCCCTTGCCGCCGCCGAGATCCATCTCGCCGTCGGCGGCGAACGCGTCGCGATAATAGCGATCGGTCCCGGTGTCGGCAGCGGGCGGATGACTGGCGATGAGGTGAAAGATGGCGAGCTTGTCTTCGACCGCGCGCACGCGGTCTTCCAGCGAATCATTCATTTGAGTCCTCCTGCCCAACGTTGGGATCAATTAATCCGGGCATTAATGGTACTTGAGCACAGCACGAAGCCAATCGTGATGGAACAAACGGGGACGAATGTCGTTGCGGTCACAAAGTTGCCCGAGTTTCACATGACAAGCCGCACTTCCCCCACAACGCGTAGAACCGCAACACCGGAGCCGACATGATTCGCACTCTCAGCCTGACAACGATCCTGGTTGCGCTTGCCGCCGCCGTTACCCCGGCGTCTGCGCAAAAGCAGCGTGTCGCGAGTGATGCCAACGGCAATCTCGACGCATTGATCGCCCGCCATGCCGCGGCGAACAACCTTCCGGAAGACCTGGTGAGGCGTGTCATCAAGCGTGAGAGCGGCGGCCGGGCGCACGTCGTCAGCGCGGGCAATTACGGCCTGATGCAGATCAAGCTGCCGACCGCGCGATCGATGGGCTACACCGGCACCGCCGCCGGCTTGCTCGATGCAGACACCAACATGACTTATGCGGTGAAGTATCTTGCCGGCGCCTATCGCGTGGCCGGCGGAAATGCGAGCCGCGCGGTGCACTACTACGCCAGCGGATATTATTACGCCGCCAAGGCCAAGGGCATGCCGATCGGCCAGCCGGACCAGGCGCAGGCGTCGTTTGCGTCGCCCGCGCCGGTGAGCGACTTCAAGTTCGGGTCGCAGGAGAAAGTCCGCGGTGCGCAGCCGCACGGCGTCAGCGTCGCGTCGTCCTCGAGCCTCTACAGCGGCCGTCCAGATTATTATTGAGCGATCGCCCCGATCAGTACGAGTGCTGGCGCAGCATCGGGTAGGGCTCGGTTGGCGCCTGAAGCTGGTACTGGCCTTGCGCTGACTGTGCGTTGTAACCCGGCTGCTGGTACTGCCCTTGGTACTGCCCTTGGTACTGCCCTTGGTATTGCCCTTGCGCGGCCTGCTGAGTGCCGGGCGCTTGCGGATTGCGATATTGCTGTCCGCCGAACAATGCCTCGAAAAGATTGAACGGACGTTGCGGCGCGCTGGCCGCTCTGGCGCGGCGCGGCCGATGTGCGACCCGCCGCCGGGTGTCACGCTGCTGCGGCTTCGCATGCTCCTTGGCCGTTTCTTTGGCCTGCTCCGGCTTTTCCCCTGTTGAGCCCGTTTCCTTCGGTGCCGTTGGCAATTCAGGCGCGGATACCTCGCCGATCTCCACGGGAATGCTCACATTCGGAGTCTCGGTTGCGGCCGGCTCATCGGGCTCCGGATCGGAATCGGTGCGGTCGGCCGGAAGCCCGGCGACCTTGGGCTCTTCCGCCACAGGCTCGGTTGCGGCAGGCTCGGCCGCGGCAGGTTCGGCGGGAGCGGTGCGCGTCGGGGTGTCGGGCAATTCGCGCAACCGGTTCAGCTCGTCGGCGCGCTTGAGGGCGGCCATGATCAGAAACTGCCGCATCTCCGGATGGTGGCCGACGTCGACGAGCGCGCCACGCGCCGGTGCCATCGCTGAGTTCAACGGCGAGCGCGGTCCGTCCGGCGGGTTGAGCGCCAGGACCAGGATCAAAATGGCGAGGAGTACGCCGCCCACTGGGAGAATACGAAGAATCGGCAGCATCGTTTGTGCATAACTGAGTCGGGAACAATACCAAAGCCCGGTCCCCAGCCGCGCGCTCGGCGAGCGGCGTATGAGGCATTTTTATCACGGCGCCGTCATCCGACTGTCATGGCGGGCCGTGACAGAGGGAATCCCCGTTGCTAGGAAACGGTTCCGAAAAAAACGCCGCGGGGAAACGTCATGATGAAGAAGCCCAACTGCCCGGTTATCGCCATCGAGGAACACTATTGGGACCCGGAACTTGCCAAGCATTTCACCGGGCCGGAGGCGGGCCGGGGGAATGAGACCGACCAGCGGCTTTTCGACCTCGGCAGCCTGCGGCTCAAGGAAATGGACGAGGCCGGCATCGACGTCCAGGTGCTGTCGCACGGCGCGCCCTCGACCCAGAAGCTCGGCGCCGATATCGCGGCTGACCTGACGCGCCAGGTGAACGATCGTCTCGCCAAAGTCTGCGCCGCCAACCCGAAACGTTTCGCGGCCTTCGCGGCACTGCCGACCGTGGACCCCAAGGCTGCGGCCGACGAGCTCGAACGCGCCGTCACCAAGCTCGGCTTCAAGGGCGCTATGCTGCACGGCATGTCGAACGGCGAGTTTCTCGACCTGAAGAAATTCTGGCCGATCTACGAGCGCGCCGAGAAGCTCGACGTGCCGATCTACTTTCACCCGTCGTTGCCGCACGCGAAGGTGACGGAGATCTACTACCAGGACTATGCCAAGGACTTCCCGCTGGTCGTGCGCCCGGCCTGGGGCTACACGGTCGAAACGGCGACGCAGGCGATCCGGCTCGTGTTGTCGGGCCTCTTCGATGCCCATCCGAATCTGAAGATCATCCTCGGCCACTTCGGCGAGACGCTGCCGTTTCTGCTCTGGCGCATCGATTCATCGCTCAAGCGGCCGGGCCAGAAGGCGATGAGCTTCCGCGATATTTTCTGCAAAAACTTCTATGTCACGACCAGCGGCTTCTTTTCCGACCCGGCGCTGATCTGCTGCATGCTGGAGATGGGCGTCGATCACATCCTGTTCGCCGTCGACTGGCCCTTTGTGATGAACCCGCCCGGGGTCGAATGGATGCAGAACGTGTCGATATCGGATTCCGACAAGGTGAAGATCCTGAGCGGAAACGCCAAGCGCCTGCTGAAGATGTAATCAGGCGATCGGGTGCTGGCGGTAGTAGTCCGCATCGGCGGCGGACTGCTTCCACTCTTTGTTGCCGCGCCATTCGACATGGTGCGCCCGCATATCGGCGCCGTAACGTACCCGGAATAATAAAGTGCGCGCCGGGCCGTTCGCATATTCGTGCACCTCGCCGGGCGGATGAACGATAAAGGCACCTGGTGTCACTGGAACGGTCTGCTCGGGCGTTCGCATCGTGCCGCCGCCGGAGAAGCAGAAGTAGATTTCGGTCGCCTCGGGGTGGCAGTGGTAGGGGCTGATCTGCCCGGGCTCCCAGCAGGCGACGGTCACGTCGCCGTCGGCGACCTTGCCGAGAATTTTCTCGACGTGATGCCTGGGGTCCCACTGTTGCTCGCGTTCCAGACTGAAGACATGCATGGCGATGGCGCTCCGCGAATGGCCATTAAGCCTAGCAGGAGAGGGCAGCGTTGCGCATGGGCCACGCGCGTTGATAGAAAGGCCGCACGGGCCCGTAGCTCAACTGGTTAGAGCCGACCGCTCATAACGGTCTGGTTGGAGGTTCGAGTCCTCCCGGGCCCACCAATATTTCCAACCGATTGTGAGTCTGATGGGCCAAACCCGGCGTGCGCCCTATCCACCGGGGGCGATTTGCACGGGGATACGTCGAATAGCCGCGTTCGCCGCGTTTCCGTTGACCACGATCAGGGCCATGATCGTGTAGTCGCCGGTGGGGAGCTTTCCGTTCAGTTTTATTTGAAACGTCACTCCATCGTCCAATGCGACGGTGCCTGCGAGCACGACGCCGCCCTTGTCGTCGATAACGACGTATCGGCACTCCGGTGTGGCCCGCTTCAGGACATCGCGCGAAATGGACTTTATAGGCGCCCGCTCGATTCGGTAGCTCCGTGCAAATTTGATGACCGTCTCGATGTCGCCGGATAGGCTGACCCCGCCTTTTTCCCGCGTCACGTTGGTGATGTAGCCTCGCCGCGGGACGGCGTAGGCGTCGTATGAGCCGACGCCAAGCGGATAAGTCAGGTCTCTGAAGGCATCGAGCGTCACAGTTTCCGCCGACCAGCGCTTCACCTGATAAGGCCCGCTGGTAACCAGAAAATGCCCGTGCGCTCTATAGAAGGCAGCGAGAGCCGCCCAGCGTTTGCGTGCTTCCTCAGCGCTAACGAACGACTGGAGCGCAAGGGGGCGAAAGCCCTCGTGCTCAAATGTTTCAACCAGCGATGCCAGCTGCGCGTTTATTTGCTTGGAACGGACAAGATCGAGCCATGCGACGCCACGGCGCATCGCCTCGCCCTTTGAGAAAGCGCCCCAACCGCGGGCGACCGCCTCCTCCATCAAGGCAACAAGATGCCAGGGCAGGGTGCTCCAGGGCGGTTCCACGTCCGCGTTCCGTTCAGGGTCTTCGGGAGTAACCGTTGCATAGACCTCGATCGTAAACAGCTCGCGAACGAAGTTGACGTCGCCGATGCGGAACGACCTTGAGACTGCATCGCTTCCCATCAGCCGCAATGCGGCGAGCTGCCGGCGCATGGAAGCCGTCGCAAAATCAACGTACGGGTCGTAGTGGCTGTTGCTCCCGTCACTTTGCGTGCCCCAGCGATAGGCGAACATGTAGGCGTACAGGAGATCTGCGACACTGGTCTTGGCGCCATCATGAAAGGCGGAGCCCAGTACGCGGTACGTCAATTTTGACTTTGCAAATTTGTCCGGGCCGACTGGTTGCAGGCGGCCGGTCCCGGGCTCGGGCAGGATCGCGTCACTCGGAATGGCGATGTCGGCGGTTGCGACTGCCGACGGACGTGCCGGCTCCCGCCGTTCGACGATCGGCTCGGCGAGAATCGAAAGGCTGATGAAGGTGAAGAGCACCATCAGCGCGGTGAGCGGAATCTGGGATCGCAAGGTCGCCCGGCGCGGTTCGAACTCCCGCATCGCCACAATGTGCGCCAGGTATACGGAGATCATGTGCCCGACGAGGATCGCGGCGACTGCCGTGTACCAAGCGAAGCGCGCGCCGATAACGGCGATGTCGACCCGATACCCCGCGGTCCCAAAGAGATCCCATCCCCAGCCGAACGGATCGGAAATGAGCGGAATAATGTATTGTCCCTGGACCAAAAGGAAGACGAGGTAGTGCGCGAGGTGATAGCCGATCGCGATCGGAATCAGGGTAAAGGCGAAGCGCTGCGCGATCTCGCACGGTGAACGGCTTCCTCCTGCGGCGGCGCTCATCATCGCGGCAATCAGGGTGTAAGCGCCGAGAAACAGCAGCCAGAACGCGAGAAGTCCGGCGCTCCTCACAGCGATCAGTTCGAATTCGCCGGGGGTGCGGAAGATCGCGCCGATCGCACTTTCCAGCAGCGTCCATTCGGGCGTGTTCAAGAGTCCGTCATAGAGAACGGTGGAGAGCAGCATGAGCACGAAGGCCGTCGTCGACAGCGAGGTGCTCCGGTTGTCGAGAAGACCGGCGCCGAATGGCCGCAAGATCAATTCAGGCGGCGGATCCGTTCGCGCTTCTGTCGGCGCGAAGCGTGCGAAGGTTCCGAAGAAGACCGAGAAGACTTCACCATGCCGTATCCAGGCGTCGCGGCCGAACAGGATCATGCCGGCCCATGTGAGGACCGAATAGCCGACCGCGAAGCATGCGATATGAGCCGGCACGGCAGGTGTCGGGTAGACCAGTTCGATCCAGGAAAACATGAGCAGCAGCGCAACCGCGGGCCAGATGCGGAACGCTGCGGGGTAGGGCAGGCGACACGAAAATTCGCTCCCGATGCCGACCCGCCTGTACATCCATGCGACCCCATCGAAAATCGTCCGCCATGGATTAATCAGCGTCCAGAAGTCGCCCAGGAAAGCTGAAACGTACGCAAAGCCGACCCACACGATGATCCAGACCATGGTCGGCGCGATGTTCAGATACGGGTTCTGGTTGCCGATAAAGCCGGCCGCCACGGTGACGGCGAACAAGCCTACGGCAAGAAGCTTGAGCACCAAGATGACGCCGGGTTGGGCGATGATTTTCCCGGGCGCATAGTCGAGCAGATCGAGCCGCGGACGGCGAGTTGTGCGGCCTGTACGGCGAACGAAGAGGGCGACGAGCACAAAGGTGGCAACGACGACTGCCGCGGTTCCGTAAAGGTAGAGATAAAGCGGCAATGGCAGGTCGTAGCGCTGGCCAAAGCCGTGAGCGTTCGCCGGCGACGCGAGCGCGCAAACCGCCATTGCCGCCGCGGGCGGGATCGTTCCGGACATATAGCGCCACGCATCCGCGCTAGCGCGGCAGAACCTCGACCTGGACAATGGGCGCCCCATGCGTGTGACTGCCGCCCGACCGCGCCTGATGCTCGGCAACGGGGAATCTTCCGGTCGCGCGGGCCGTGAAAGTCATTTCCGCCACGACACCGGGTTCGACCTTTCGCTCGATGTCGTAACCGTGGAGATGCAGCGCGATTGGCCGATCCGAGCTCCAACGCAGGTTGACGACGTCGCCTTGCTTAACCCGGATCAACCGCTTGTTGGTGGGCAATTGGCCGCGCTCGATGCGCAGTTCGAATGTCAGCTCGTCAGCCTTCGCGCCGGTAACGGCAAGGCCCGGCGTCAGGAGCAGCAAAATCGCAAAAAGGCACCGGAGGAAGCGCGCGGAGATCTCTGTCGCGATACACACGATCCGCTTCATTGTTTCGTGCCCGGCTTAACGTCCGAGATGCGATTGAGCATCCATGCCGATTCGTTCGGTGAGGGGATCAAGGCCGGGTCACCCACGGCGGACCACATCAATCGCCCGAAATTGTCGGTGAAGCCCGCAATCGGGTTCCAGGCGGCCTTGGGCGCAGCGTCGATCCCGAGCGTGAGCCAGCCGTTCCAGGGAAAATCCTTCAGCTTAACGGTGCGGATGAACATCGGCGAGTTGAAGCCCGTCACCGAGTCGTAGGCGATGTTCTCGATGCCGGCGGTGAATTCCGTGCTGAAGTATTCCCGCTTCACGGTGTAGCCCGCGACGCGCGTGCGACAGTCACCGGTGAGCGTCGAAACGAGCGAACGCTCCAGATTGATGCGCTCAACCGAATTCGCGTAGGTGACCGATGTCAGGCGCTGCAGCAGCGGTTCGACCTTTTGCCTCAGGCCTTCATTGCCGGGCAGATCCCCCAGAAGAAGATAGGCCTGAAACCATCCGGTTCTCAGCCAGGCGGGGCCGGACCAACCGTTGATCGCGACGCTCGCGCGGCCGATGAAGTCCGCCGCGTCAAACTCGGCGATCTCGGCGTCCCAGTCCGGGTCCTGCGTGCGCCAGGCGGCGCGCACCATGGAGCTGGCCAGATTGCCGTCCGTCCTGACCTTTAGCTGGACATCGGACGTGCCGCTGCCCAGAACGCGCGCCTTCGCGATTTCTGCGAGATCGACGTAGTGCAGGTAGTCACCATTGAAGGGAGTGACCGGATACGGGTGGGCGACCAATACTCCGCCCTTGCCGGCGAGATCGCGGACCACGGTTTCGGCAATGGCGCAGGCAGACTGCTCGTCCCTGGCCTTCGGCGAGGCCGGGTTGACCCGGACAACCACGAAGGAACCGAGCGACTCAATGCTGTCGATTGAATTCGGCGGCGCCGTGGCGAAGCGCGGCGCATTGCCGACATAGGCCTGGATCTTGCCCGAGAGCAGCAGGCCGGCCGCGCGATCGGGTGCCACGGCCGTCAGCTCGATTTCCTGCGGGTAGAAGGAGGGATAGACCGGCGATTCGTGCCCACTCCTGGCCGGCGTGACGGTGGCGAACGCCACCGCGAGAACGATGCATGACGTGCGGGGAGTCATCCGCGCAATGCCTTCACGACCTTCTCGTTGGCAAGCGCCTCCTTGGGTGGCCCATGGAAAATGATTTCGCCGCGATCTATAGCGTAGAGCCGGTCTCCAATCCGCGTGGCCGCGGCCAGATGGGACTCTGCCATCAGGATTGAGATGCCCATCGCTTTGATCTTCATCACGGCTTCGATGAAGCGGTTGACCACAACCGGCGCCAATCCCTCGAACGCCTCATCCAGCAGGAGCAGCTTGGGTGACAGCATCATGGCGCGCGCGATCGCCACCATCTTGCGCTGGCCACCGCTCAGATGCAGTCCCTGACGCTGTAACAGTGCCTGCACTTCGGGAAAGATACCAAAGGCCTGTGCTTCCGGATTCGCGCGCTCCTTTCCGTCGCGTTTGCGTGCGACCTCGTCACCCAGCCAACGGCTGATCATTAAGTTCTCGTTCACGGAAAGTTCGGGAAAGACGCCGCAGTCCTCCGGCGAAAAGCCGATGCCGCGTTTGGCGCGTTCATGTGGAGGAAGCCTCGCCAGATCTTCGTCGTCGAGAAGGATCTGGCCGGACCGGAGCGGCAGAAATCCCATGATGCTTTCTATCGTGGTGGTCTTGCCGGCGCCGTTGCGTCCAACCAGGCACACAACCTCCTGCTTGTCGACGTGCAAGGATACGCCATACAGGATGTGGGCGGGGCCGCGGTAGGTGTCGATCGCCTTGAGCTCGAGCACGTCGGTCAATCCTTTCGTGTGAATGCGTCCGGCCCGGACGAGCCGAGCAGGACCATCGCGACCTGGTCATTATTCTTGATCTCATCCGGCGTGCCTTGGGCGAGGATAGCGCCCTGTTGCATGACCACGATCCGGTTGGAATACTTGAACACGACGTCCATGTCGTGCTCGACGATGACGGCTGTGATGCCTTCGCCCCGTACCACCGAGGCGATCGTATCCATGATCTGCCCCTTGTCGCGGGTGCTGACGCCGCTCGTCGGTTCATCCAGGAACAGAAGCTTTGGTCTCAGCGCATAGGCGAGCGCCACGTCGAGCAGCTTGCGTTCGCCTTGCGAAAGATCACGCGCACGCTCGTTACGTTTGCCCACAAGGTTGAATTGGCCAAGGATGGTATCGGCTTCTGCGCTCACTGCGTGATCGAGGTGCGCGAGCGCAGTCAGATTGGTGGTCTTACCCTGACGCGAGAAGATCGCCAACGTCACATTGTCGAACGCGGTGAGGTCGTCGAACAGGTTGACGATCTGAAAGCTGCGCGCGATGCCTGCCTTGACGCGATCGGTCACAGAAGCATGCGTAATATCTTCACCCTTGAACAGAATCTTGCCCGAGTCCGAGGGCAGCAAGGCGCTGATTACGTTGACAAGTGAGGTCTTGCCGGCGCCGTTGGGTCCGACCAATGAGACGAATTCGCGCTCGGCAATTGTCAAACTGACGTCGTCGACGGCGTGCGTGTCGCCGAAATATTTCTTTAGATTAACGGTTTCGAGGAGATTCACGTCATCATCCCCTCTTCCTGAATTTGCCAAATTGGCGCGCCAGCGTGCCGACAATGCCCGTCGGCAATGCCAACACTAGCACCAGCAGCACGGCTCCGAGCATGAATTGCCAATAGGCGGTGCTGGCGACGGCGTAAACCTTGAGATAATTGAACACAATAGCGCCGACGATCGGGCCGCTGAAAGTGCGGAAGCCGCCTAGCACGGTCATGAACACGATTTCGCCGGAAAACGGCCAGTACAGAATATCGGGTGTGACCAACCCGTTCAGCGGGACCCAAAGAATGCCGGCGAGACCGGTAAAGCTTCCCGACAGCAGAAACGCCAGCCAACGATAGCGCCGGATTGGAATACCCAGGAACTGGGCCCGCGTCTCGTTATCGCGGATCGCTTGCAGCGCCTTGCCGAAGGGCGAATGCACGATCACCCACATGAGCAAAGTGCAAACGCAAAACAGAAACAGTACATAATAATAATAAGACTGCACGAACGACTGGTAGGCGTTGCGGCCTTTGAAATCAATCAAGCCGCCAAGTAAAGTCAAATTCGCGAAGGCCACGCGCAGACCATCGGTGCCGCCAGTCACCCAAAAGAATTTGTAGGCCAGCGTCCACAGCACCTGTGATAGCGCGAGCGTCAGGATGCCGAAGAAAATGCGTGTGTGGCGTACGCAGACATAGCCGAACGCCGCCGATATCAGACCGGTGACCAGGAGTCCGAACAGAATGTAGACCTCGATGGATCCAATGCCGAAATACCTGACCAGGAAGGCAGCTGAGTAGGCGCCGAGACCGAAATATGCCGAATGACCGAAAGAAAGCAGGCCTGTGTAGCCGAGCAGCAAATTGAATCCGAGTGCTGCGATTGCATAGATCAGGCCGTAGGTGAACAACTGTATTTGGTAGACGTCGACAAACCTCGGCAGGGCCATCAGCACAACTAGAATGGGTATTACGCAGGCGACGATTAGGGGCGTCGAGGGCCCGGTCCGGGAGGCGTTTTTCGACATCGTCACGCCCTCCCGAACAGGCCGGTCGGCTTGACTAGCAGGACGATGGCCGCGATCAGGTACAGGACCGCGAGCTCGACCTCGGGAAAGAACTGAATGCCGGCAGTGCGCACGAAGCTCACGATGAGTGCGCCGATCAATGCACCCTCGAGGCTGCCGAGCCCGCCGATGACGACCACGACGAATGCGAGGATCAGCGCTTCAACGCCCATGCCGAGCACGGCGGCCTGCGCCGGCACGACGACTGCGCCTCCGAGGCCGGCCATAAAGCAACCAAGCGCGAATGCCTGCACGTACACCCATTTCACGTTTAGGCCGAGTGCCGAAGCCATGCGCATGTTCTGCGACGTGGCCCTGAGGATGACACCGAACCGCGTGCGATAGATCACGGCCCAAAGGAAGACGGCGGCCGCGATGCCGATGAAGATGACGACAAGATTGTAGACCGGATATCGCAGGTTCAGGATCCGAATGGTTCCCATGCTGTCGATGACCGCGCCTGCGGTGAGCGGCACGCCCCCGAACAGGAAGTGCATCACGTCCTCGAGGATCAGCAGCAGAGCAAACGTGATCAGGAGCTGATATTCTTCCGGCCGGTTATAGAGCGGCCGGAGAAGCGTGGGCTCGATCAGCGCGCCGACGGCGGCCACAGCGATTGCGCCTGAAGGCAGCAACAGGAATAGCACCCAGAGCGGCGCGCCGGCCGCGAAAGTGCCGATAGCCCAAGCAGTGACATAAGCGCCGAGCGCATAAAGGCTGCCATGTGCCAAGTTTACAATGCGCATGACGCCGTAAATCAAGCTCAGGCCGGCGGCGATAAGGAACAGAATACAGGCGTAGAAAATGGAATTCAGAATTTGAATGATGAGGATGTCCATATTTCCCCCGCCGAATTTTCTTGCGTACGTATACTAGCTCAGACATCCGCCTCTCTGCCTAGCCCGGCGGGCCAGCGCCGCCGATACGAAAATGCACCGACCTGGCCGACGGAACCATGGAATTTCCATCAAGGAAAATGGCGAGGTTTATCGTGTAGTCGCCTGGCGGCAATCGCTCCGGAAGATCGACCGTGAAACGTCCGTCATCTCCCCAATGCATCTTGTCGAGGCCGCGCACCTTGCCGTCCGGACCGATCAGGACGTACCGCGAAACGACGAGCAGCCCAAAGGTGCCCCGCAGGGTCGTGCGTAGCAGCGGTTCTTTTGTGAGCTTGTAGTTGCGTCCCATCTTTAAAACCATTTCCGCGTCGGCGCGGACGGTGATCGTGTTGCCTTCGCGGGTGACGGATTCGATCACTGCGTGCGGCGGATTGACGAAGCGGTCGAACGTACCGAATCCGAGCGGATAGGTGACTTCACGAACGGCTTTCAGCACGACCGCGTCGGGGCTCCATTCGGCCAGCCGATACGGGCCGTTGGTCACGAGAAAATGCCCGTTCTTTTCGGCGAAGGCTGCGAGGGCCCGCCAGCGCGCCTGGGCCACCTCGGCTGTCACGAATTCTTTTAGGGCCTCGGGGCGATAACTTTCCCGCTCGAACTGTGCAATCAGAGGCAGGAGCTTTGCCCGCAAACCCTGATCGCGAACCAGATCCATCCAGGGGATGTGCCGCCGTTCGGACTCCTGGTCGGAAAAGGCCGCGTAGCCGCGTGTCACTGCCTCTTCCATCAACGCCAGTAGATGCCAGGGCGTCGTGCTCCAGGGCGGTGCCATCGCCGCGACCTGTAGATCGTCGTGTGGGACATCTCGAAGATAAACCTCGACCACGGGGGTGTTCGTAAGAACTTCCCAATTCTCCGCGATGACGTGCTTCGTTCGTTCTACACGCACGATCTTAAGTCCGGTCAGACGCTCCTGCATCGCGGCCAGGGTCTGCTCCAGTCGCGGCTCGTGGGCGTTGCTGCCGGCATTCGACTTTGCCCCCCAGCGATAGGCGAAGACGAACGGATAGATGACGTCGGCCACGTCCATCTCGGAGCCGTCCTCAAACGGCGAAGCAAGCACCTCATAGACAACTTTCGCCGACGCGAAAGTTCTGGGCCCTACCGATTCAAGTGCTCCCGTTCCCGGCTGTAGCCGAAATGCGTCGATTGGCACGCTAATGCCGCCGGATTGGCCCTCCACCTTGGTAACAACCGATTGCACGCGGTTGTGCATCCAGCTGGCGTTGAACGGAAACTGGATCATCGCGGGGTCCCCCACGCCCGACCAAATCAACCGTCCCATCGGATCGGTGAAACCGGCCACCGGATTCCAGGCGCCCACGGAACGCTCGCGCACGCCAAGGTGCAGCTTGCCGTTCCACGGGTATTCCTTGAGCTTTGCTGTGCGAAGGAAAATGGCACTATTCAGGCCGGTGAGGGAGTCGTAGGCGACATTTTCGATTCCTGACGGGTATGCGGTGTCGACGAATTCGTCCTTTACCGTATAGCCAACGACCATGCGTGCGCACCCACGCGTGAGCGCTGCTACCAAGTGTCGCTCCACATCCGCTCGTTCTGCGAGCCCGAGTGTTTCGCCGCGAACCAAGCGCACGTAGTCGTCATCCGTGGCCTCACGCGCTGCGGCGTCGAGTGCCGGAGCCAGAAGTCGGTGCGCCTCGAACCATCCTTCCTTCGCCCATGGTCGCCCCGACCAACCGTCAAACGGCAGGCTCGTACTTGTGAGCAGTTCATCGACCGGCACTTCCTCGAGGACGGCGTCCGAGCCGTCCGCAACCAGCTGCCACCGCGCCCGCACGATCGCCGTCGCGAGTGGACCCTTAGCGCCCAGCCTCTCCGACGACGCTGACGCAGACGCGCCGCTGACCGCTTTTATTGCCATCTCGGCGCGGTCGAGATGGTGCAGGTAATCGGCGTGATAGGGCGTCACCGGATAAGGATGGAAGATGAAGCCGCCTGCTTTTTCGTCGCGCAGCGCCGCCATGAATTCGCGTGCGGCAGCGCAACGGGCGTCGGCAGAAGCGAAGCGTGCGGAAGCCGTCTTGAAAGAGAGAACCAGAACCGAACCGAGCGACCGCACCGACTCCAAGTGCTTGGGCACCGGCCCTGCGAAAGAGGGCGCTGCGCCGACATAGGCGTGCAGCGTTTCGTCGCTTAGGCCCTTGGCGGCCGCTGCGGGTCCGATGGCTTCGATACGAATTTCATCGGGATAGTAGGAAGGAAAGTGGCCCACCGAATGACCGGCGCTGCCCTGGCCACCGGCGGCGACCAAGCCGGCAACAATAATCGCGCCCGCCATGCCCCGCACAATCTCGCGCAAGGCGGGATCACGCCAGGTAAATCGGCCGGGGCGCAACCTTCGCCTGACCGGCCTATCAATGCCGGGATACATCACCACTTGCTTCCACTCGGAACGAAGCGGCCGTGTTGGTGGACACGGCCGCCTTCCGATCAGCTTGAAATCAGGTCAGCCAGGTGGTCTTCAGCCAGTTGGCCGCCGCGGTCGACTCGTTATGCGACGTGCCGGGCTTCGGCCAGTTGGGCGGCGCCGTGATGTCGCGGATGGGAATTGTCATGATCGACTTCGGATCCCAAACAGGGAATTCGTACTTGGGATCGTTCTTGGTCATCCCGATGATCGTGTCCTTATAGCCTTGGTGGTTGTCGGCCCGGATGTAGATGTAGCCGGCCGGCGCATCCATCCCCATGCCCTCGAGCATGGCGATGATGACTTCATCCTCGGGCCAGCCGCCGACCAGCAGATTGGCCTTCTCGATCGCGCCCTTGAGCAGGTAGAGCGCCGTGTACGCGCCGTCCGATTCGAAACTCGGATACTCGTTCCAACGCTTGTAGTAACGCTCAACGAAAGAGTCGTTGATCGGCCAGCGCCCTTTGGTCGGATGCGTGAAGAAGTAGTTGGCGTGGCAGCCGGCTAGCACCCCTTCGGGGTGATCTTTGCCGATTGCGTGCGGCTGACCACCGAATGCCAGCGTGGTGGCAACTTTCATCTTGTCGAACAGACCGTAACGCAGCGCCTGCTTGTAGAACGCCACGTAGTCTCCGCCCCACAAGCCGCAGATCAGGAGTTCCGGCTGGTCGGATAGAAGCTTTGTGATGTGCGGGGTGAAGTCAGTCGCGCCGAGCTTCGGCCACGCCTCGGAGACGGCGGTTGCGCCGGGAACCAGCTTCTGGAACGCCAGCATGAAATGCTCATGCACGTTACGGCCGTAGCTGTAGTCCGGCTGGATTGAGCCGACCCGCTTTGCATTCGGCCAAGCCTTCGCTGCGCCGACCGCCGACGTGACGCCGTCGGCCGACTGGATGTTCGTCACACGGAACGTGTATTTCGGCTTGGGTACCGCCTTGTCGAAGAGGAAATCGGTGCAGCCATCATTGAACAGCGTGAGTACCTGCAATTCCTCGGCGACCGGGCCGAGAGCAGGAGTGTTGCCGCTGGAGATCACGCCGGTAAACAGATCGATGTTTTCGGAGAGCTTCATGCGGCGAAGCTCTTTGACGTTGGCGTCGGTGCCTGCCGCCTCGTCGGCCATGATGGTTTCGATCTTTCTTTTTCCGAGGAGCCCGCCTTCGGCATTGATCTCCTCGGCCGCCATCAGATGGCCTTTCCTGCCGGGCTCACCCAAGAGGTTGGCAGGGCCGGTGAGGAAGGTGATGTGTCCGGTCTTGAACGGTTTGTCTGGGATATTTCCCTTCGCCTTGAAAGCCGCGTGTGCCGGCCGCGGCCCGGCGAAGTAGGTGGCCTGTCCCGCAGTTACTGCGGCGGCTCCAATTGCAACGCTACTCAGAAAATTTCTGCGTGTGACGTCGGTTACCATGGTGCTCTCCCTAGGAGACGAAACTGAATGACGTGATCGCGTCCCCATCTTTAAGCTCGTTCTTGAGCTCTTTGGAACAGTCTATGCCTACACTGCGCCCCACGCCAGTGCAGCGAAACCCGGAGTTGAGTTCTATTTTCTGATATTTATCAGGCGAATACCGATTTTGTTTCTGCCGTTGAAGGATGCAGATGGACTGTAATGAGTGGGACTCCAGCAGGACATCAATGTAGGTTTGTAGTGTGATGGTCACGCGCCGAGGCGGGAATTCGGCCGGTCGAACCAAGGTTACGGTACGAAACGCAGCCACGCGTCCATTCGGTTTCCTTCATGTCCTGTCATTTGCGGGAGCGGCGGCAATCGCGCTCCTTCTCATGCCGTTCGTGCTCGCCGTCTATCCGCTGATCATATTGTCGCAGGCACTGGTGTTTTCGATTGCGTGCATGGGACTGAACCTCCTTTTCGGCTCGGCCGGGTCCTTCTCGCTCGGGCACGCGACCTTTTTCGGCGTCGCGGCCTATACCGGTGCGTTCCTGTACAGGTTTTACGCCGTTGAATCTCTCGAGGCCTACCTGGCGTCCGGACTCCTTGCTTCGACCAGCTTTGCAGCTGTCATCGGATTTTTCTGTGCGCGCACGACGAAGATCTACTTTGCGCTTCTCACGCTCTCATTTTCGATGGTTGCGCACTCGCTTGTGATCGACGGTGCTGTGTTTATGCTCTTTGGCGGACTTGGGTGGGCTCTCTATTTACTGGGCGAGGGCTCGATGTACATTCCGCGATTCGCCATTCTCGGAATGGAATTCAATCCGCACCAATTCAATTTGGTGTTCTATGACGTCATCGTCACTGCGTTCATCGTGACCGTTCTCTTGCTATGGAGAATAAGCCGCTCACCTTTCGGACAAGCACTCAAGGCGATCAGGGACAATGAAGTCCGCGCCGCTTTTATCGGGATTCCGGTTTGGAAATATCGATGGTACGCGTTCATTCTATCCGGATTTTTTGTAGGCCTTGCCGGAGGCTTGTACGGCCAGCTGGCGCGCCAGATTACTCCTGAGCAGCTTCACTGGATTTTCTCCGCTCAAATGGTTTTGGCGATTGTGTTGGGTGGTACGCGGCATTTTCTTGGACCAGTCTTGGGTGCATTCGTTTTCGTGGGCCTTGATGAATTCGCGTCGCGATGGACCGTTGGGCGCAGCCTGGCGTTCGGAATTTTGCTCATCATCGTCGTCTTCTTCTTTCCACGCGGCATTGCCGACACGTTGATGAGGATGGTGAGGAGCCGGCGGCACACGTGACAAGGTGTCTCGGGCGACACCGTGTGCAAGTCTCGACAATGCGTCGGGGTTACTGCTGTGCAGCAGTACGTTTTGACGACTAGCAGCACGCCGCCAACATTTCGCCATTGAATGACCTGAACCGAACACGAACAAACCTCATTGATCGGTGTCAGAGGGGTCAGTATTTTCGGGCTGCTCTCGGAAGCGAGGCTCGCTCATAACGGTCTGGTTGGAGGTTCGAGTCCTCCCGGGCCCACCATTGTTTTCAGCGCCTTGTTTCGCTGACGGTCGTCACCGTCGTGTTGCTGCCAACGGTATTGCCAATGATAGGGCTCGCCGAATGGTCGACAAAAAAGCGGACGTCGGCTTTGTATGGTGGCAAGAAAAGCCCCGACAAAAGTCGGGGCTAAAGTTGAGAGGATTGCAAACCCACCGACCCAGAGGGAACCGCACGATGATGCGAGTTTGCCAATCATTAAACCTCAATTGCAATAGACGTATTTGATTTTGGTCAATGCTTCGCATTGAT